>OGXH01001015.1_pt1 | contig 20839 bp, 10 predicted proteins | sample 1576241 | NCBI WGS metagenome assembly OGXH01 (sample SAMEA3541529, study PRJEB24748) | human gut metagenome | biome: human gut; feature: human-associated habitat; material: faeces | place: China | collected 2012
CCCGTCCCGTTTGACACCAAAAGGGGCATGTTATAATTATCCTTTGCGGCTGATCTCGGCGAACGTCGCCCGGACGCAGGCCGCCAGGGCCGAATATTTTGTATCCGCCTTAAATGGTTTAAACTCTCTTCCGCCACCTTCATAAAATTTTCCAAAGAATTCAACAAACTGTAGTCTGTTGGTATGAACGTAGGCTCCCAAAAGGTTTATTGCCATATTGAATGTGTGTCCGATTAGAAAAACCACTATAAAGAAAATTACTCCCACTATTGATTTTCCCATCATTGCTGCCATTGTGTTAATTACCTGGGCTATTACTCCTGTTGCAAGTCCAAGGGCAAGTAATCTTGAATATGATAGCAAATCACTTAGCCAGCTTGTTGTGTCATACAGGCTGTAGGCTCCAAGCAATAATCGCTTCACAGGATTTTTTGCTCTTCTTCCTGCCATAAGAAGTATTCCAACCATGCCACCTATTGTCATTATCTTTGATAGCATGCTAAGCCACGCCGGGAAGACTATTGTGCTTCCTGCCAATGAGGCAAATATACTTGTTGGAATAAGCATTAATATTAATCCAATCAAAAATACATACCAAAGAACAACATCGCATACAAATGACATTACATCTTTTTGCTTTAGCATCATATATCCCTTAATTCCAAGTCCGGTAAACAAATGAACAATACCGAAACATAAGCAATATATAAGCATTTTCATTGGCTGTTTAATAGGTTCAAACCACAGTGCCGGTATTCCTATGTTTACTTCAAAGAATGTTTTTCCTATAACTGTTATTGCATCTCCGAAATACCCTCCGAAAAGTATTCCCCATAATAATGTTGAAATGCCACAATACATAAACATTCTAAGTGTTTTCGCCATTGTTTCTTCCATGTTCGGGAATTTTTTTAAAACTATAAAACATCCAATAAACATTAAAAATCCGTAAGCTGCGTCTGACAGCATTATTCCAAATAAGAAATAATAGAAGAATGCTGTTATTGCCGTTGGATCAATTTCCATTTTGTTAGGAAAACCAAATGATGTTACAACACCTTCAACTGCTCCCTGAACTTTTCCGTTAGTTAACAGCACCGGAACGTCCTCTTTTTCCGTTGGCTGTTCCACGTCAATTGCCACATTAAACTTGGTTTCCAGTTCTTCTTTTAATGCCTCAACCTGTTTCTCAGGCATATAACCTGTAACAAAAAAAGTATGTTTGGACTGTAAAAGCTTTCCTACCACCTTGTACTTGTCCGCTCTTGTTTTGTAATAATCTCTTATTTTCTTAAACTCAAATCTGTAATCTGCTTCTCTTTCCATTTGAGCTTTTATATTTTCAATGTCCAGATTATATTCTTTAATTCTATCCTCTCGTTTTGTAACCGAAGCTGTTGGTATGTGATGAACCATAATAGGCGGTTTGCTAAAATCCAGTTGCCTTAAGGCTTTTTCAACTTGCTCCAAATCATGTTTCATATAAGATACGGTTACATAAGTCTGATATTTGTCCGCCGAAACTATCTGCATATACAGTGATTTTGGAAATTCTTTTAAGCTTTCTATTTTTCTTATCAAATCCTGTTCCGTATATGAACCTGAAATAACGCCCACCATAAATCCGGTGTTTTTGGTTCCCTGAAAATTCATTGGGACATCAAGTTCAAGCCATGGTTGCAATGCCTGTATTTCGTCTAAGCATTTCTGCTTTCCTGACTCTTTTTCATCTATACTTTTCTTCTGCTCGATTATGTCATTAACAAGCCCGTTAATTTCATTTCGCTTATTTACTATTTCGTAATAATCGTCCGAGCTAATAACTTTCTTTCCTTCAAGGCTTGAAAGCATGGACTTTTCTTCAGGAATATAAGCTTCAAGAATTTCTAATGCATTGTCCGTTAACGCCACCTGTCTCTCGTAAAGTGAAATCTGGGTTGCCGTGTTCACTTTTTCAAACACCTTATCCTTTTTCACTTCCTCATGAACTTCCAGACAGCCCTTTAATTGCAAAAGTTCCAAAATCTTTTTTCGGTCTTTCTTCATTGCGCATATATTTATTTTGCACATCTTCAAAACTGCCATAAATTCTCCATTCTGTCATTTAAATGACGGGTTATGCCTTAAAATGATTTAAATGTTCCCCTCTACCTTAGGATTATACGGATTGTAACCTGCTTTGTAATCCTAAAATAAATACTCTACTATGGCTTTCACCGTGCCATCCATTTTCTCATATGACTTGTTCTTCAATTGCATAACCTTTAAGTCAATCTCTTTCTGTTGCTCATCTTTGTACTTTTCGCATTTTGCAACTGTCTCTGCCATTTCCTTTTCTGCTTTTTCCTTGGCTTCCTTTAACCTTTCAGTTCGATATTCAGCCCCTTGTATCTTAACTTGATTCTTCATGTCCTGCCCGTTAACTTTCGCAGTGCTTATAACCTTGTCCCCTTCAAGCTCTGCTAACCTAACCGCATCAACCGTCTCCTTTATCATACTAACCTCCTTCCCTATACAAAATTGTGCATTCTGTCCGATTTTTTATTGTTTTTTATTACTTTTTGTATATTTTTAACTAATTATGCTAATATAATAATTCATCTAAAAATTATATGCAAGTTACATTTTTAGTCACTAGTACTTTATTTATACATTTTCTCATTCAAGTAGCTTTATTTTACGATTTTTAAGTTATGAATTTACATACTTGGATTCTCTAAAATAGTTTGTGCTTATAAAACAAAATCATACATTTTTAGGAGTAATAGTTAAGGAGCTGCACTCCAATGGTTTGTCACCACTAAAGACACAGCTCCTTAAATGTTTTTAATTTTATTTACCAAGTTAAAACCTTTACTTTGGTTTTTTTAGATATTTGTGTTTTATCTAAACTTGATTTTTTAAACTTACCACAACCGTATATTTCTATTTTTTTCAATTTCTTATTATTTTTCTTAGACATTTTAATTTCTTTTAGTTTCGTACAGCTTTGCAAATAAAGATATCTAAGATTTTTCATTTTTGAAATATCCAATTTTCTTATCTTTTTATTTATGCAATAAGCACTTCCATCTATACTCAGTTTTTTTAGTTTGGCATTCTTTCCAAATTTTATTTTTTTGAATATAGTTTCATAAGAGCTAAATGTTTTTAAAGTTTTCAAATTTGAAACATCTACTTTTCCTTTACTATCTAATAAACGAATACTTCCAACTTTAGATTTTTTATCAAATTTCAAGTTGAAATTTTCACACGCTACAAAGCTTATATACTTTAATCCCTTTAACTGATTCAAATTGTAATTTCTGTCACTAAATGTTATTCCAATAGAATCAATTTTTAAGGTTGATAAATACTTAAAGTTTTTTACATAGCCTCTTTCTCCGTTTACCAATGCACATGCAAAATGTATATGACTTACATTCTTAAACACCTCTATTCCTTTAAAGTCTATAACTCTATATTTTTCATCTTGGTAAACCTGCCTTCCATATTTATATCCATCTGTTTCCTGTATATCCGCAGCATCAACAGAAAATGATGTTGGATCTTCCATTTCGTATTGAGATAAATATCCATCTCTATTCATATCATACCTTTTCAAAACAGCACGCCTAACCATTTCATTTGGAAAAGAAGATTCGTCTATTTTTAATATAGGTTTGTGTTTTGCATATACAGACTCATCATAGTCAGTTGATGTGTCAGCATATATTACCATTGTACTCATAATAATGCTAACAACTAGTAAGATTAAAAAAGTAAATCTCTTCTTCATATTAATCACCTCTCTTCTGTGCTATAGATAAACCGGAACTTTGTATTTCATGCTCCACTTACCGTATTTTTTATTGTTCTTCTTTCCAAAATATGGTCTTACCTTTACATAAATACTGTTCTTGCTGTTTACTTTTATTACGCCTTCCTTAACTTGGTACTTTAAATTAAGTTTTAACTTTTTATTCAATTCTCCTTTTTTAGTATTGAATTTTTTCTTCAGTTTATTGCTTTTTTGTGTAACCACAATCTGATAACCGCTAGCCTTTTTTATTTTATTCGCTACAACGTATAGCTTTTTTGTTTTTACCCTATATTCAAGCTCTGCCACGCTCCCCCTGTTCTTTACCTTTTTTGAATACTGTATAACCGCATCTTTTGGAAAAGCTCCCTCTTCTATTCTGGGATTGCTACGTAAATATACTTTTCTTAAAAGATTGTCATCAAAACAATATTTACCAATTAGTTTTATTTTCTTATTAAACTTAACTGTTTTAATATTGTTACCAGCAAAAGCCTGTTCTCCAATTATTTGAATATTGTTTTTTAACTTTAATGTACTAATTCCTGTGTGATAGAAAGCATAGTCGCCGATTTCTTTCAGCTTGCCATTCAGTTTCACATCACTCAAATTTCCTAGCTGATAGCAGGCATAAGAGTCTATTTTTTCCACAGTGTCAGGCACCTTCAAAGATTCTCCACCATAAAATAGCACTAATTCTTTCCCATCTTTTGTTAACAACATTCTGTCTTTTTCTTCATAGTACTTGTTGTTATTAATTAAAACTATTTTCGGAAATGGAGCCATGTCGCTGCTAATCATCTCTCCCAAATTTTCACATCTTCCTGCCAACTCCAGTGTTCTTGGAGTGTCTAAGTAAAACGCATTTCCGGTAGCCACAACATCTCCCAATATTGTTACCTTACTTAGATTAAAATATCCTGATAATGATCCTGATGATATTTCCTTAATATCATCTGCCAAAACAATATACCTAACCTGATTTTTTATCTGCCCTACATCTACCTTTTCTAATTTTTCACAACCGCTAAAACTAAGAACACTGCTCTTTTCATCAAATCTCCATTTAACAGATGAATTATTGTAGTCCTTCATATGTTCATTGTTTAACTCCACTTTCTTGTCCTGTACAAAAGATGCTGCATTCACAGAATTACAGGCTAACATAGTTATTACCAATATAATTGCAATTATCTTTTTCATTGGTTTTCCTCCTCTCATCAGATACAAAACACTTGTATCAACACCAATCAATCAGTTTCTTATACTCTTTACTCCTCTCTTTGTTTTTTTATCCACGCTCATTTGGGTTAGTTAAGCCCTTCTATTAAATATAACGAATAAACTCGCCAAAATATGCCAACAAAAATAAATTTTTCCGTACCTTGTCTTATATTTATAGCATAACATATTTATGTATACTTTACTTTATATATTTTCCGGCTACGCAATTATACTTTTTAAAAAAGAAGAGATAGCAAGTTAATGCAATAACAAAACTAATACATTAAGGAAATTGTTATGATTTCTTATATATTTATCGCAGCCAATTACGTGTCGTAAAACCGAAACGCTGTCCCACACGTAATTTATTGAAGCTAAGCTTGTTCTATCGCTGCCAATTACGTGTCGTAAAGCGAAAACGTTGTGTCACAAGTAATTTATTGAAGCTAAGCTTGTCTTACCGCTTCCAATTACGTGTCACTGAAAGAAAATGCTGTGTGACAAGTAATCACCCACAAATTCACTACGATTTTGTGAAAAATTACGTGTCAGCAGAAGGAAATCTTATATGACACGTAATTGCCCAAAAATTCACTTTAATATTGTAAAAAATTACGTGTCAGCAGAAAGAAAAGTTATACGACACGTAATCAATGATGTAATTACAAATTATACTGAACCTCAGGGTGTGGACACTACACTCGACAACTTTATACGAAAAATTAATAGTATCCTCCTCCTGGGTGTGGACATCTCCCCAAACAACTTTGTACGAAAAATAAATATCATACCGCATCCCGAGTCATAGACACCTCCCCAAACAACTTTGTACGTAAAATTAATACTATACTCCCACCCGAGACATAGACACTCCTCCCATACGACTTTGTACAAAAAACAAACTTCAAGTATCCCTACAAAAAAGGCAATCCCCACCAAGGAACTGCCCATATTTTAACTTCTAGTATTCTATTTTTCAATCAACTTTATTGCTAAGCATCCTCCAATCACAAGACTTATAAGCACATTTATTGTGACTATCATTCCTGAGCCGATTATCCCTGTCATATTCATCACTCCCACTTCTTTATTAAATCCTATGTGTATCGCATTATCTTCATTCAGTTTTTTCAACTAAAATCTGTATTTCCAATTAGAAATTCCTTATTGGAAATTACCAATTAGAGATTCCCAATTAAAGACTTCCAATTATGAATTTTCATGCTGCATAATCCATTTTTGATTTTAAATTTCTTTCCTTCTGATAATGCTTTTCCTTTACACTTTTATACTAATTAAGAAATGTTAAGTTTTGTTTATGATAAAGTTAAATCTTTTTAATATTTGTCTGTGCGGTTAAACTCCATTACAAACTCAACGCCGTTGTGATGATTCTTGGCATAACATACTCCGTTGTGGTTCTTTACAATGTTTCTTACAATATAGAGGCCAAGTCCAACGTTTGATTCTTTTACCCTCTCGTCAGTCTGGTAGAAGCCTTCCCAAATCTTGCTTAGTTCCTCCTCTTTTATGTTGTGACCATTATTGAAAACAGAAATAACTGCTTTATCGTCTACACTTTTTAATGTGACAACTGCTGTACCTTTTTCCGGAATGTGCTCGTAAGCATTAATTATATAATTGTTTATGGCCTGTTCAATCTGCTCATTATTCATATTAATATAAATATTGTCTTCTATATCAAATCTGCAATTAGCTTTCTTTGACCAAAATAGTCCCATATATTTGTCCTTCATTCCGTCCAAAAGTTCTGAAAGACTGTCAACTTTCATCGGACCACTTAAAATAATATCCCCCTCAAATGATGAATTAAGCATTTCTCGAATCAGGTTGGACATCTTCTGTATCTCTTCCATTATTGACTCGTAATACTCACTCATTGCCTCGTCATTATCCATATTCATCATTTCAAGCTGTGTAGAAATAATGGCAAGTGGCGTTTTCAATTCGTGAGTTGCCGCCCCAATAAACTTCTTACGTCTTTCATCAAACTCTATTAACTCTTTATTCTGAGTTTTCAACAAATAGTTATAATTATTTAATTCGTTAAGGTTACTGGAAATCTTAAGATACATACTTTTCATCTGATCTGACAGATTTCCTATTTCATTGTTAGGGAAATCATATTCTTCAAAATTAATTGGCTCATTATTTTCCATTTTCTTTGCCAGTTTTCCCAATTTTTCAATAGGCTTAACTGTCCTCTGTGCCATATAAAATGAAAAAGGAATACCTAATATTAAAATAATAATCATTTCAACCAGCATAAACCTGCTTATCAGTCCTATGCTGTTCTCTAAGGTTCTAAGCTTTACACTACAATATACATAATATGTTTTTACATTCTGATCTATTTTGCCCTTAAGTCTAATCGCTGTTCTGCCCTCTGACACATTTGCCTTAGGTGTATATGTATATTCATATATTTTTTCATCGAACTTTCTTCTTTTTATATTTTTCTTTCTTTCAGGCGTATCTCCTGAAAAATATATGATTTTTTCACCATCATAAATTGCAATAAGTCCACCTTTGTCCGAAAATTCTTTAAATCTCTTCCTATCACTCTTTGTTAAAGACGACAAATCCATTCCCTGTGCGTCCTCAAAAACACTGTTCATTATTTTCTTATTATTTACAATAATGAATTCTTCTGAGAACATATTATAGAACAAAATCATGCTTCCCACTGTAACAAACAAAAAGAATAATACCGTTACAAGATAGGTTGTTCTTAACTTAGTCTTCATTTATTTTACCTCAAATCTGTAACCAACACCGTAAACTGACGTGATGTAAGGATACTTGTCCGTCATCTTTTTTCTTAACTGCTTTACAAGTGTGTCTACAGTTCGCATATCGCCGTCGTAATCAAAGCCCCAAACTGCATCCAATATATTTTCACGCTTCAAAACCACTTTTTCGTTTTCGCACATATATACAAGCAAATCAAATTCCTTAGGAGTTGTATCTACAAACTCGCCATTAATATATGCTTTTCTAAACTGCTTTTCTAATTTAAGCGCGCCTTTTTCAATTACGTCCGTGTCTTCATTGCTATTTTTCTGAATCAACTTATCCATATGTACAAGTAAAACCTTCATAAGAAATGGCTTTGTTATATAATTGTCCGCACCGTTATTTAATCCGTTAAGCTGGTCTTCTTCTGATTCCCTTGCTGTCAACATAATAACCGGCACCTGCGAATGTTCTCTTATTTCTTTCAAAACATCCACACCGTCTATGTCGGGAAGCATTCCGTCAAGAAGTACAATATCTAAATTCTTGCTATTTTCATAAAAAAGTTCAAGCCCTACTTTTCCGTTTTCTGCCGCCAAAACTTCATAATCGTTTCTTGACAAAAACTTTGTTAAAACTTCTCTTAACTTGTTATCATCTTCAACCATAAGAACCAATCTTCTGTCGTTTCTCATATTTCATCTCCTGTTATATTTGCTACTATTTTTAAATCTGATTATTTTGTTATTAATTTTCACAGTATCTTTGCTGTTTTTTTATTTACAGCTTTATACAAAGATTATACTAAAATAATTGTATGATGTTAATATGAATATTTTTTTACATTTTTCAAAATTTTATTTTTGTTTTCTTCAATTAGACTTTTCCCCTAAAAGTGTCTATTAGATTTTTTCCCCTAAAAGTTGCTTTTTATTTTCATATAGATTAAAATTATAAGATATTCTAGAATAATAACATTCGGAGGTTTGTATGGAATTACTTCAATTAAAATACTTTAAGGATGCTGCCGAATTAGAGAATTTTTCTAAGGCAGCTAAGAAGAACATGGTTCCTCAACCGTCTATTAGCTACGCAATTAAGAAACTTGAAGATGAATTAGGTGTTCTACTTTTTGACAGAAACGGTCGAAAGATTTTTTTAAATGAAAACGGGGAATATGTTTATCAGAAGGTTTCTTCCATTCTTAACACTGTAGATGAATGCACGGCATATTTTGCCAATACTAATGTTGAAGATATTAAGCTTTATATTCAGGATGGTGATTTCTTTATCTCACATTTATCTGCTGATTTTATGTCAGCCTATCCTAATGCTCATTTTGTTTATGCTACTGTAGAAGAAGTTCTTCACTCTGATAATCCTCCATATGACTTTACTTTTATGCTGCCTATTTGCGATATGAAAGATTTTAATTATGAATTGTTATTAAAGGACGAGTTTGTGCTTTTAGTCTCCAAAGATAATCCTTTAAGTAAATATAATGAGATTGAGCTTTCAATGATAAAGGATGAACCATTTGTGGGACTATATGATACTATTCCGGTAAGAGTTGTTACTGACACAATATGTAAGGCTGCCGGTTTTACACCTAATTATGTTTTTAAAACTCATGAAGACTTTGCAACTACCTACAAGGTTTCTCAAAACGCAGGTATTTCAATCATGCCATATAAATATTACATGATTCATCCTGATTCAAACATAAAGGTTATTAAATTAAAAAATGCAGAGTTTAACTATTTGTATCTTTCCTGGCCAAAGGATAAAATATTATCGCCTATAGAAAAAACATTTGCTGACTATTGTAAAAAATGGTTTAGCAATCTTAAATAACAAAAAATCAAGACTTCCACATAACGGATGCTATGGGGAAGTCTTTCTTATTATATTTAGAAAATTTTCAAAAATTTTTATTGCACAAAAAAAGAGCTGCACCTTAATGATTATAAATCATTAACACTACAACTCTTCTAGCAGGGGTGGTAGGAATCGAACCCACCTCTGGAGTTTTGGAGACTCTTATTCTACCGATGAACTACACCCCTATCTGCAATTTTGCACAAGGATATTTATACCATAATTGCGTAGAGATGTCAAACAAATATTGAAAATAAAATAGTTTTTTCATATTTTTTGTTCTTTAATTTCTTTTTTATGATTATGACCGGTCTTAATTTTTTTGAAAATAAAACTTATTTTATTGATACAAAATTAACAAATTCGCTGTATAATTTGTTATAGTGTAAAAAACGTGAAGCACGTAACAACCCCTGTAATAAAAGTTCAGTTGTTTCACATTATAAAATTTTTTTTAAAAAGGATTGGTATTTATATGAAAAAAGGATTAATTTTGGAAGGCGGTGCCATGCGTGGAATGTATACTGCCGGAGTACTTGATATATTTATGGAAAATGATATTACTGTTGACGGTGCCATTGGCGTTTCTGCCGGGGCTGCCTTTGGTTGCAATCTTAAGTCAAAACAGATTGGCAGAACAATACGATACAATACCAAATATTGTCGTGATCCCAGATATGTTGGGCTTCGCTCTTTAATTAAGACCGGCGATATTTACGGTGCTGATTTTTGTTATAATCAGATTCCTAACCGCCTTGATATTTTTGACGTGGAAACTTATCAGAAGAATCCAATGGATTTCTACGTTGTAACTACAGATGTTGAAACCGGAAAACCTATTTATCATCTTTGTCCTAACGGCGATGCAACGGACATTAAATGGTTTAGGGCTTCTGCTTCAATGCCAATGGTTTCAAACATTGTAGAAATCGACGGTTTTAAAATGCTTGACGGTGGAATTTCAGATTCAATTCCAATTCACAAGTTTATGGAAATGGGCTACGAGAAAAATGTTGTCATTCTTACCCAGCATGACGGCTACAGAAAAAAGAAAAATTCAATGCTTCCGTTAATCAGATTAAAGTTGGGCAAGAAATATCCTAATCTTGTACACGACTTGGAAGTCCGCCATATTATGTACAACAAAACATTAGATGACCTAAAAGAACTTGAACGCAAAGGACTTGTCTACATTATCAGACCTGAGAATCCTGTTACAATCGGGCGCACCGAAAGAGATCCTGAAAAACTGCAGGCTCTATATGACATTGGTCGCAAAGAAGGGCTGAAACATATTAGAAATGTGAAAAATTTCCTCGGAGAATAAATTAAATTAAAAGCATACCTGATAGCTATAAATTGTACCGACCCCAAAAAGTTAGACCTAAAAATCTAACGATTGGAGGTCGGTATTTTTATGGCTAGGGCGAAGCAAAAACGAATAAAAGAAAAGTTAAGATGGATGAGTCCTGTTCCATACAGGCTCCATCTCCTTACTGCATAAAAGAAAAACGAGACGACCGAAGTCGTCTCGTAAAAAGTCTAACTTTTGGGGTCACCTCACATTAGTGGATAGCCTTTTTCTTTTATAATAATTTTACATTTTACTTTGTAAGTTTCATTTTCTTCTTAGCACTCCATGGACCATACTTCTTGTTTCCATTGATTACTGTGAATGCTCTTGCCTGTACATAGTACTTCTTGTTCTTCTTAAGTTTCTTAAATGTAAGCTTATTACGTTTGAATACCTTTGTAATAGTCTTCTTCGCCTTAAACTTCTTAGTTGTTGAAACTCTTACTTCATAGCCCTTGGCACCTGCAACCTTCTTTAATGAAATCTTTGCTTTAGTTGTTCTCTTCTTCTTTGTTGCCTTTGTTACTTTAGTTTTTCCAAGTTTTACATTAGCCTTGTCTTCGTTGCCACCATTGTTGAGTACTGTTGTAGTCTCATTAGCTACAGGCTCTGTCTTGACTGTTGTTTCGCCTGGTTTTACGTTTGTCTTTGTAGTTGTTTCATCCGGCTTAACACCAGCCTTTGTAGTTGTTTCATCCGGCTTAACACCAGCCTTTGTAGTTGTTTCACTTGGCTTAGCTGTTGTAGGCACCTGTGTTGTTGGTGCAGGCTTTGCTGTTGTTGGTGGTGTAGGTGTTGTTGTTGGCTGATTATCTACTACAACTTCTTTTGTTACACCCTTTGATTCAATTCCATTTAATCTTGATGTTACCTTAACAATATGTGTTCCGGCATCAATATTGTTGTATATATATGTTCCGGCTGTAGCTAAGTTCATATCCTTAACCTTACCATCGATATATACCCAATATGTCTGACCGTTGTCTGCCCCTGTCCATGTTACTGTAACAGTATTATAAGTTGGGCTTTCTACAACTAATCCTTCAGGTTCAACAGGCATATAAATGTCTGTTCCCATAATTGCTACTTCTGAAATCTGATATCCCCAACCGTAACTACCATCGTTAAGTTTAACTCTTACATATCTTACTGTATCGTAATTATATGTTGAAGGGTCAATCTTATTTTCCATAACATCTTTGTACTTAGCATCCTTAACATTAATCATTTCCTGGAAGTTGTGTCCATCTGCTGAGAACTCAACTGTATAAGTCTTAGCATATGTATTGTTTGCCTTAAATGCTATTAAAAATTCTTCAATATTAGAAATTGGATAATTTTCTCCAAGGTCCATATTGATTGTTGCCGTCTGTGCTCCATGTTCTGTGTGAACACAAACACCGTTGTTATCTGATACGATACCATCTGTTAATGATGATACATCCTGGTTTCCTTCACCTTCGTATACCTTGTCAACAGTTACCTTTGCTCCCTTTGAAATATTTCTTACAGTGTTAATGTAATCCTTTAATGAACCGTCATCTACTTTAACTTCCTTTGAGATGCCCTTAGATGTTAACTTGTTGTAATATGAAACTATCTTAACTGTATATGTTCCTGCATCTAAGTTATCAATTGTATATGTTCCTGCAGTTACTCTGTCACCTACAAGGTTGTTGTTTAAGTATACCATATACTTGTAATCATCCTGATTTTCACCGGCTTTAATTGTATATGTAATCTGGCAATACTTATCAGATTTTACTGTTACTTCTGCAGGATCATCACAGTACTGTAATTCTGCCTTCTTAGCATTCTTGTCTGTACTTAATGCTGCAATTTCTCTTACCTGAACACCCCATGTGTATGCTTCAGGATAATAGAATCTAATGTATCTTACTGCACCTGTTACTCCTGTCATATCCTGAGTATCTACACAATTCTTGTTTTCGCAGGCATCCTTTACAGAATCTCCTGTTACTTTTTTAACTGTTTCAAAATCAACTCCGTTAGTTGAGTACTGGATTTTGTAACCGTTAACTGGAGTATCTCCTCCATTGTTTTCTTTGTATTTTACAACTAACTTATCAATAGTTGCGCTGTCATAAGCATCTCCTAAATCAATTGTATAACTTGTTCCTGTTGTGGCAAATGCTGTAGCAATATGTTTGCCTTCAAAGTTACCATCTGTAAGGTCGCTTTCGCTACCGCCTTCACCATCCTGCTTATTAGGAAGTGCTACAACATTCTTACCTAATCCAATGTTAAATTGTCCGTCTGCAACCATTTCTTCTACAGTTATAGGTAAAACTGTCACTTCACATGTTGCCTCAAACTTACCTATCTTAGCTGTAATAGTTGTTGTTCCCTCTGACTTAGCTGTTACTGTTCCTGCATCATTAACTGTTGCAATCTTTTCATCCTTTGATGTCCATGTAACTGTTGTGTCATCTGTTGTGTTGCTTGGATTAATTGTAAGCTTCAATGTTTCTGAATTCTTATTCTTAATTTCAAGATTCTGTGGAGCAATTTCAATTGATGTAATATGTACAGGATCTGTTACTGTAATCTTACATGTTGCTTTCTGTCCGTTTGCAGCTTTTGCTGTAATTGTAGCTGTTCCCTTTGAAACACCTTCAACTAAACCGTTAGCATCTACCTTGGCAACACCTACATTATCACTGCTAAATGTAACTGACTGGTCTGTTATTGCTGAAAGCTGTAACTTGTTTCCAATTGCTACTGTTGCTTCTGTCTTATTTAATGAAATTGTTCCTTCAATAATAATATCTGACTGAACAGGATCTGATAATAACATTCCCTTTCTATATGTTACAGCCTTAATTGTTACTGATTTGTCTACTGTAATTGGTCCTTCATAAGTAGCTGAATCTTCTGTTGGAGTTGCTCCATCAATTGTGTACTTAATTTCAGCACCCTTTACTGCTGTTGACATTGTTACTGTCTGTGTTCCCTTATAATTTCCACTTACAGGTGTAATTGTTGGTGCCTTAGCCTGTACTGCACCAAATACCTGTATTTCATAAATTGAGTAACCATACTGAGTTCCTCTTGAAACACCCTGCATCTTTACGTATCTTGCCTTTGTTGCCGCAAAACTTGATGTGATTTCTCCAACCATACCATTTTCCTTAGCAACTGTTGTCCATTCTTTTCCGTCTGTAGATACCTGAATTTCGTATTTTGCCGCATAAGCTGCTTCCCAGTTAATTGTAACTGCGTTAACTGCCTGTACTGAACCAAGATCCACCTGAATCCATTCATCATCTGCTTCATTATCAGCCTGCCATCTTGTGTCTGTTGTACCATCCAAAGTCATATCGGCTGTATTTGCACCCTTTGATGAAGATGCTGTTGCTTTCTTCTTAAGTCCTAAATTATCACTACTGCTTACTGTATCTCCGGCAATTTCAAATACTGTTGCTGAATATGCTGAATCAAGATATCCATCCTTAACTGCAACTGCCTTTAATGTAGTGTTGCTTGAAATCAAAATCTTTCCTGTGTATTCTTTTGATTCTGTTGTTGGAATTGTACCATCTGTTGTGTAGTAAATCTTAGCATCTGCATCTGAGCATGATAATTCAACTAACTGTGTATCATCAAATGTTACTTTTCCTGCTACATCTTCTGTAACTTTTCCTGTTGCTAAAGCTTTAGCCTTAACTGTAGGTGTTGCTGTCTGAGTTAATTCAAACTGTTTTTCTGTGTCAATGTTAAAGCTTACAAATGCCTTTGCACCAATGTTAGCTTTACCAATCTGTTTTCCAAACTTATCTTTAATTGCTACTGTCTGTGTCTTGTCTGTAGCATTCCAAACTTCTGCTGTGTATACTGTCTTGCCGTTTGTATCCTTACGATATACAGAACCTGTAATGTTGCCTGTTACCATGTAGTCATTTGTTCTGTAGCCTAACTGATCCATTGCTGAAATAAACCATAATGTATTAGCTCTATCTTCAACCTGTACATTTGTTACGTTAGCTTTAAACTTGTCATATGCACTCTGTGCATTAGTCTGTGAAAGGAATGGCCATGTAATATGCTGCCATCCGTTATCAGGTGTTACATACTTGTCCGGATTGTGCCATGAATCATCTGCACTAACTCCGTTTGCCAAATCCTGATCAAATAATTTCTTTTCTATGTTTATTGCATAATTAGTATCATCTACTAATCCCTGATATATCTTGGCACATTTTTCCTGATTCATACCATAGTTTGTAAGGTATTCAGAAATAGGTAACCACTGGATACCATATACATAAACAGGCTGTCCACCAAAATATGTTCCATATCCCATTGAAGCGCCATAAATCTGACCTGTTCCCTGGAACGGATAATCATAAGCCTGATCTGCTACTCTGTCAGGATGATCACCTAACCAGTTAGTTTCATCATAGTCGAACCAGTACTGCTCAATCGCTTCCATTTCTGTTGTGAAGCCGTAAGCTCCGGCATCAATGTAAGTGCTATTCTGTGATACTTCACCCCAGAGATACATACCTACCCAGCTGAACAATGCTTCTGAAGCTGATTCCTGGTTGTTACCTGAATCGCTGTCTGCATATCCGCCTGCCCATGAGTGTCCTGAATACTGGTCAAATGCCCTGAACTTGCAGAACATGTCTCCGTCATCCTCTGGTTCCTTAGGGTCTGCGTAATCCCTTACAAGAAGTTCAATCATATCTTTGTAATCGTTGTAGAACTGCTTGTCGTATGTAGCAAGTACTGCTGCACCAAACATAAAGTATCCATATGTAAAGTGGTGGTCGCAGATTGCTGCGTTGGCACCAAATGAACTTTCAGGATAATAAAGAGTTCCCCAATCCTTATTGTAGATTAAGTAACAGTCATCATCTTCACCGTCATATGTGAACCAGTCAATCATAATGCTCTTTAATTTCTTTAATAATTTTTCTCTAATTTCTGTTTCACCTAACTGGTCAGCCATAAGAGCGCTGATTGCAAGTGGGTGAACATTCTTACCTTCCCAGTAAGCATCAGCAACAGGCGCTGTGTTAATCTTAGATGCTACTACCTGGTTAAGGTATTCAACCATTTCAGTTGTATTAAACATGCTGCTGTCAGGCTTTGTAAATGTTGGAAGTAAACCTGAGAACTGCTGTGTTGTCTTGTATTCATTAGCCCAGATAGATTTCATGTCACCACGAATTGAGTAATATGTTGCATCCGGGTTATCTGCATCTGATGAATATTTCCACTGATGTGGGAATAAACAATGCATTGTTTCATTTGAGAATCCCTTTCTCATAGTCTTAGTTGTAGCTGTATATGTTGTTACAACCTTATTGTTAGCCTGATCAAATGTGTAGCCAACGTGTGTGTTTGTTACAAATGCGTAACCATGTTTATAATACCGGTCAATGTCACCTTTCTTTGTCATAGCTGCAAGTGACATATAATTTTCATTCTTTGAAGGGAATGTCACCTTAACGTTATATCTTGAACCTGCAACCATTACCTTAAATGTTGTTCCTTCAGGTACGTTCATACAATAATAAGAACCATCGTTTTTAGCCTTAGTATTTTCATCATCCATTGACTTAAAACCAATGTGGTCTGTTGTAATTGTGTCCCCTTCTTTAGCTAAAATACTATTTCCATTGCCATCAAAAAATTCTGTAATTGATGATGAGTTAATGAAAAATGTTGTGTTATCACAGAACTCACTGAAAATGTAAGGTGAACCCTTAACTACAGTTGACTTCATCTGCATTCCACTGTTGTCCATTAAACCTAACTGTACTGAGTAATCACCATAGCTTTCTACTCTGTCATAACCCTTTTTAGAGTTGTATTTTTCAGGTAATACATAGAAGTCAATTCCTGTTTCAGTAGACTGGTCTGTTCCAAGGTCAGTTTCCTTTCTTGTTCCAACCCATCCTGCTGTTGCAAGCAAAACTCCAAGTCCCTTAGTTGAGAACTTAGCCTTTAATGGTGTTGAACAAAGTAAGTTACTAAATGTCTGAACCATTGCTGATGACCACCAGCTGTTAGAATCGATTGGTGTCTTTATAGTTTCTTCATTAACAAATGTTGGTAACTTGTTCTTTTCCTTATACATTTCACCTGAAACATATGAACCTTTACCATTCTTGTTGTTAATAACCTGTCTTGTTGGAAGTGGAGCGATTGTTTCGTTTTCCTTACTATCGCCTTCTCTGTATTCATAAACACTTAATTCGTTAATTCCTACACCACTACCGCTTTCAACCTTAGTATAGCCTAAGATTCTTACATATCTGACATTCTTTTGATACATGGTAACATCATCAATCATATTAGCGTATCCTCTAAGATTTCTGTGAACGGTTTTCCATGTCTTTGCATCATTTGAAACCTGAATGTCATACATCTTTGCTGCGTCACTGTTAAAGTTAACAACAACCCTGCCGATTGTGTATTCCTTCTGAAGGTCTACATAAATCCACTGGTCATCTCCCTGATATGATGTAAATGATGACTTTGTGTTTCCATCTACCGCGTTTTCAGGTTTTACATTGTTATATGCATCTTCTCTAAGATTTCCATCACTGTCATACATCCACCATTCATCACGAGTGTTTACTTCTTTAGTTGTATCTCCTGACTTAACAGTGTTGCTTCTTGACTTAACCGGCTTGTTAAGTGCAAGGTTTACTCCATAGTCAACAGGTCTTTCAACCACTCCGTTTGTACCATAAACCTGGAATTCAAACAATGAATATCCGTAGTCAGGCAATGCTTTTTCTGTCATCAGAATTCTTACATATCTTGCCTGTCTGTCTTCTTTGTTTGTAATAACTTTTGTTAAATCTATTGTCTGTTCCTTTTCATCCACTACAGGTGCTGTCTCACCCGGCTCTGTAGGTGTCTCTGTAGTTGTCTCTTCCTCTGTAACATCACCTGAGATTGTAACTTCACCGCTTGTAATAACTTCACCTTTAGAATTGTAAGCCCTTACAATATATTTATGAATTCCTTCCAACAATCTTACATTGTTAATAAGATCAAGTCTTGAATCCTTGTCAAAAGTGAATCCGTCAGGTGCTGTTGCAACTTCCTCTTTTCCATTGTTTTCAACGTAAATCTTATATGTTACTGCTCCTGATACCGCATTCCAAGATAAAACTGAGCTAATAGTTCCATTATCATTCTTTTGCTTTTTTCCTATATTTATAGCCATAGCTCCCGGCTTAACTGTTTCTTCAGGAGTTTCTTCTGAACCTGAACCGTTACCCTTTGTGTAAACTGTTGTCCAATTCTCTTCATCGTTAGAAAACTGAATCTGATATGACTTAGCATAAGCTGCTTCCCATTTCAGATAAACATGGTCAAGGTCTGCTTTTGCTCCCAAGTCCACATACATCCATTCTATTTTGTTCTTGTAATCACTTTCCCATCTTGTAGATGTGTCACCATCTACTGCATAGTCTTCATTCTTACCTGAACTTACATATACAGGTCTACCTTCTGATATGCAATATGGTGTATTATCAGCCGCTGATATGTTTACAAGTTGTCCTTGAGGACATATGGTGACAACCATAGCCGTAACCAAGGTTAAAGACAATGCTTTTTTCATATTTTTTAGCATAATATTCCTCCATTCCCTAATATTATACTTAATATTATAAATTGCCTTTTTTTTATCTCAATGTTAAAAAAAGTTTTAGTTTCTTTTCAGCAAAATGCCTAATTCATTATACAAATATAACATTAAAATCTGATTTTAATGTTATATTTTTACTGTTGTTTTGTTAACTTTGCCCTAATAAGATAAAATTAGTAAAATTGTTTTTATTAGTTAATATAAATATTCATTTTTATTGTTGTTTATACAAAAAATCACTATTGTAACAAATTCGATTTTTCTGTATTGTTTTGTCTTTTTGTGATTTTTAATATATAGAATTTTTATTAACAAAAAAAGAAGCTACGGAATAGTACCTCTTACTAGTACTACTCCATAGCCTCTGTTTACTTAATTACGATTACCTTCTGTAATCTTATTTTTTTAATCTAATCTTAGTTGCCTTTGACCACTGGCTTGCAACTGTCTTTCCGTTAACTTTCTTGTAAACTTTAACTCTTACATAGAGTTTCTTCTTACCTTTAAGTTTCTTAGATTTAACTGTAAATACTGCCTTCTTAGATGTCTTCTTAGCAACAACTTTCTTGAAGTTCTTTGTTGTTGAAATCTGTACAGCGTATTTGCTTGCTCCTGCTACTTTCTTAACTGAAAGTTTAACCTTGTTAGAAGATAACTTTTTAGCTGTTGCCTTAACCGTTGTTTTCTTAACTGTTGTCTTCTTAACTGTTGCTGGAGCTGCTGTTGTACTAATAGCCTTAGTTGTTGGCGCAACTGTTGTTGTTTCCTTCTGTGCAGGTGCTGCTGTTGTTGTTTCCTTCTGTGCAGGTGCTGTTGTTGTTTCCTTCTGTGCAGGTGCTGCTGTTGTTGTTTCATTCTGTGCAGGTGCTGTTGTTGTTTCATTCTGTGCAGGTGCTGCTGTTGTTGTTTCATTCTGTGCAGGTGCTGCTGTTGTTGTTTCATCATCTTTCTTAGAATTATCAACACCGTTCTTGTTGTATACATATAATGTAGCCTTAACTGTTCCAGCTCCATTTGTAATTACAACATCACTGTACATATCTGTAAAGTTTGATAACTTGAACCAAATTCCGGCTCCAGCAACTTTAATATCTGCTGTTTTTCCATTTACTGTTATTGTTCCAAAATCAGCATCTGCGAATGATACATATAATCCTAATGTATCATCAGCTGGCTGAATATTAACGATTTCATTAATTGCTCCATCCTTGATTGCTTTATATGTATCATTGTATGTAGCATCTGATGAGCTAATAAAGTCTTCTGCTGACCAATCTTTTTCTGCTGCTACAGGTACTGTTGGTGCTACAGGAGCTGGTGTTGTTGTTTCGTCCTGCTTAGCTGGTGTTGTTGTTTCGTCCTGCTTAGCCGGTGTTGTTGTTTCACCTGTTCCAGGTTCTACAACTGGTGTATTTGTAGTTGTTTCAACTTCAGCTACTTCTGTTCCATATACACCCATTTCCCAAAGAGAATATCCATAATTAAGAGCATTCTTAACGCATTCAATTCTTACATATCTTGCTTCAACTGCTTCATCTAATGGCACTTCTATTGTTTCTGCTTTATCTGCTGTCATAGTTTTTACTGTGTCATATGCTTTACCATCTTTTGAAACCTGAATGTTATATTCTGTTGCATATGCATTTTCCCACTTGAAAGCAACACTTGAAACTTTATATGTCTTACCCAAATCTACTCCAAGTGTCACGCCACTCTCATATGATGCTGCTGCATATCTTGAACCTAAATTTCCATCAAAAGCTTCTTCTGGCTGGTAATCTTTTTCCTTCACAGAATTTGAAAATGCTGTCTTTCCTTTGGCAATGTTTTCATCACCAGTTAATAAAGCTTCAACTCTTTCCTTTTCAATCTGTTCTTCTGACTTTTCTGTTTTCTCTAATTTAAAGTTTGAAATTGAAACATCATATTTTCCAACTTCATCATCACTAAATGAACCAAAAGCAACAACAATATTTACCTTATCATTATTTGCTGCAAATGTCTGCTCAATATGTCCTACTGTTGTATCGTATTCCTTTTCAACATATTCTCCACCTGAAAGTGTCTGGACTAAAATTTTTTTAGCTGGTGTAGAACTTACATCTAATGATACCTTATATGCCTGTCCTGCTTCAACTGTTACATCATTAACTTTGGCTTGTCCTTGCCATTTGCTATCTCCACCCCATGA
>OGXH01001027.1_pt1 | contig 20655 bp, 7 predicted proteins | sample 1576241 | NCBI WGS metagenome assembly OGXH01 (sample SAMEA3541529, study PRJEB24748) | human gut metagenome | biome: human gut; feature: human-associated habitat; material: faeces | place: China | collected 2012
ACAACAGAGTACATCAGTATTTCCAGACCGGCTACAAGAAATCCCCGAAGATTCAGAAGATGGTATCCCATATTGCATGGTTTGAATATATTGTCTGCGGTTCAGAGATCGAGGCTCTCGTTCTAGAGTGCAACCTTATAAAGGAGCACAGACCGCATTACAACACCATGCTCACGGATGACAAGGGTTATCCCTATATCCGCATTACTGTAGAGGAGGATTACCCGCGCATACTGTACAGCCATCAGATGAAACGGGATCACTCCAAATATTTCGGCCCATACACCAATTCCAAAGCGGTGAAGGATATCATAGAGCTGCTGAAAAAGCTGTATCACATCAGGAGCTGCAACAAGGTTCTGCCAAGGGATATGGGCCTTGAAAGGCCCTGCCTGTATCACCAGATAAAGCAGTGCATGGCGCCCTGTCAGGGATATATCTCCAAGGAGGATTACAACAAAAATGTCCAGGATGCCATAAGCTTTCTGAACGGCAACCACGGTCATGTGATCAGGGATCTCGAAAAGCAGATGAAGGAGCTGTCCGAGGATATGGAATTTGAACAGGCCGCCGAGATCAGGGATCTGATAAAGAGCATCCATCACATTGAGTCCACCCAGAGAGTCGGTGACACAAGCGCAGACGACAGGGATGTGATCGCCATGGCCACCGATCTTGGAAATGAGTGTGTCATATCCATATTCTTCATAAGATCCGGCAAGATGATTGGCAGGGAACACTACCACATGAGCGGCGTAAATGCTGAGGCTTACAGCACGATCATGGAGTCTTTTCTCAAGCAATACTACGCTTCCACTCCATATCTGCCAAAGGAGATCATTATCGAGCAGCAGATCGAGGACTACAAGGTCATCGAGGAATATCTGAGCGCCCGCCGGGGAAGTCAGGTACACATCATTGTTCCCCAGAAGGGAGACAAGCAGAAGCTTCTCAAGCTGGCAAAGGACAATGCTTTTCTGGTCATGAACCAGGATGCCGACAAGCTCAAGCGTGAAAAGGAGCGCACTGAGGGTGCGGCAAATGAGCTGGCACAGCTTATCGGAGTTTCATCCGCAAGACGCCTTGAAGCATTTGATATATCGCATATAAGCGGCTATCACTCCGTGGCATCCATGGTGGTATTTGAAAACGGACGCGCCAAGAAGAATGACTACAGAAAGTTCAAGCTCAGGACCATAGACGGGCCGGATGACTACGCAAGCATGAGGGAGGTACTCACAAGAAGGTTCACAGACGAGCGGTTTAATATCTACCCTGATGTACTCATGATGGATGGCGGCCGGGGTCAGGTCAACATAGCTCTGGAGGTTCTTGACGAGCTTGGTCTCAACATCCCGGTATGCGGAATGGTAAAGGATGACCACCACAGAACCAGAGGACTCTATTACAACAACAAGGAGATAGATTTTCCTGCAAATACACAGGCCTTCAACATGATAACAAGACTTCAGGATGAGGCCCACAGATTTGCAATCGAGTACCACAGAAGTCTCAGAAGCAAATCCCAGATCCACTCAGTTCTGGACGATATTGAGGGCATCGGTCCGGCAAGGAGAAAGGCTCTTCTGGCATACTTCAAGGACATAGACAAGATCCGTGCCGCCAGCATTGCTGATCTCGAGATCCCGCAGGGAATGAACAAGACTGCAGCCACTGCGGTATATAACTTTTTCCACAACGATAAACAGAAGTAACGAGGATTTTATGATGGAATACAACTTTTTTGCACTTATATCACGAATGAAATATATTGACAGATGGGCACTCATGAGGAACAACCGCGAGGAGAATCTGTGTGAGCACTGCCTGGAGGTGAGCATGATAGCCCACGCACTGGCAACCATCGGCAATGTACGCTACGGCAAGACTCTGAACGCCGAGAGAGCTGCACTCATAGGTCTCTATCACGATGCATCGGAGATCATCACCGGCGACATGCCGACCCCAGTGAAATACTACAACGATGATATCAAGACAGCCTTCAAGGATGTGGAAGATATCGCATGCCACACACTGCTTGACAAGCTGCCGGACGATCTCAGACCAGCCTATGAACCGATATTCTTTAAGGATGCCGACGACGAGAATGATGTATATCTTTGGAAGCTCGTCAAAGCGGCTGACAAGCTGTCCGCCCTGATCAAATGCATGGAGGAGACAGGATCGGGAAATACCGAGTTCTCCAGTGCCATGGGTACGATCATGAATTCCGTGTCACAGATGGCTGAGACTTATCCTGAGGTAAACGACTTCGTGTGTGAGTTTTTACCGGCATACGGCAAGACCCTGGACGATCTTCAGCAGATATAATCTAAAGCAGATATAGAAAAAAGAGAAGCCGGAGCTTTTTGCCAGCCCCGGCTTCTCTTTTTTTTATCTTATTATTGTCTTAATTTTATTCCTGTTCAACATTTTGTTCAGCATTTTCAACTCTGTTGAATATCTCCATGAACTCCTGGCCTGTTATCGACTCCTTCTCTATCAGATACTGTGCGATGGCATCCAACGCATTCATGTGCTCTGAGAGAAGCTTCTTGGCCTCATCATATGCCTTCTTGAGCTGATTCCTAATCTCCTCATCGACCTTTGCAGCAGTCTTGTCTGAACACTGGAGCACTGCATTTCTGTCGAGATATTTTCCCTGAACAGTCTCAAGCTGCATGAGTCCGAACTTGTCTGACATTCCGTACATGGTTATCATCGCTCTCACTGTCTTGGTCGCCTGCTCTATATCATTTGCCGCGCCGGTGGTCACTGACTCGAATTTCAATTCCTCTGCAGCTCTTCCGCCGAGGGTCGTCACAATGTTCGCCTCAAGCTCAGCCTTGGTCTCCATATACTTCTCTTCCTCAGGCACCTGCCATACATATCCCAGAGAACCCATCGTTCTAGGAACTATTGTTATCCTCTGAACAGGCTCAGTGTGCTTCTGGAGAGCTACCAGAAGAGCATGTCCAACTTCATGATATGCAACGACCTTCTTCTCCTGGTCGCCGAGCAGCTTGCCCTTCTTCTCTTTTCCTGCAAATACAAGCTCCACCGCACCAATCAGATCAGCCTGTGAAACCATGCTCCTTCCGGATCTGACCGCAGTGAGCGCCGCCTCATTTATTATGTTGGCGAGATCTGCTCCAACCGCACCTGCTGTGGCAAGCGCAAGCTCACGGAGATCCACAGTCTCATCCATCTTGACATTTCTGGAGTGTACCTTCAGCGTGTCTATTCTACCCTGAAGATCCGGCTTCTCAACTATTACTCTTCTGTCAAATCTTCCCGGTCTCAGGAGTGCCTTGTCAAGTGTCTCCGGCCTGTTGGTTGCAGCCAGTATCACTATTCCCTTGGATGTGTCAAATCCATCCATCTCGGCAAGAAGCTGGTTCAGTGTCTGTTCTCTCTCCGAATCACCGCCCCTCACGCTGTCTCTGCTCTGGCCTATGGCATCTATCTCGTCTATGAATATTATACAAGGAGCCATCTCAGATGCCTGTTTGAACAGGTCTCTGACTCTCGATGCTCCGACTCCCACGTACATCTCCACGAAGCTTGATCCCGACATGGAGAAAAATGGCACGTTTGCCTCTCCGGCAACAGCCTTTGCCAGAAGTGTCTTTCCGGTTCCCGGAGGGCCGACCAGCAGTGCTCCCTTTGGAAGCTTTGCACCTATAGCCATATACTTCTTAGGGTTGTGAAGGAAGTCGACCATCTCAGTCAGGGATTCCTTTGCCTCATCCTCTCCTGCAACATCTGCAAATGTGACTCCGGTCTTCTTCTCCATATATACCTTTGCGTTAGATTTGCCAAAGCCCATCATTCCGCTCCGCCTTGTCACGAGTGAAAGAAACAGATAGAATGCAGCTATCATTACCACATATGAAAGTATCGTTCCGACCATGGCTGAACCGCTCTCGTCTTTTCCCTCATATGTTGTGGCATACTTCTCATGGGCCGTCTTAAGTCGGTCTGCCAGCTTATCGTCGCTTATCCTCACAGTCACATAGGTGTTCTTGTCCAGAGTTCCATCAGACTCCTTTGAGGTAAATTTGATCTTCTTGGCATATATCTCTGCATTGTCCACCTCTCCCGAATCCAGCATCTCCACAAATCCGCTGTACGGGATCTCTTTTTTCGTTCCATTTGTGATCTTGTCGTATGCTCTCCAGCACAGCAGTGTCAATATCACCGAGATGACAAGCAGAACCATGACATTCCTGTTTTTGCCTTTGTTGCCATTATTCTTGTTGTCGTCATTCTTGTCGTTTTGTTCTTTGTTGTAATCGTTATTCAACACGTTTCTCCTTTTACTCTGATATGGATATCCCATTTATCCATCTATGACTTTACCGCCTAACAAATTATAAGTCAAGTAAACTGTTTGTATGAAATTGTCTTTATTGACATTACGGGGGCTCCGGGGGTACACTTTTTTACAAATTGACAAATATATTCTATATGGGAGGGCTGCAATGCCGGGATACATAATACACCTGTGCGAGGGCAGATACATCGCAGATAAACTTCATATTTCAAAGGAATCCCAGCCGGAGCTGCTGAATGATTTCCTGCTGGGCTGCGTTCTTCCAGATGCGGTTACGGACAAAGCCCTGACACATTTCAGGCCGGAATGGCAGAACGATCTCATAACAAAATATCCGGACATCGATCACATATTGTCAGAATATCCAGTGGAAGCTATGACACCTGCCGACCTTGGCATACTTGCCCATCTCATGATGGACGCCGCCTATGTGGAGGAATTCTGGCCGCAATATTTTCAGTTTGAGGCAGGCGATAACACTCCCACCTGTGTGACACGCGACATAGACCATGTCCGAATGCACGAGCTCAGCATGCAGCCGGAGGGAAGGTGCATCCCATTCCGGGATTTCTTCTCAGAACAGTTTTTCTACGGTGATTACAATGTGACAAATCCATTGTTTATCAGGGATTTCTCACCGATCATACCGAAGGTTTCATCACCTGATATGACCATAAAAAAATGTCTATGTTTCTCACAGAGCAGACTGCGGAGTGATCTCGACTCATTCACCTCCATAGGCACCGATGTAGGCAATAATACAACGAATGTATTTCCATATAAAGCACTTAAGGACTTTATCATCTCTCAGGCGGACAGATTCCTCCGCCTCATAGATAACAAAAAAGCATCCACCAGATAAGCCTGTTTCCAGGCTCACCCGGTTGGATGCTTTTTATAGTTTTATTTCCGGCTTTCCCTTATCTAACTGTCAGTCACTATTTGACAACGATCTTCTTTACTGTTGAGTATGAACTCTTATATGTTGTCTTACCTGACTTGTTAAATGCACGCACCTTGAAGTAATATGTCTTGCCTTTCTTCAGGCCCTTCTTGGTGTATGAAGTAGTTCCTGCCTTTCTTATGGTTGCAACAGCCTTATACGTGCCACGCTTTGATGTTGACATGTATACGATGTAACCTGTCGCTCCCTTGGCTCTCTTCCATGCAATTTTCGCCTGCTTGACTCCGGCCTTAGCTGATACAACAGGTGTTGCAGGAAGTGTAAATCCTGATACATATGTTCCGGCATTCTCTACGATCGCCTTTCCATCCTTCTTGTATGCCACAACTCTGTACTTATACGTTGTTCCGGCACTGAGCTTTGAGCTTACAAATACGACCTTTGACTTGCTTGTGATGGTCTTGATCTTGACTGCTCTGTTGCCGCGGTATCTGTAAACTATGTATCCATCAGCGTTGTTTACCTTGCTCCATTTCATCGTTATTGATGCATTGCTTCTGGCACTGATCTTAAGATTCTTGACTGCCGATGGCGTTGTCATGATCCTTGCTGTAGCATCCTCACCAACGAGCTCCTTGCTGCCGACCTTCTTGTATGCAACTACCTTGAATGTGTAAGCTGTACTTCCAGTCAGACCGTTTACATTATAAGCTGTCTTTGATGTCGAACCAAGATATTTGTAATTGTCCTTTGCTACAAGTCTGTATACCTTGTAGCCTGTAGCTCCCTTAACTGTATTCCACTTGAGCGCTATCGACTTCTCTGCCCTGCTGCTGAATGAAATACCTGAAACCTTAGCTGGCTTTGTTGCTGCATTTATGACTGTCTTCTCGCTATACAGTGTCTTGCCTGACGACTTCACATATGCTGATACCGCAAACTTGTAATCAGTTCCCGCTGCCAGACCTGTGATATTGCTGCTTGTGCCCGTCACTGTTGCAACCTTCACATATGTCTTCTTACCTGTATCATATCTGTACACCTCATATCCCTGGGCATATGCACTGCTGCTCCATGATAGCTTCAGTGATGTTGTTGTCTCACCGCTTGCCGCAAGGTTCTTCACCTTTGCAGGAAGGATGTTGAATGTAACCTTCTTTGTTCCGTAGAAGTTGTTAAGTCCTGTGATCGTAACACTTGCAACACCCGGCTTCACGTTGTTGCTGTACTCAACCGTGTACTCCTTTGGATTTATCACTGTACTGCCGATCTTAACTGTAACCGCCGGCTTGATCGCTGATCCTGTGTAGGTCTTGTCTGCTATCGCTGATACGGTTGCCTTTGATATGTCAAATGCCTTGATCCTGAATTGCTTTGTAACGCTTCCCTTGTAGTCGCCCACGAACTTCACAGTGACTGAAGCCTTACTTGTTCTCGTCATGGTGATTCCGCTGTTGTTCTGGTATGTGATCGTGTAATCTCTGCCTTCCTTCAGCACATTTGTTCCCCATGTTATCGTGACATTATCAAACTTAAATGCTGTGCCCTTGTATATAACCTCGGACTCAATTCCGTTTATAACAGCCGTGTTGCTTATATCTGCCTTGCTTATCACAAAGCTCTTCTTTACAGAATCTGTGTAGTTGCCTGCACCTGTTATTGTTATGACTGCTGTTCCTACATGAACATTGTTCTCGTACTTCACAGTATAGTCCGTTCCCTGGCTGAGCTTCTGTCCATCCAGTTCAACTTCAATATCCTGTGTTATTGCATTACCTGTGAATACCTTTCCTGTAATACCCTTGATCTCAGCTCCAGCGATACTCTTCTTTGTAATTGCAAAGTATCTTGTCACTGAATCCTTGTAGTTGCCCTTACCGGTCACAACCACCTTTGCGCGTCCTGTCACATCTGTGTTCATATCGAAGCTGAGTATGTAGTCAACTCCCTCTGTCAGCTCCACATCACCATTCTTTACCTTTACAACAGGTATGAGCTGGTTTCCTGTGTACTCGATCGATGTGCTGCACTCAACTGTACAGTTCTTGATACTTCTTGCTGTTATCTCAAATGTACCTGTTGTCTCTCCGGTGTAGTTGCCCTTTCCTGTTATGCTTACCTCTGCGGTTCCGACCTCAGTGTTGTTACTGTAAGCCACTGTGTAATCCGCTGCTGATAACACAACACCGTTGACTGTCACTGTAACGGCTGGAGTTACCGGCTTTCCTGTGTATTCCGTATCCTCTGCCACAACTACTGCATTATCGATTGATGCCGCTGTTATGGCAAATGTTGCTGTCACACTTCCTGTGTAGTTAGACCGGCTTCCTGCTGTAGCTGTAACCGTTGCTGTTCCAACGTTTACATTTGAAGCATATCTCACTATGAAGCCCGCGATATCTTCATCGTCAAGCACAAATGCTCCGTCACTGCTGTTAATAGCTGTAACTGATGGAGTGAGTGCCTTTCCGGTGTATGTCATGCTGCTCTTTGAAAGCTCTGCTACATAACCTGTTACGTCTCTCTTGACGATCTCGAAAGTTGCCGTCTTAGAACTTACGTAGTCTCCATATCCTGTGATCGTCACTGTGGCAGTTCCAACATTATAGTTATTGATGTATGAAACCTTGTAATCAGTTCCCTGTACAAGCGTCTTGCCACCGTATGTAACATTTACCGCAGGTGTGATATTCTTCTTTGCAAACTCCTGATCAGGTATTGCACTGATCTTGGCTCCGCTTATATTTACAGGATCCTTTGTAATGGTAAATTCTCTCTCCACAGTTCCTGTGTAGCTTCTCTTACCTGTTACTATTGCCTTTGCCGGCTGTCCGCCTGCTGTAGGCTCAATATTATTGCTGTACTCGATCTCGTAGTCAACACCCTCTACAAGCACCAGCTCTCCATATGTAATTGTGAGCTCCGGCTCTATCTTCTTGCCTGTGTAAATCTGACCCTCGATCTCGCTCACATGACAGTCTGCAAGATTTCTTCTTGTTATAGCAAAGTATCTGTTAACACTTCCTGTGTAGTTGCCAATACCTGTGATGGTAACACTTGCCTTGTCCGTCACGTTCTTATTTCCACTGTATGATACAGTGTAGTCTCTTCCTGCCACAAGTACATCGTCGCCGTATGTTACCTTAAGTCCGGCAAATGTTATTGCCTTTCCTGTGTAGGTTACGCTGTCTTTTATACCTGTTATATCTGCATCTGCAATATCAGCACCGCCAATAGCAAACAGCTTGCTGGCAGCTCCTGAATAATTGCCCTTTCCTGTTATCACCGCAACTGCTGCCGTTGTCACCTCGACATTGTTCTTGTAGCTTACGGTGTAATCCCTGCCTGCCACAAGCTCTCTCTGTCCGTCAACAACCGTGAGCTTTGGTGTAACCGCATTACCGGTATAATTCTGTCTGTCGATGTCCTTTATCTCTGCAAGAGATATGTCTCTGGCTGCGATATCGAATTTCTCAACCGCCGTTCCAGTGTAGTTGCCTATACCTGTGATGGTAACGCCTGCCTTATCTGTGTCTGTTGTGACATTCACATTGTCACTGTATGAAACTGTAAAGTCTCTGTCCTCCACAAGAGCTGTTCCGCCAAGTGAAACTGTAACTGCAGGTGTAAGTGGATCTCCTGTGTATCTTGCCGATGCCACCGTAATGTCTGCATCTGCAAGATTTCTGGCACTTATCTTAAATCTTGCTGTGGTGCTTCCACTGTAGTTACCCATACCTGTGATGGTGAGCACTGCACTGTCTGTCACGTTCACATTGTTGCTGTAGTCTGCTCTGTAGTCGCGTCCCTCAACAAGTGTCCTGCCTCCGAGTGTAACTGTGTGATCCGGAGTTACAGCTTCACCCGTATAAACTCCGTTTCCAACCTTTACTGAAGCATTGTCGACTGAAGCACCTACTATTGCAAATGTCTTGCTGACACTTCCTGTGAAGCCTTCACCCTCAAGTGCCTTTATAGTAACCTTACCTGTTCCAACATTTGTATTTGACGAGTAGCTGATCTCAAGGTTGTCAAAATCAGTAACTGTCACTGTCTTTCCAGCTCTCTTCACTGTAAATGAATTGATCACCGGTTTTACTGCTGTTCCTGTATACATATACTCGGATGCATCAAGAGCTATCTGTCCATCACTTATATCGACCGGATTGATGTTAAACTTAGCCGATAAAGATCCGGTATTTGAATTGATACCTCTAACTGTTACGGTTGCCACACCCTCATCGATGTTGTCCACATATACGAGTGCGTAATCCTCGCCGTATACAAGTGTCTTTCCACCAAATGTAACTGTCACATCCGGTGTGAGCGGCTGGCCGAAGTTGTAAAGCTGATCACTGATCTTGCTTATCACAGCCTTGGATATATCCACAAGATTCTTAGATATCGTGAAGTTCACTGTTATGCTTCCTGTGTAGTTACCAGATCCTGTGATCTTGATCTCAGCCTTCGAGCTGGCCGTTGTCTCATTTATGTTGTTGCTGTACTCTGTCTTGTAATCTGTTCCAGACACGAGAACCTGTGTTCCGTCTCTCACTGTGACCTCAGGTGTTACAGCCTTTCCTGTGTATACCTGTCCGCCAATCGCATCGACTCTACACTTGCTTATGTCCTTAGCTGTGATCTTGAATGTTCTGCTCAGCTCTCCGCTGTAATTGCCGATACCTGTTATCACAACCTCCGCACTGTCTGTCACGTTTACATTATTCTTATACTCTACTGTGTAATCCTCATCCTCGGACAGTTTCTTTCCGCCCAGTGTCACAACGATCTCGCCAAATGTTATGGCCTTTCCTGTGTATTCTGTGCCGGCTGGTATACCTGATACCTCTGCATCCTCAAGAGTGAGACTCTTTATACTGAAGTTCTTCTCTACAGTTCCCTTGTAATTGCCCTTACCGGTTACGATAAGCTTGGCTGAATCTGAAACCTCTATGTTGTTCTCATATGTCACAGTGTAGTCCGTTCCCGCAACAAGCTGTACTCCATCGAGTGTCACCTTTGCATCCGGTCTGATCTCACTGCCGCTGTACATCTGATCCAGTATATCATTGATCTTCGCCTCATCGATCGCCTTTGGCTCAATGTCGAATGTTGCAGTCACAGTGCCCTGATAGTTTCCTGTTCCCTTGACGGTCACAGTCGCCTTTGACTTTGCTGTCGTAGCGTTTACATTGTTGCTGTAAGAAACAACATAATCAATGTCTGCATTTAATATCTCATCATCGAGAGTTACTGTCACAGCCGGTGTAAGTGGCTTTCCAGTGTAAACTGATGACTGGACATTCACATCTGCCTTGCTCAGATCCTTTGCAGTTATCGCAAAGTATGCGACAACTGTTCCCTTGTAGTTTCCTGTACCGGTCACTGTGAGGATGGCTGCTGTTCCAACATTTACATTGTTGCTGAACACCACATTAAAATCTGTTCCCGCAGTGAGTTTCTTGCCATCAAGTGTCACTGTATATGCAGGCTTTACTGCACTTCCTGTGTACACATGGTCTTCCACATCAACTACAGCCTGTGCGATATCCACCTCTGTGATCTCAAACTTCTTTGTCACAGATCCTGTAAATCCGCTTCCCTTTGCTGCCTTTATAACCGCACCAGCAGTTCCGACATTTGTATTGTCCGTGTATGTCACATCAAATGCTGTCATAGATGTCACTGCCGTCGCCTTGCCATCCCTGCTTACTGTTATCATCTTAACTGCAGGTCTGATCTCTGATCCCGTGTACTCAAATGAGTCATTCTCAAGTACAACCTCAGCAGTTGTTATATCTACTGGCTTTATGGCAAATGTTGTGCTCACCGAGCCTGTGTTCTTGTTGATACCATTTGCCTGTATCGTCGCCGTACCTTCATTGATATTGTCGATGTATACAAGCTCGTAGTCCACATCCTGTGTCAATGTCTTGCCGCCATATGTAAGTGTAACCTCTGGTCTTATGGCATTTCCAAAGTTGTAATACTGGTCATCGACCTTGCTCATTACAGCCTTTGATATATCCACAACCTCCTGTGCGATGGTGAATACCGCACTGTTGCTGCCTCTGTAGTTGCCCTTACCTGTTATGGTGACCTCAGCACTGTCTGTCACATCTGTGTTGTTGCTGTAAGTAATGTCATAATCCTTTCCGGTCTCCAGTATCCTTGCGCCATCTCTGACTGTGATCTCAGGCTCAACCGCCTTACCTGTGTATATCTGTCCGCCAATCGGATCAATGCTGCATCTGCCGATATTCTTAGCTGTTATGGCAAATGCTGTTCTAACCTGTCCGCCGTAGTTTCCTGTGCCCTTTATGATCACATATGCAGGATTCTTCTCATCTGTAACGTTCAGGTTGTTCTCGTAGCTTACTGTGTAGTCCGTACCGTTCACAAGTGTCCTGCCGTTTACTACAACTGCTATATCTGCAAATTCAATGGCATCTCCTGTAAATACTACCGCATCCTGGATTCCACTTATCTCTGCATTGTCTATGCTGTATGCCTTTATAGCAAATGTTCTGGTCACTGATCCCTTGTAGCTTCCTCTACCTGAGATAATAGCGCTGGCCTTGTCTGTAACCGAATCGTTGTTCTCGTATGCCACTGTGTAATCAGTGCCCTCTGAGAGGACATTGTTGCCATTTACAATTCTCAGTTCAGGTTTTACTGCCTGACCGCCGTATGTCTGATCTGGTATCTCCGGTATGTCAAGCTTTGATATATCCATAGGAGTTATAGAGAACTCTCCCTGGACTGTTCCTGTGTAGTTGCCTGTTCCTGTCACTGTCACAACAGCCTTTGCTGTGTCAGATGTGACATTCACATTGTCGCTGTAGCTGAGCTTATAGTCAGTTCCCTGAACAAGAGTCTTTCCATCAAGGACTACACTGACTGTTGTCGTAACTGCGCTTCCTGTGTATTCAGCATCATCGGCCTTTACCTCAGCCTGTGATATCCTCTTAGGAGTTATGCTGAACTTCTGTGAGAGCTTTCCGGTGTAATTTCCGGTTCCCTCTATAGTAACCAGTGCATTGTCAGTAACATTCACATTGCCTGAAACTGTTACCTTGTAGTCAACGCCCTCTGCAAGAGTCTTTCCTCCGAGAACTACTCTGCATACAGGAGTGATTGCGCTTCCCGTATATACTGCACTGTCAACGCTGACCTCTGCCTGCTCTATTGAAGCTGCAACGATCCTGAAGGATGTGCTTGTGCTTCCTGTATAGCTCTGGCCTTCGCCTGCGGCGATCTTAACTGTAGCCGTACCGACATTTACATTGTCTGTACATGTGATATCAAATCCTGCGAGATCTGTGAGTACCTTCTTAACTCCATTTCTTGTGACTGTTATCGATTCTACATCTGCTGTTACCGCATCTCCTGTGAAACCATATGAATCCTTCACAAGTGCGATCTCTGCAGTTGTTATATCTATAGGAAGGATCTTGAATGTCTTACTTACCTCGCCCTTATTCTGGTCGATTCCCTTCACTGTAGCTGTAGCCGTACCGGCCTCAATGTTATCAGTGTAGGTTACGCTGTAATCAACATTCTCTGTAAGCTTTCTTCCTCCAAGATTTACACTGAGTGCAGGTGTGAGCTCCTCACCGAAGTTGTAATACTGATCTGCGATATCACTTATCACCGCATTTGAAATATCGAGCACTTCCTTTGCGATGGTGAACTCTGCAGTAAGCTGTCCGGTGTAGTTGCCCTTACCTTCTATAACTGCCTTGGCATTCTTGCCCACCTCTATGTTGTCACTGTAAGATACCGTGTAGTCTCTTCCAATTTCGAGTACCTTTGATCCATCTCTTACTGTAACCTCAGGGGTGATCTCCCTGCCTGTATATGTCTGTCCTCCGATGGCATCGACCTTGCACTTCTCAAGACTTCTTGGGGTTATGCTGAAGGCTGTTCTTATCTGTCCACCGTAGTTGTCGTTACCCTTTATGATAACGTATGCCATGCTGTCCTCAGTGGTTGCATTGACATTGTTCTCATAACTTACTGTGTAATCTGTTCCATATACAAGTGTCTTTCCATTCATCACAACCATGATGTCCTTGAATGTGATGCTGTCACCTGTATATTCTGCACTCTCAGGTATTCCTGTCACAACCGCCGGTGCTATGCTTGCTCCGCATATCTCAAACAGCTTTGTAACGGTTCCCTGATAGTTACCCTTACCTTTGACTACTGCTCTCGCCTCTGTAGTCTTGTCTGTATTGTTGCTGTATGTTACATCGTAATCTCTTCCCGCAACAAGAACTGTGTCTCCGTTTCTTACGACCACAACTGGCTCTATCGCCTCGCCGGTGTATTCCTGAGCATCAATGCTGTCAACATCGGCTGCTGTAAGAGTCTTTGCCGTGATGTCAAAGTAAACTGTGAGCTTTCCTGTGTAGTTGCCCATGGCCTTGATGATCGCTGATGCCTTCTTCTCAGCCGTTGTGACATCTATGTTGTCTGCGTATGTAACTGTGTAGTCCTCACCCTTGGTCAGAGTCTTTCCTCCAACCTCAAGAACTACATCAGGTGTCAGCGCAGATCCTATATATACCTGAGCCGGTATGCTGCACTTTCCGCCATCTATGCTCTTTGCACTGATCTCAAATGTCTGGCTCAGTACGCCCTCATAATTACCGCATCCGGTGATCTTTAACAGAGCGTCCTCTCCTGCCTCTACATTGTTTTCAGCCGATACCGTGTAATCCACGCCTGCTGTCAGCACCTTATCTCCCAGAGTTACCTTTACATCCGGTATAACCTCTGATCCGGTGTACTCAGCATCTGCCACGCTCACGACCGCACCGCTTATGTTCTTTCTTGTGATAGTAAATGTAGTTGATGCAGTTCCGGTGTAGTTCGTATCCTTTCCTGCACTTACAGTAACCTTTGCCGTTCCGGCATCTGTATTGTCACTGTATTCCACAGCGAATGAAGAGAGATCTGTGATACTCTCTGTCACACCACCATTAGGAACGCCAAGTCTTGTCACTGCAGGTGTAATCGCCTCACCTGTGTAGGTGAATGATGTTCCCCTGAGAACTACTGACGCCTTTGATATATCTGCCGGCTTTATGACAAATGTCTTTGTAACTGACTTGTTGTAATCACCTGTACCTATGATCTTTACAGTTGCAGTTCCCGCATCAATATTATCGGTATAAGTCACTGTATAGTCGGTGTTAAGTGTGAGTGCCTTTCCTCCAAAGCTTACCTTGACTTCAGGGGTTATGGCCTGTCCGAACGTATATGTCTGATCCGGAATAGCCTCTATCTCAGCCTTTGATATATCTGTAAATACTCTTCCTATAACGAATTCCTTCGTTACCTTTCCTGTGTAGTTGCCCTTTCCTGTGATTATAGCCTTAGCCTTTGTTGTCTCTGTAGTCTCATTTATATTCGACTCATATGTGACATCATAGTCAACGTCGCTCACAAGAAGAACATTACCATTTCTTATCGTTACTTCCGGCTCTATGGCCTTTCCTGTGTATATCTGGCTTTCAATCTCCTCGACATCACATTCCCTGAGATCCTTTGCCGTAATCACAAAGTGTACATCCTTGCTTCCGGTGTAATTGCCTGTACCTGTTACTGTAAAGTATGTACCATCCTCTGTTGTGACTGCCTTGTTGCCTGTGTATGTGATCCTGTAATCAATTCCCTCTGTGAGGATCTCGCTTCCATCGGCAACTATAATATCTGCAAATGTCACATCAGCACCTGTGTAAGCCACAGACTCACTGTATCCGCTGATGGCGACTCCTGTAAGTGACTTAGGTACTATCGCAAATGTTGTTCTGAGGGTTCCTACATAGTTGCCCTTTCCTGTGATAACCACCTGTGCAGGTGCATCCTTTGTCGTAACATCTGTGTTTCCTGTGTATTCAGCCTCATAGTCAACACCGGCTTTCAGTGTTGTTCCATCAGCCATGCTTACTGTCACTGCCGGGGTGATAGGACTTCCGGTATATGTCTGATCACTGATCTTATACGCAACTGCACTTGAAATGTCTGCTGCAGCTATTCTAAATGTCTTTGTGATAGTGTCTTTATAATTGCCGGTTCCCTTTACTATAACGTTTGCCGTGCCGACATTGACATTCTTCTCATAGGTAACTGTGTAATCCACACCGTTTGTCAGAAGCTTGTCTCCAAGTGTTACTTCCACATCAGGAGTGAGCTCCTTACCTGTGTAGATCTGATCTGCGACTTCCACATCGGCATCAGTGATCGTTCTCTCTGTTATAGCAAACTCTGCACTGACGGTTCCCTTATAATTGCCACTTCCTGTAATCTTTACAGTACCCTTTCCTACGTTTGTGTTACTGCTGTAGCTCAGAGTGTAATCCCTGCCCTCTGTCAGAACCACTGTACCAAGTGTTACCCTGACAGCCGGTGTAAGAGGTGTTCCCTGATATACCGCATCGTCTACCTCAACTGCTGCGCCTGACAGATCTGCCTCTGTTATGGCAAACTCACCTGTCACGCTGCCCTTGTAGTTGGTGTTGCTCTTTGCTGATACGCTGATGGACGCTGTTCCTACATTGACATTGCTGCCAAAGCTTATGTCAAAGCTGTCCATATCAGTTATCATCACATCTCCAAACTCTATGCCTGTAACCTCAGGCTTCTGACTCTTTCCTGTGTACACAAAGCTTCCCTGATCTATAACCACACGGCCTGCTGATATGTCCGCAGGGTTGATGGCGAAGCTTACTCTCTTTGTCTTGGAGTAATACTTTGTTCCGGTTATGATCACATATGCTGTTCCAGCATTTATATTGTTCTCATATGTTAAGGTGTAATCTGTATTCTCTTTCAGTGTAATTCCGTTATACATAACAGTGACTGAAGGAGTTACAGCCTTGCCAAAAGCATATGTCTGCGCCGGTATAGCCGACACTGTAGCACCGCTTATATCCACAACGCTTCTTGTTATCGAGAAGTAGATAACTGCAGTTCCCGTATAGTTGCCAATACCGGTGATCTCTGCCTTCGCCTCATCCGTCTCGTCTATATTGTTGCTGTATGTAACTTCATAATCTGTTCCGGCCTTCAGAGTAACGCTGCCATTCTTTATGGTGAGCGCCGGCTCTATGGCCTTACCTGTCCATGTCTGTCCCTGGATCGGGCTGATGTCGCAATTTGCTATATCTGCCTTTGTTATCTTGAAGGCTGCAGTCTTCTCACCGCTGTAATTGCCTGCTCCGATGAATCTGATAGTCGCTGTTCCGATCTCCTGATTATCAGTGTACTCAACTACATAGTCCTGATTCTCTACAAGCTTTGTATCTCCACGTGTGAGCTCATATCCTGTGAGGACTATGCTCTCACCGGTATACTCTACACTCTCAGGTATTCCTGTTATGACTGCATCTGCAAAGTCTGCCTTTGTTATCTCAAACTCAGCCACACACTGACCTGTGTAATTTCCACGGCCTGTGATAGTTGCCTTTGCCTTTCTTGAGTCTGTTGTAACACTTACATTGTCGCTGTATGTGACGTCATAATCACTGCCCTCTGTCAGAACTATCTCTCCGTTCTTGACTGTAACCTTTGGACTGTGGGCTGTTCCATCGTATACAACAGACGCTATAGGTGAGACCACGCACTTGCTTATATCCATTGCGGATATAGTGAATGTCTCTGATGCTGTTCCTGTGTAATTGTGTTTACCTGTTATCGTCACTGTGGCTGTACCCTTATCGGTATTTCCACTGTAGTCAACATCATACTCGGTGTCTGCGATCTGCTTTCCACCTAATGTAACTGTTATCTCCGGTGTATGCTCTTATAGAAAGTCACCGGAAGACGTCCTGCCGGATTATAATCTCCGAATAGAACGTTTGCAATGGCTGTACCACCTGCCTGACCGGGATACCATGCTTGCAGGATAGCATCGCATGTTTTCGATTCGGGAGTCAGGGCGATAGCGGAACCGGAGAAGTTGACGAATACGATCTTCTTTCCGGCTTTCTTCAATTCGGCAAGCAGACGGCTTTGGATAGACGGAAGTTCGATGGTTTCGCGGTCACCTCCCTTGAAGCCGGGAATGTTGACATGCATTTCCTCACCTTCCACTGCCGGGGATATACCTCCGGCAAAGATGATAACATCTGCCTCTTTTACTTTGTCTACGGTTTGTTTCAGGTCAACGGGAACTTCGCGTCCCATGTCAAAATCGAGTGCGGCATCACGGTTGCGGAAAGCAAAATCAATCTTGATACGATATTCTTTTCCGGCTTCTGCCTGGAGGGTGTAGACTTTGGACTTGTTTTTGAAATTCATGCCTGCGGCAACTTCCTTGCCGTCAATTGAGAGTTTGGTTATCCCTTGAGTCTGGAAACGGAAGGCGATATCTTCACTCTTGGCGGGACGGAATACGGATTCGTAACTGGCGGAGAAATCTTGCAGGTTGATGCCGGCAGCAAAGGTCGTGGCACCGGTGGTGATGAAGTGGAAGGGTGTGCTGATGTGATTGGTTACATCCGGTGTTCCTTCCTGTTTCGTATTATTCCAGTATTTGGCACTGAAACCTTGCTTGCCATCCATGCTGCATTGCTGGAATACACTTTGCAAAGTGACGTCGGAGGTCAGGTCGCATCCGGGTTCGTAGATGATCTGTGATTCGGGCAGATATTCGCGGATACCCTCCAATAGAGTGATGGTATGTGAGGGAAAACCATTGTAGTTGCCCCATTGCATTACGGAGTCATTGGCATTAGGTCCTACCACGGCCACTTTCAGGTTCTTGTTTAAAGGCAGTAAACTTTGATTGTTTTGCAGCAACACAAGGCTCTCACGTGCCATACGGAGTGCCAGTTCACGATGTTCTTTACTATCTACCACGCTGTAAGGAATTTGTGCCCAGGACACTTGTGAAGGTTCGTCCATCTCACCCAACTCAAAGCGGGCTTTCATCAGGCGCTTCAGGGAGATGTCTATCTGTTTCTCGTCAATCAATCCTTCCTTTACGGCTTCGGGCAGTGAAGCATAGCTGTCGCCACATTCCACATCTGTTCCGGAGAGTACGGCTTTGGCGGAAGCGTGTTGTTTGTCAGGATCAGTTTCATGGGCACCTTTGTTGTAGAAGTCGCTGATTGCCCAGCAATCCGATACTACGATTTCTTTATATCCCCATTCATCACGCAGAATTTGCATAAGCAGGCGGTTACTTCCGCAGCAGGGTTCACCTTCAAAGCGGTTGTAGGCACACATCACTTCTTTTACGTGCGCTTTTTGAACTAGGTCTTTAAAAGCGGGCAGATAAGTTTCCCATAAATCACGCGGGTCGATGTTCTCGGCATTGAAACTATGGCGGTTCCACTCCGGACCGGAATGTACGGCATAGTGCTTAGCACAGGCATGTAGCTTATCATACTTCTCTCCTTCAGGTCCTTGCAGGCCGCGTACCACTGCCATACCCATCTGCCCTGTGAGGTAAGGATCTTCTCCGTAAGTTTCCTGTCCCCGTCCCCAGCGCGGATCACGGAAGATGTTGATATTGGGTGTCCACATGGTGAGCCCCTGATAACGTTTTAATCCGCCTTCTTTGCTGAATTCGGTATTCTTGGCACGTGCTTCATCCGAAACTGCGGTGAATACATCGTAAAGCAGTTCGTTGTTGAAAGAAGCTCCCATACCGATGGCTTGCGGGAATACGGTGGCCAGTCCGGCACGTCCTACGCCGTGCAGCGCTTCGTTCCACCAGTCATAGGCTTTTATGCCCAGTCGGGGGATGGCAGGAGATGTGTTTTGCATCAATGAGGCTTTCTCTTCCAATGTAAGTCGGCCTACCAGATCATTGGCGCGTTCTTCCGGGCTTAGAGCCGGGTTCTTGTAGGGAGGTTGTGAACAGGAAAGGAAGCACAGACACAGGCATCCGATTCCGGTGAGCAACTGAAGTTTTCTTTTCATGGTATTAGTGCGTTTTTATTGTTATTAATAGACTTCTGTTTTGTCATTGTGGATGACGATTACAAAAATAGGCAGAAAAGAGGATTTGGAAGAAGAATCGTATTTCAGAAAGTTGAGTCTATGTTACAGATTTCCTCCGGATGTTACATCTTGTTTTGCTGAGGTTACATTAAAAAGGAAAATACCTGTTACAAGGCATTTATATTTTCTCGCAACGGATCAGAACTTTCTGTTCATTGATCAAGGTCGTAGCGAACAGATAAACTTCTCCGCCTTCGCTCAGTTTGATACGTTTACGGAGTTCCGCTACTGAACTTGGAAAGTTACGAACCGTGATATTGGCTTTCTTCAGATCTCCTAATACGCCTTTTAGCTCTTTCTTATTTAATGTACATACCCCCGTTATCCGGAAACTTCTTCCGGGAAAGTTCTTTATCGGTTCACCGGAAGTATAGAGGTGGCTGTTAGGATGCAGCTTCTTTACCTTATATATACAGGCTACATTGCGGAAAGCCCCTGCTTTGAGGATGGACGCGTTGGGTTCGTACAGATATTTATCTAAAGTATCGGTGTATTCATTCGGACTTGATTGTTCCTGTTCGCGGGTGAAAGTGAAGAACTGTCCGGTTGGCTCTGTATTTCTCCCATCCTTCATTTGCAGATTGATGCAATGGATGGGAATATTCTCTGCGGCAACAGTATTGTGTCCTAAGATGAGTAAGAGTTCCTTGCATTCATTGTTTACAGAAACAATATGTGCTTCCTGTACGTACTTTAAATCCTGAATAGCCAAAGACAGGTCGAGCATAGGGGAGAGCTTCACCATTACGTGCTGCGCCTTTTCGAGTAGCAGGGATTCCAGTTCTGCTACATTCGGTTCACAGTCGGCAATGGCAACAGTCTTACCGCCATGCCCGTCACGACGGGCAGGATCAATGAATATCCAGTCGACGGAAGACATCTCTTGCAGATACCGGATACCGTCTTTGTTTTCTATCCGGATATGATTCAGACCCAGTAACGGGAAGTTATGCGATGCAATCTCGCAAAGAACTTCCTGCCGTTCCACATAGGTGACATGATGGAATTTCGGAGAAAGAAAAGCACAGTCTATGCCGAACCCTCCGGTTAAGTCGGCCAGTGTGCCGGAGGAAAACTCCGGAATGATAGATGCTTTGTATCGTGCCGTAGCTTCCGAGGAACATTGCTCTAAGGACAAGTGGCGGGGATATAGAATGCCTTCTTCTGCATACCAGGATGGTATTTTCTCTGCCGCCGCCTGTCTGCCTGCTATCTGTGTCAGTGCGACAGGCATATCCACACCGGGATATTTCGGCGCTTGCAGAGCTAGGTTGCGTACATCATCCTTGCAGTGTTCGTGTATAAAACGAAGGGTTTCGTCATTCAGTTTCATAAACCTTATCGTTTAGTAGTTTCTTTGAAGCCATAATCCGAAGAAACGGTCGTAAATCTGATA
>OGXH01001030.1_pt1 | contig 20637 bp, 17 predicted proteins | sample 1576241 | NCBI WGS metagenome assembly OGXH01 (sample SAMEA3541529, study PRJEB24748) | human gut metagenome | biome: human gut; feature: human-associated habitat; material: faeces | place: China | collected 2012
GCATACCGCAAGAGTCAATGCCCATCATAGCTCTCGGTGGAAGATTTGTGATAGCAATAAGAGTCTTTCCAACCAGTTCTTCCGGCTCATAAAAGCTATGAATACCGCTTAAAATGGTTCTGTCTGTGCCTGTTCCGTCATCAAGAGTAAACTGTAACAGTTTCTTTGACTTCGGTACTGCAACACACTCTTTAACCTTTACTGCACGGAAATCTGACTTGCTGAATGTATCAAAGTCTACCATTTCCTCAAACAAAGGCTCAATCTTTACCTTAGAAAAATCAATCTTTTCAGGCTCTGCTTTCACTTCTTCAGTAGCCTTAGATTTTACATCATTTTTCTTATTTACATCATTCAGGGTCTTCATTGTCGGGAAGAGCAAAACATCGCGGATAGAGGCGCTGTCGGTCAGGAGCATCACGAGGCGGTCGATGCCGAAGCCGAGACCGCCTGTGGGCGGCATGCCGTACTCCAGCGCATTGATGAAGTCATAGTCCACCTGCGCGCGGCAATCCGGTTCGATGGCTTTGCGCTCGGCGACCTGACGCTCGAAGCGGCCGCGCTGGTCGATCGGGTCGTTCAGCTCGGAGAAGGCGTTGCCGAACTCCGTGGCATTGATGAAGTACTCAAAGCGCTCCGTGAACGCGGGGTCATCCGGTTTGCGCTTGGCAAGCGGGCTGATCTCCACCGGATAATCATAGATAAACGTCGGCTGGATGAGCTTTTCTTCGACGAATGCATCGAAGAACTCCGCCAGAATGGCACCCTTCGTCGGGACCTCGGGCAGAGTGACATTGTGCGCCTTCGCGCTGGCGATGGCGTCCTCGTCCGTCTTCCAGTCGCGGAAGTCCACGCCGCTGTACTTCTTCACGGCGTCGATCATGGTCAGGCGCTCCCAGTGGCCCAGATCGATCTCGTGACCCTGATACGGCACGACGAGGCTGCCGCAGACATTCTGCGCGACCTGCTTCATCATGTCCTCGACAAGGTCCATCATGCCGTGGAAATCCGTATAGGCCTGATAAAGCTCGATGGTGGTGAACTCAGGGTTGTGCTTCGGGTCCATGCCCTCATTGCGGAAGATACGGCCGACCTCATACACGCGGTCCATGCCGCCGACAATGAGGCGCTTGAGGTACAGCTCCGTCTCGATGCGGAGGACCATATCCATATCCAGCGTGTTGTGGTGGGTATAGAACGGGCGCGCAGACGCGCCGATCTCAAACGGCGTCAGGATCGGGGTATCGACCTCGAGAAAGCCGCGCCCATCGAGGAAGCTGCGCAGCTCGCGCAGGATAAGGCTGCGCTTCACGAACGTGTCCTTAACGTCGGGGTTCACGATGAGGTCTACATAGCGCTGGCGATAGCGGGTCTCAAGATTCGTCAGGCCATGGAACTTGTCCGGCAGCGGCAGCAGAGCCTTGGCAAGCAGGACGACCTCGTGCGCGCGCACGGAGATCTCGCCGCGCTGCGTGCGGAACACATCGCCGTGCACACCGACGATATCACCGATGTCGAGCTTGCGGCAGCGCTCGAACGTCGCCTCGTCCATCTCGTCGATCTTCAGATAGATCTGGATCCGGCCGGCTGCGTCCTGCAGATCGCAGAACATGACCTTGCCCATGCCGCGCTTCGTCATCAGGCGGCCGCTGACGGAGACTTCCTTTCCCTCCATCTGCTCGAAGTTTTTCCTGATCTCGGCGCTGTTGCTGGTAAATTCAAACTTTGTCTGTGCGAAGGGATTCTGCCCCTCCTGCTGAAGCTGCGCGAGCTTTTCCCGGCGGATGCGGACCTGATCGACCATGGAAAGCTCGGGCTGCTGGGTATTCTTAGCCACGGTATTCCTCCTGTGTTATCGTTCTACGGAAAGGATCTCAAAGCGGATCGTGCCGACCGGAGCTTCGACCTCGACGGTCTGGCCGATGTGCTTGCCAAGCATGGCGCGGCCGAACGGAGAGTCGTCCGAAATGCGAGACTCCATGGGGTTGGCCTCCTGCGAGCCGACGATAGCATACGTCGCCTCTTCCTCCAGATCAAGGTCGCGGACCTTCACGGTGCAGCCAAGGCCGACGACACCGGCGCGCTCCTGCTCGGCGCTCTCATCGATCACGACAGCATGGGACAGGATGTTCTCGACCTCCGCAATGCGGCCGTACAGCTTGGCCTGCTCATTTTTCGCTTCATCATATTCACTGTTCTCGGAAAGGTCGCCGAAGGAGCGGGCTTCCTTGATCTGCTCCGCGACTTCCTTCTCGCGCGTGGTTTTCAGATAATTGAGCTCTTCCTCGAGCTCCTTCAGACGTTCTCTGGTCAGCTTAAATTCTTTTGCCATTCCATGTTCCTCCCAAAATCAGGCAAAGCCCGTTCATTCGTTGTGATTATAGAGGATTGCCGCCGCACTTGTCAAGGGTTTCCTTGCGTCAGGGCCGCGATGGCCGCCTGCAGCTGCGCATCCTCGCTTTTTTCGAGCGCATTGGAGTAAATTTTCAGGTAGGTGTCATCATCGACCTCGACAGGGATATCCGGCGTGATGCCGACGCCTGCCAGCGTGACGCCGTGCGGAGTCTGATAATGGCCGGTCGAAACAGCGACGGCGGAGCCGTCGCTCAGGACGAAGGTCTGCTGATAATTTGCCTTGCCGACCGTCTGCGTGCCGACGACGGTGCCGACGCCGTATTCCTGCAGCGCCGCAGCAAAGAACTCGGCGGCGGAATAGGAATCTCCGTTCACGAGAACGGCCATCGGCAGCTCGACGCAGGACGCATCGGAATAATCGATATCTTCGTTACCCTTATAGTCCACGGAGCGGAACAGCGGGCCCTCCGGCAGGAGATAATCCAGCAGCTCCACAAGCTCATCCTTGTGGCCACCCGGATTGAAGCGGACGTCAAACAGCAGAGACGTTGCGCCCTGCTCCCGCAGGGACTCGATGGCGGCAATGGACTTTTCGGCGCAGCCGGAATCGAAATTGTTGATCTTCAGATAACCGACGCCGCCGTCCAGCAGCTCGGCCCGGACGACCTCCACCTCGATGGTCGCGCGCGTGACCGTGACGTCGAACGTCTCGCCGCCGCGCTGCACCGTGAGCGTCAGGCTCGTGCCCTCCTCACCGCGGACGCGATTGCGGGCCTCCTCCATGCCGAGCTCCTTCATATTGGCGCCGTCTATGGCAAGGAGCATATCGCCGATCTGCAGCCCGGCTGCCTCGGCTGGGCCGCCCGGTGTGACGGAGGCAACGGTGAATCCGGCATCGTCCTCATTTTCCAGGCGAATGGTCACGCCAATGCCGACATAGGCGTTGGCATTCTGCTCCTGATAGGCCGCAAGCTCGTCGGCGCTGATGTAGTAGCTCCAGCGGTCGCCCGTCGCGGTCACGGCAGCGGACGCAAGCTGATCGCCGAGCTTCGAATGGTCCAGCCCGTCGACATAGCGTGCGTCGAGCAGGGCCACGACCTCCTGCACCTTGGCAAGATAGTCATCGCCCGACGTACTCTTCTGTCTGCTCTGCAGGAGCGTCATGCCCGCAAGCGTCAGTGCGAATACGACGACGGCCGTGGCCAGGCAGCAGACGACATAGGGCAGGAGTCTTTTCTTCTTTGGTTTTTGGGGTTCGGGACGGAGCTCCTCCGGTCCCATGGGGGTCTCGTTGGGTTCCATAGGTCCTCCTTTACGGCCGACACCCCGCCGAAGCGGGGTGAGAGTGTCGGAGAAATTGATTCAGGCTGATTCGCCGCCGGCAGGCGGCGAATTCTGCGAGGCTTTTTCACGCGGATCCCGCCGGAGCGGGGTCAGCATCCGATCTCAGCGGATGCTGACATAGTCCATCGGGTTGACGGTGGCACCGTTGTAGAACATCGTGAAATGCAGGTGCGGGCCGGTGGAGTAACCGGTCGAGCCGACATAGCCGATGAGGTCGCCCTGATTGACATAGTCGCCGGACGAGACGGTATAGTGCGTCATGTGGCCGTAGAGCGACGAGAAGCCGTCGCCGTGGTTGATCGTGACATAGTAACCATAGCCGGATGAGAACGTTGCGGTCGTGACCGTACCGCTCTTCGTGGCATAGACGGGCGTTCCCTGCGCAACGGCAAGGTCAACGCCGTTATGGAAGCGATAGCCGCCGTCGATCGGATGATAGCGATAGCCATACGGGGATGTAATCACAACACCGCTGCCCGCCGGAAGCGGGAAGAGGAAGCCGCCAGCGTTTGTGCCGCCATTGCCGCCGCCGTTGTTGCCGCCGCCATTGTTGTTATTGCCGCCGTTATTGTTGTTATTGCCGCCGTTATTGTTGTTCTTGGCGGCTTCTTCCTCAGCACGCTTGGCATCGGTGTATTCCTTTTCTTTTTCGGCAATCTGCTCCGTCAGATCCTCGAGCATGGCCTCATAGGTCTCGTTTGTCTCGCGCAGCAGGTCTGCATCGGAGACAAGCTCATGCAGCAGCTCGTCGGAATCGGCGCGCTTGGCCGTGAGCGTCTCCTGCGCGCTGGCAAGCTCAGTCTTCTTCTCCTCGAGAGAGACCTTCTCCCCTGCCAGCTCCTCCTTGGCGGAGAGGACCTCCGTGGCGATCTGGCGCATGTTCTCGAGCATACGCTGGTCGCTCTGAGCGATCTCCTCGACCATGGAAACGCGGTTGAGCATTTCGGAGAACGTCTTTGCGCCGAAGATGATGGACCAGTACGACACGTCGCCCTGCTCCTGCATGGCGCGGATGCGCTGCTTATAGCGGTCGAGCAGGTCGTTCTGATCGGTCTGGAGCTGGTCAAGCTCCGCCTGCTTTTCGGCGATGAGCAGATTGTACTGACGGATCTGCTCATTCAGATTCTCGACCTCCTGCCGCGTCAGCTCGATCTCCTGATCGATCTGCGCCTTCTGCTCCACGACATTGAGCGTCTGGGTGTTGTTTGCGGCGATCTGTGCCTCGAGCTCCTGCTTCTTCTGGTCAAGCTCATCCTGCTTCGATTCCAGGCCGCTGATCTCCGTGCGGATATCCGCGGAATTGGCCGCGAAGACCGTAACAAGCAGACCTGTCAGGATCGCAGCGGCCAGCAGCAGCGCGATGACGGAGATGATGACTCTTCTGTACTTATACATAGTATACCCTCCTGTGCGCGTATTTCAGACCTTCAGGAATTTCCGGATGGACATCAGGCTGCCCACAACGCCGATCAGCAGACCCGTGACCACGCACACCAGCGCGACTGGCAGAGCGACCGTGCTGAACGAGACGACGTGGAGGAAGCTGAGCTGACCTGAGCTGGCAATGGCGCCGCGGATGGCCTCGTACAGGCCCCACTCGAGGAAGAACGAGCACACGGCGCCCAGCAGGCCGAGGATGAAGCCCTCGACCACAAACGGCAGACGGATAAAGCCGTTCGTTGCGCCGACCATGCGCATGATGGCGATCTCCTCGCGGCGGTCGAACATGGCAAGCTTGATCGTATTGGAAATGATGATGAGCGACACGATGAGCAGCACGGCCGCGATGCAGGCCGAAACAATGGACAGCACGTTGCGGATCGTGGACATGGCGTTGGCGACCGTCGGATCGGAATAGATGGTCGCAACGCCGGGCACCTGCTTCAGCGCGTCGATGGTCTCCTGCAGCTTGGAGTTGTCCTCCAGCGTGACGATGTACTGGTCGCGCATGGTCTCGGCGGTCACGCCGTCGTACATGACGGCGTCATATTCCTTGACGAACGTCTGCAGAGCCTCCTCGCGGGAGATGAAGCGGGCATCCGCGACATTGTCGATCAGATTGATACGGGAGCCGACGCTCTTGGCCTCAGCCTCGGTGTAGCTCTCGTCGATGCAGATGAGGACCTCGTTCTCCTTCTGCAGATCATCGACAATCAGGCCAATATTATAGGTAATGAGGCCGAAGCTCGTGACGATCACGAGGCAGGCCACGGTGATGCAGACTGCGGCAAAGGACATGAAGCCGTGCTTGAAGATCGCCTTCGTGCCCTCGCCAACGAGAAAGCTGAAATTATTGTGCTTCATAGCTGTAATACCCGTCCATTCCGTCGCTGACGACTCTGCCCTCGTCGATGGCGACCACGCGCTTGGTGAAGCGGTCCACCAGGCCCTTTTCGTGCGTAACGACCATGACCGTCGTGCCGAGCGCATTGATCTGCTCGAGCAGGAGCATGATCTCAAACGAACGCTGCGGGTCGAGGTTGCCGGTCGGCTCATCGGCGATGATCATCGTCGGATTGTTGATGAGCGCGCGGGCAATAGCCACACGCTGCTGCTCGCCGCCGGACAGCTCGTTCGGCAGACGGCGGCCCTTGTTCTCCAGCCCGACCAGCTCCAGCACATAGGGCACGCGCTTTTTGATCTCCTTTGGCGCTGCGCCGATGACGCGCATGGCGAACGCGACGTTCTCATAGACCGTCTTGTTCTCAATGAGGCGGAAGTCCTGGAAAATGACACCGAGCGTGCGGCGCATATAGGGGATGGACGCGCGCTTGATGGACTCGAGCTGATAGCCGTTAACCAGCACCGAGCCGGACGTCGGTTTGAGCTCCGCCGTCAGCAGCTTGATGATGGTAGACTTGCCGGAGCCGGACGGACCGACCAGAAACACGAACTCGCCGTCATCAATGTGCATATCGATGCCGTTGAGCGCGTGCGTGCCGGTCTCATATGTTTTTGTGACGTTTACCAAATCGATCATAAATCACACCAGTTTCTTACTCAACTATTATTAAATATTGAAATGTCCGTACCAACGGCGCTGCAGCCGTGCAGTGTTCCGCGGAAGATCAGATCATACGGTTGTCGCGGGAGGCCAGATACTTCTTGACCATGAGGGCGACCTTGAAGATGATGGCATCGTCGAACTCGCGCAGGTCGAGCCCCGTGAGCTTCTTGATCTTCTCCAGACGGTAGACCAGCGTATTGCGGTGGACGAACAGCTTGCGGGAGGTCTCGGAGACGTTCAGGCTGTTCTCAAAGAACATGTTGATGGTGAACAACGTCTCCTGATCGAGCGACTCGATGGAATTCTTGCGGAAGACCTCGGAGAGGAAGATCTCGCACAGCGTGGTCGGCAGCTGATAGATCAGGCGGCCGATGCCAAGGTTTTCATAATTGATGACGGTCTTTTCGGTATCGAAGACCTTGCCGACCTCGATGGCGACCTGCGCCTCCTTGTAGGAATCGGCCAGCTCGCGCAGATGCTCGGAGATCGTGCCGATGCCGATGGTCGTGCGCACGAACAGCTCGGACTTCAGCCGCTCCTCGATCGTGCGGCCGACACGGGTCAGCTCCTCGCCCGTCGTGTCTGCCGGGACCTGACGCACGAGCGCGATATCCGTCTCGTTGACATTGATGACAAAGTCCTGCTGCGTGTCGGGGTACATGCTCTGCAGCAGCTCCACGACGGCCACGTCCGAACGGCCGACCTGCCGGACGAGATAGACCGCGCGCGGCAGCTCCGTCGGGAAATGCAGCTCCTTCGCGCGGATATAGATGTCGCCAGGAAGGATGTTGTCCGTGATGATGTTCTTGACGAAGGTCCCCTTATCATGCTTTTCTTCATAGTAGGCCTTTGCGGAATTCAGGGAGACCTGCGTCATGCGCACAAGCATCTCGGCCTGCGCGTCCGTTCCGAGCACAAAGGCGGAGTAGCCATAGGCAGGGTTCCAGCCCTTGAGCGCGTAGAACGTATACGGCTCCTCGCGCACGGGGTTCTCCAGCATGGCGGCCACCGCCGTGGCGGCATCCGGCCACTTTTCGCCGATGAGCGTGGTATCGCTGCAGGAGATGACATTCCCTTCTGCATCGATCACACCGATGGTGGTCTGTGCGGCTTCGCTGAGCTGGAGCAGTACGCCCTGAAACATACGACTTGACATAAGCCGTCCTCCTTACGCCAAAGACAAAGTGTCGATATTCGGCAAAATTATGCTAGTATCATACTATTTTTTTCGGCAGAATGCAATAGGTTTTCGGCATTTTATTTCAAATCATAGGTACTTTTTTATGGAAGATTCCGACTTTTTCGTTAAATTATCCAGTTTTTCAGAGCATATTTCTAATTTTTTGTACAAGTTTTTCCAGATAGGCTTCGTCAAATTCCACAGTTTCCAAAAGTCGAATTTCGCCGCATGTCAGCTCGCGTGTCATTCCCATTGGGAGCGCTCCAAGCTCGAGTCCGCCCTCGGCAATTCGACGAAGCGCCGTGACCGGCATGCCGCGGCTGGCCAGCATCCGGCGCACCTGATGGTACTTTCCCTCGCACACGGCCACAAGGCTGCGGCCGGGGCCGAGCGGGCGGAGATAAGCCGGGCGGCAGACCGTTCCGTCGCGCAGCGTGAGCCCGGCGCGGAAGGCGGCGCAGTCCGCCTCCCCGGCCTCGCCCTCGTGGACGGCATCATAAATTTTCCAGACCGCATGGCGCGGCGAGATGAGCCGGTGCGCCAGCTGTCCGTCGTCCGTCAGAAGCAGCAGGCCGGACGTATCCTTGTCCAGCCGCCCGACGGGTGCAAGGCCGCGGTACTGCGGCGGCAGCAGCTCCATCACGGTGCGGTCGCGGGGATCGTCCGTCGAGGTCACATAGCCAGTCGGCTTATGCAGCAGCAGAACGACCGGCCCGCGCGGGCCGACCGCCTCGCCGTCGAGCGTGACCCGGTCCGATGTTTCGTCGATCTTCTGCTCCGGGGCCGAAGCGGGAACGTCATTGACGCGCACCCGCCCGGCGCGGATGATGGCCCGCAGCTCGCGGCGTGAGGCCACACCGGCCTCCGATAAAAACCTGTCCAGACGCTGCATCCGTCTGCCTCCTTCCGGCATAACCGTCCCCTGTGGGACATACATTGGAGTGACCATAAAAACCTGTTTAAGGGGGAGCTACATCATGTTTGTCATGACTGCAAAGCTGTCAAAGCCGCGGCTGATCGCCGCAGGCGTCCTGATCCTGGCCGTTGTGATCCTGGTCGTTGCGCTCGTCTCCGGCGGCGGAGGCGGATCGGCGGACGCGCCCGACGGAGCGACGAACGACGCGCGCCTTGCCTATCTCGCGGGCTTCGGCTGGAGCGTAAACGGTACGCCGAAGCAGACGCAGCAGGTCCGCATTCCCAAGTCGGCCGACGACCGCGTCTTCTCGCGCTACAACGCGCTGCAGAAAAGTCAGGGCTTCGATCTCACGGCGCACGCGGGCAAGGAGGCCACGCGCTATGTCTATGAGATCCTGAATTACCCGGACGCCTCCGCGCCGGTCTACGCCAGCGTGCTCGTGCTCGACGGGCACATCATCGGCGGAGACATCACGGACACTGCGCCCGGCGGCGCCATCCACGGCTTCTGCAAGCCCGGCACCACGGCACCGAACGCCGAGCCGTCCGAGGCAACGGAGGCCGGAACGGAGACCGAGGCCGGAACGGAAGAACCGACGGAGCCCTCCGCCGAGCCTTCAACCACATCCTAAAAAACACTTGCATTTTCGCTTCGTCGTGCTATAATGACAGCAGCCAATCGAATACGACTCTTCAGGGCAGGGTGAAATTCCCGACCGGCGGTAAAGTCCGCGAGCGCGCTGCGCATGATCCGGTGAGATTCCGGGACCGACAGTACAGTCTGGATGAAAGAAGAATCGGCTGGCGCACCTGTCCGTGTTTCCTGCCGTTTACCCGAGGGATCGTATCCTTCGGGTGTATTTTTTTCTCAGGAGGCAACCATGAAACACGAAAAAATGAAAAAACTGACCGTTCTGGCCATGCTGAGCGCCATTGCCTATGTCGCAGTCGCGCTGCTGCGCTTCCCGGTCGTCCTGTTCCTCAGCTATGAGCCGAAGGACGTCGTCATCGCCATCGGCGGCTTCCTCTACGGGCCGCTGGCCGCACTGGGCATCTCGCTTGTCGTCTCGTTCATCGAGATGCTGACCATCAGCTCCACGGGCTGGATCGGCTTTGTGATGAACTTCCTCAGCTCCGCCGCCTTTGCGGGCACGGCCGCCCTGCTCTACCGCAAAAAGCGCACGCAGGGCAGCGCCATTGCGGGCCTGTTCGGCGGCGCGCTGCTTATGACCGTGCTCATGCTGCTGTGGAACTATCTCATCACGCCGCTGTACATGCACACGGCCCGCGCCGATGTCGCCGCGATGCTCGTGCCGGTGTTCCTGCCGTTCAACCTGCTCAAGGGCTGCCTGAACGCCACGATCACCGTGCTGCTCTACAAGCCCGTCGTGCAGGGACTGCGCCATGCGCACCTGCTGCCGCCGAGCAAAACGCCCGGCCGCATGCCGGTCAAGCGCCGTCTGGCCGTGTGGCTCGGCGCGCTGGCCGTTCTGGCCGTGTGCATCGTGCTCATTCTGATCCTGCACGGAACGATCTGAGTCTCAGAGGCGCAGCAGATCGGTAAAATGATCGATGCGCTTATCCCAGTGCGCGGGCTTGCCGAAGCCGTAGGCCGCCCACACGAACGGCAGGCCCGCCTGCTCGGACGCTTCCATGTCGCCCTGCGTGTCGCCGACGTAGACCGCGTCGCGGACATTGCAGCGCTCACACAGCAGGCGCAGCGTCTGCCCCTTCGGCAGGCCCGTGTTCCCGAAGCAGTCGAAGTCGCTGATCAGGCCGCCGAGGCCGCCCTTTTCCATCAGCAGCTCGATATAGCCCTGCTGGCAGTTGCTGACGATGAACAGGCGGTGCGTTTTGTGCAGCTCCGTGAGCGTTTCCTTGACGCCCGGGTAGAAAATATGGCACGGATCGCGGCGCAGGCGCGCCATCTCGCCGTCCATGCAGCGGTCCATGACCTCCATGGCCTGCTCCTGCGGGACGCCGGGCACTACGACCTGCGCGATCTCCGTCATGGTCTTGCCGAACAGCGGACGGATGCTCTGCTCCGTGCAGTGCGGCGCAAAGCCCATGCTCTGCAGGCCGTCGTTCCAGCCCTCGGCTACGAGGGCCACGGCATCCCAGAGCGTGCCGTCGACATCAAAAATCAAGCTTTCCATTGCTGATACTCCCCATTGTGACGTTTTCTCCTATTGTACCGATTTTCGGTGCTCCCGTCAACCCATAGATAAAGCCCGGTGCGAAGCAGCGTTCTGTTCCGCACCGGGCCGTTTTTATGCGTTGCTCTGCTCCGTTTTTTCGGGCAGCAGGTTCGTCATGCTGCGCAGGCTGATGCCGAGCGTCGACATGTTGTGCAGCAGGGCGGAAAGCGTCGGCTGGATGACGCCCGTCACGCCCAGGATAATGAGCATGAGGTTGAAGCTGACGATGAACCGGTAATTCCGGTCGATGCGTCCCATAAGGGCTTCGCTCAGGCGGCGCAGCGTCACAAGCTCGAACAGGTCCTGCGACGAGATCGTGATATCGGCGATCTCGCGGGCAATGGCCGCACCCGTGTTGATGGCGATGCCGGCATCCGCCTCGGACAGGGCCGGGGTGTCGTTCACGCCGTCGCCGATCATGATGACCGTGTGGCCCTCGGCGCGGCGGGCGCGGATGTAGGCCGCCTTGTCCTCCGGCAGGACTCCCGCGTGGTATTCGTCCACGCCGACGGCGCGCGCCACGGCGGCAGCCGTCTTTTCATTGTCGCCCGTCATCATGACGATGTGCGCGATCCCCTGCTCATGCAGAGCGCGGACGGCATCCGCCGCCTCGGCCCGGAGCGGGTCGGAGATGCACACGACGGCGGCAAGTTCGCCGGAAATGGCCAGATACAGATGGGAGTAGGCATCGGAAAGACCGTCGAATTTTGCCTCGTCGCCCTCCGGCACCCGGCATCCCTCATCCTCAAACACGAAGTGATAGCTGCCGATGATGACCTTCTTGCCCTCGACGGTGCTCGAGATGCCGTGCGCCACGACATACTCCACGCTGGAGTGATATTCCTCGTGGTTCAGGCCGCGCACGCGCGCCTCCTCTACGACGGCATTGGCCAGCGAGTGCGGATAGTGCTCCTCGAGGCAGGCAGCCAGACGCAGCATATCGTCCTCGCGGCGGCCGCCGAACGTAACGACCTCCGCCACGCGCGGCTGCGCATAGGTCAGCGTGCCCGTCTTATCGAACACGATCGTATCCGCTTTGGCAACGGCTTCGAGGAAGCGCCCGCCCTTGACGGACATGTGCCGGGCATTGCTCTCGCGCATGGCAGACAGCACGGCGATCGGCATGGCAAGCTTCAGGGCGCAGGAGAAGTCCACCATCAGAACGGCAAGCGTCTTGGTGATATTCCGGGTAAACAGCCACACGAGGGCCGTTCCGCCGAGCGTATAGGGCACGAGCCGGTCCGCCAGACGGGAGGCGCGGTCCTCCGCCGTGGATTTCAGCTTTTCGGACTCCTCGATCATGCGGACGATGCGGTCATAGCGGCCACCGCCCATGGTCTTTTCGACCGTGATGAGGCACTCGCCCTCCTCCACGACCGTTCCGGCATAGGCATAGCTGCCCGGCGTCTTGCGCACGGGGAGCGACTCGCCCGTCATGGACGACTGGTTCACCATGGCCTCGCCGCCGGTCACGCGGCCGTCGAGCGGGATCATGTTGCCGGTACGGACGACGACGCAGTCGCCCGCGTGGATGTCCTTCACGGAGACAAGCAGCTCCTGCCCGTCTGCGTCGCGCACCCACGCGCGGTCGACGTTCAGCGCCATGGCCCCCGCCAGATCGGCGATGGACTTTTTGTGCGTCCAGTCCTCCAGCAGCTCGCCGAGGCCGAGCATGAACATCACGGAGCCTGCCGTATCGAAGTCGCGGCGGACCAGTGAGACCGTCACGGCCGTTGCATCGAGCACGGAGACAGAAAGCTTCCCGTGCAGCAGGGCGGAGAGACCGGCCTTGAGATAGCGCACGGAGCGCACGATGGCGATGCCCGCCCGCACATAGGCAGGCAGGAACAGCTTGCAGGCATAGTGGAGTGCCGTTCTCCAGACGAGTTTGTCCTCAAATTCGCGGTTCAGCGCACGGCCGGTGTGCTCCGGGACAAGCCCGGCCTCCTCAGCCGCCGCGAATGAAAACGAGGAAAGCGCCGCAAGCACAGCGCTGCGCGCCTCGCGATATTCAATGACGGCGTCCTGCGTGCGGTCATAGACCTTGACCGACGCCACGCCGTCCACGGCGCGCATGGAATACTCCAGCAGGTCTGCCTGCCGGAGCGTCATCCGCCCGATGCACAGATGCACACGCAGGCGGCCCTTGGTTTCATGTAAAATTCTGCACTTCATAGGATTCTCCTGCCCGCAGCCGGGAAGGGTTTTCCTCCCCGGCTGCACATGATTCAGGCCTCGGCAGGCTCTGCAGCGGGCTCCTCCGCAGTATCGGCGATCTCCTCGCAGGCAGCGGCGGCACGCTCTTCATTGATGGCCTTCGCATCTGCCAGAATGTCCCCGCAGTTTTCACGGAGCGTCGTAACCGTCGTCATCACGTCTTCCTTCGCACGGAGCACGGCAGCCGTCGCGTGGGTATAGACCTTTTTCGCGTCACGGCTGCTGAGGATCCGGATCCCAGCCGTTCCGAACAGAACGCCGCCTGCAAACAGGCCAAGCTTTGCTGCAATACGCATATTGATTTCCTCCAGTTTTCGTAACTTCAGAAAAAGTAAGGTTTGGCTAACATTTGACCGCACTCGCTTTTCCCGTGCCCGTATGATACACCGCAGGGCCATAAATGTCAATGCTTTCCCGCCCCACTTTTCGAGAAAAATCCGCAATTCTTGACAAACGCAGGCCGCCCGTTATAATGAAAGCAGAAAAAGGAGGAGACCGCATGAAACGCTTATTTACCCGCCGGACCGCCGGGACGGATGCAAAAGTTGACCGGCTCGTCATGGAATACGCCCGCCGCAGTGCGGCCTCTCCCCTGCTGCAGCACACGGAGCGGCTCGTGCTCGACCGGAGCGAGGGCATCGCACACCTCAGCTCCGTCGGCAAACACACCGCCGAGCGCCGCTGCTCGCTCCCGTCCGCGGCGGCCCGCCTGCTCGACACGCTCCCGCAGGGACTGCTATCGCCGCCTCTTGCCTCCGGGACGGACGATGCCGCGGCGCGCTATGCGCTCACGCTGCGCTGGTCGGACGGCGCGTCGCAGCGCATTACCGGCCGCTATGACTGCACGGGCCTTCCGGACGGCTGGGCAGAGCTTGCCGCCGAGGCAGATACCCTGCTGCGCTTCTATACGGAGGGCGAGCTGTTCGACCCGTCGCGCGCAGCCGCCGCGCCGGGGCCGCTGTTTTACTGCGCCGTGGAATTCGAGCCGCACGGCACATGCTACTCCTACCGCTCCGAAGACCGGACGCTGGAGGCCGGTGAGCTTGTGGTCGTTCCGGCCGGGCCGGATGCGCACGAGCTGCTGGGCAGGATCGTCGCGGTGCAGGCCTGCACGGCCGAGGACGCACCCTACCCGCCCGCGCAGACAAAACCGATTCTCCGCCGCGCCACCCCGCAGGATATTCTGGAGCTTGGCGAATTCGTGTAAGGATAAAACAGGACCCGATGTGGCTTTCCGGTGCCGCATCGGGTCCTGTTATTACTTACGATTTTTTCGCCGGGACGGTCCAGTCCGGCGTCTGACTGAGGATCCTGAGCGTATCCGTGGCGGAGACCTGTGCAACGGACAGGACCTTCCCCGGACTGAGCGGCGTATCCGCCGCTGCCAGCGTTTGCTCGTCGATATACTCCGTCGGCACCTGCTCGCCGTCGACCAGAATGACGCTGTACGGCGTGAAGTTCGTGCCGTGGACGGTCAGGCCGCCGTCGCTGCTGCTCACGCCGGTGAGCGTGATCTCGTCGACGCCGAAGTGCAGCTCCATCGGCTGCACCGCCATCTCCCCGCCCGTCGCATAGTGCTTGCCATATAGCATGTCATACTCCAGCATGCACAGGCCGTTCTGGAAGGTCTCGCTGCCGGTCTCATCGTAGCCGTGGCTCTGATGATAGCGCAGGATCGTGCCGTCGTGGACGCCGAAGCGGTCGAGCACCATGGCGGCCAGCTGATAGGCCTGCACGTCGCGGTCGACCTTTTTGGCGTGGAAATTCGTCCAGATGACATATTCCGTAGACTGCACGGTGCCGCAGCTCAGCTCGTCCTGCGTGATGCCGAAGCTCGGCAGATGATCGCCGTAGAATACGACGACCGTCGGCTCGCTGAACGTGGAGAGCCGGCGCACAAGGCGCGCGACAAAGGCATCCGTCTGCTTGAGCTGGTAGAGGTAATACTCCAGCCCGGCGCGGCGGGATTCGGCCTCCTCCCCCGAGACCCTGATGGTTCGCGCGCCTTCCAGCGGCGCCGTGGGATACTTGCCGTGGGGCTGCACGGAGACCGTGAAAACAAGATCGCGGTCCTCGGTGGAGCGCAGCGCCTTCAGAATTTCCTCCGTCAGAACGAAATCCTTTGCCCAGCCGAGCGGATTCCGCTCGACGTCGTGCATGTATTCCAGCGACGTGAACGTCTCGAAGCCGAAATTGGCATAGACGCGGTCGCGGCTGTAGAATGTGGCGTTATTATTATGGATGGCGTGGGTGGAATAGCCCGCGCTCTGCAGCGCATAGGCCATGGATTCGCAGGTCCGGTTCTTGACGACGGTCTTGTAGGGATACTCCCCGACGCCGAAATGGTCGAGATTCATGCCGGAGAGGACCTCGAACTCGGTGTTCGCCGTGCCCGCGCCGATGGACGGCACATAGAACAGGCCGCTGGAGCACGTCTCCTTCAGCCGCTCAAAATTTGGGACCGGATTTTCGCCGTATGTCAGGTCCTTCAGATAATTCGCGTCAAAGAATGACTCGAGCTGCACAAAAATGAAGTTCGGCGTGCGCACCCGGTCGTCAGGCAGGTCGTCCTGCTCGCTGAGGAGCACGTCGATCGCTTCCTGCGAATAGCCGTCCGGCTCGCTGATGCCCTGCGTCACCGCACTGGCGGAGAAGCAGTAGGCAAAGCCGTTGGAGTCGTAGGCATCCGGCAGATTGGGGAAATGCGAGGCCAGCGTCCCGCTGCGGAGGAAGGCGACCGTAAAGCCCGCGAGGATCACGCCGCAGAGCAGAACCTGCACGGCAGCGAAATAATAGGACGGGCGCGTCTTCTTCGCGCGCAGCCACAGGAGGACGATCACGCCGATGAGGGCCGCGATGCCCAGCATCAGGAGGATCAGCACCGGCTGGCTCATATAGATCTCGATGATGTCCCGCACGGACGACAGCAGCCAGATATCCGGCGCCGTCAACGGCGTGGCGCGGAAGCCGAGCAGGATGCAGTTGGCAAGGCCAAGCCCGATCCAAACAGCGGCGAACAGCAGGAAGCAGAAGCTGCGCTTGCGGAACAGCAGTGAGAGAGACAGCGTGAATAAAATAATGAGAGAGTCATAAAAAAACTGCCACGGTCGCGTCACCATATAGTGCAGGCCATCGCCGAAGGACCTGCGCGACAGGCATTCAAGCGCCAAATTGATGACGAACGCAGCAAGGATATAGCCCAAAAAACGGAGAATATTTTCACGGTTCCATTCCTTTCCCACTCGGCGGAGCGAAAAGGGACGCTTCATTTTCATCACCCCAGAAGTCATAATTCTGCGCTAACAGTATAACACTTACCCCGAAAAAAGCAAGGATTTTTCCAGTTCTTTTCCAAAATTCAAAGTTTCGCCACAATTGAAAACAGTTTGTAACGAAAAAGCGGAGCCTATGTGAATTTCCGGTCAAGAAATCGAAAATTTCTTGCAGGGGCTTTACACGGGTGATATAATATAGGATGAAATAACAGCCGAATGCCGCTTTGCGGCCTTCGTTTGGAAAGGAAGCAGAAAATTCATGACTACCATTGACATTTACTCCGGATTCCTCGGCGCGGGCAAGACCACGCTCATTAAAAAGATGATCCGCGAGGCCTATCAGGGTGAAAAGATCGTCCTCATCGAAAACGAGTTCGGTGAGATCGGCATTGACGGCGGCTTCATGCAGGACGCCGGCATTCAGGTCAACGAGATGAACTCCGGCTGCATCTGCTGCTCGCTCGTCGGCGACTTCGGCCGCGCGCTGAAGCAGGTCATCTCCGACTATCATCCCGACCGCATCCTCATCGAGCCGTCCGGCGTCGGCAAGCTCAGCGATGTCATCGGCGCCGTAGAGCGTGTTGCGGACGAGAGTGTCACGCTCGGCAGCTTCATCACCGTGGCGGATGCCACGAAATGCAAGGTCTATCTGAAGAATTTCGGTGAATTCTACACGAACCAGATCGAGACCGCCTCCGCCATCATTCTCAGCCGCACCGGCTCCATCTCCGAGGAGAAGCTGGCTGCCGCCGTGGCCCTGCTGCGCGAGCACAATCAGAACGCCGTCATCATCACGACGCCGTGGGATCAGCTCTCCGGCGCACAGATCCTCGAGGCCATGCAGAAGCAGCACACGCTCACCGAAGAGCTGGCTGACATGATCCGCAGCGCCCAGTCCGAGGAGGACGACGAGGACGAAGAGGAAGAGCACCACCATCATCACCATCATCATGACGATGCCAACGAGGACGACGAGCACGAGCATCCTTGCTGCCACCATCATGACCATGATGACGAGGATGAGCATCACTGCTGCCATCATCACGACCACGATGAAGACGATGATGAGCATGAGCATCACTGCTGCCATCATCACGACCATGACGACCATGACGAGGATGAGGACGAGCACCACTGCTGCCATCATCACCATCATCACGGCCACGACGCCGACGAGGTCTTCCAGAGCTGGGGCGTCGAGACGCCGAAGAAGTTCACCGAGGAAGAAATCCGCAATGCCCTCGCCGCACTGGACAACGGCGAGACCTATGGCATCGTGCTGCGCGCCAAGGGCATCGTTCCGACGGCGGACGGCACCTGGCTGCACTTTGACCATGTGCCCGGCGAGATCGACGTCCGCACCGGTACGGCCGCTGTGACGGGCCGTCTGTGCGTCATCGGCTCGAAGCTGGACGAAAAGGCACTCGCCGCCCTGTTCGGCGTGTAAGGAGGCTGCCATGGCCATTCCCGTCTATGCCTTCACCGGCTTTCTGGACGCCGGAAAAACGAAATTCATTCAGGAGACGCTGGAGGACGAACGCTTCAACGCAGGCGAGCGCACGCTGCTGCTCATCTGCGAGGAGGGCGAGGAGGAATATGACCTCTCCGCCTATCCCTACCAGCATGTCTACCCCGAGGTGATCGATCAGGAGGCCGTTACGATCGAAGAGCTTTCACAGCTGTTCAAAAAGCACCACTGCGAGCGCGTCGTCGTCGAGCTCAACGGCATGCTGCAGGTCGGCCCGTTCTACCAGAAAATGCCGGAGGACTGGCAGATCGCGCAGGAGGTCATGTTTGCCGACGGCACGAGCATCCTCGCCTACAACGCCAACATGCGCTCCCTTGTGGTGGACAAGCTCACGGGCTGTGAGATGGTCGTGTTCAATCGTCTTGCACCGGGCACGGACATCATGCCGCTGCACAAGCTCGCCCGCGCGCTGAACCGCCGCGTCGGCATCCTCTATGAATACACCGACGGAACGACGCAGCCCGACGAGATCGAGGACCCGCTCCCCTTTGACATCAACGCCCCGGTCGTGGAGATCGGCGACGATGATTTTGCGCTCTGGTACCGCGACATCACGGAGGAGCCGAAGAAGTACGACGGCAAGACCGTCCGCTTCAAGGGACAGGTCGCCCGCCTGAAAAAGGACCGCGACGGCTACTTTGCGCCCGGCCGCTTTGTCATGACGTGCTGCGTGGAAGACATCGCCTTCATGGGTCTGCCGTGCAAATACGCCGACGCCGCTTCCCTGCACGCCCGCGAGTGGGTCATGGTCGAGGCGACGGTCTCCGTCCGCTTCCATGCGCTCTACCGCGGCACCGGTCCCATCCTGACGGCCATCCGCGTAACGCCCGCCGAACCCGCGAAGAACGAGGTCGCAACGTTCTGAATCATGCCCTCGTATAGCAAAATCCTGCCGGAGTCAGCCACTCCGGCAGGATTTTTTTGGCTCAGTTTTCGTCCGCAGCTGCTCCCATGGTCGCAGCGAAGGCCGCTGCGGCATTCTGAACCGTCTCCGCAACGATGTTCTCCGCCACCTGATGCAGGTCCGCCTGCAGGACGCGTTCCACATAAGGGGCGTATTCCTTTTCCGGCACGCAGTAGATGCGGAAGCAGCACGAAAGGTAGCGACGGATCTTCCGCTCCATCGTGAAATACATATTGCACGGGACGGACATATAGCTCCGCGTGACACCGGCGGAGGCCAGCTCCAGCTCAAACAGCTCGCTGTCGTCCGCGCGCTTCATCCAGCGGGAGAAGATCTGGCGCAGCCGGGGCGTCATGCTCCGGTTGATGAAATCGGACGTCGACGGCAGCGAATACGCCGTGACATACAGGTCGCGCAGCGGCTCAGAGCACTCCGCGATATGGAGCTGCAGCCCCGTCTCCATGGCGTACAGCAGCAGCGGCGACTGATCCGCCGGGAGCATCTTCTCCGCGCGGGAAAACTGTGAGCGGAACATGATCTGCGTCAGGCGCAGCAGCAGCGCCTCCTTATTTTCAAACGCGGCGAAGAACGATGCCGGAGACATTCCGGCCTTGCGGGCGATCTGTGCCGTCGTCGTGCGCCCGTAGCCCTGCTCGAGGAAGAGCGTCATCCCCGCATAGATCATCTTCTGTTCGCGTGCAATTCCTCTGGCCTGCAGCCCATGACCCGGCATGGCACTCGCTCCTTTCAACTGAATATATGAATCAAAAATAAACTCCGGTCAAATGATATCACATGCTGTCGAATTTTGCAAGCGGGAATTTGTGGATTTTCTTGGTATTCTCCTAGAATTATCAACTTTTCTCATTGTCTGCATAAAGCGATCCCCGGCCTTCCGGTCGGGGATCACACTATGCATTATACATTTTCCACCGCAGCCGGGTGCCAGAAGCCGACGGCATCACGGACGAGGACACAGCTGCGCGTCAGCTCCCCTTCTCCGGCGGCATCGGGCGTCACGCCCCATGCTGCAGCGCTGTCCTCCGGGACACGGAGCCTGCAGCGGAACGTGAAGCGCAGGCGGTTGCCGCAGAGCGATTCGACGCCGCTGCTCGCACCGTCGCGGGCCTCGTGGGCGCTCAGGCTCTGCACCATGGCTCCGGCAGCACTCTGGGCGATGGTCTCGTCCTCAGCGGACCCGGTCACGCCGACGGCGTAGAGGCTGCGCGGATAGGCATCCTGCTGCTCCAGCCCCTGCAGGGCGGCGGCGAGATCCGCGCCCTCCGGCTGGTCCAGCCAGACACGGCCGCCAGGTGCATCCATACACAGGGCGGAGACGCCCTTCCAGAGCGTGAGCAGCGTGCCGCCGCCCGCTGGCGAGCTGAGCGTCACATAGCTGTCAAACGAGAATTCCTGCACGCCCGGCGCTTTGCGCTCGACCCACTGCGCAGCATTGGCGGCATCGAGCACCGCAGCGACCGCAGCGGCGTCCAGCATGCCGCTGTGCTCCAGCTCCCCGCTGCGCGACCACTGGCACAGGCACAGGGCCGCGCCGTCGTCTGCCAGAGCGGCCAGCGTCCCGGCATTGGGCAGCTCGACCGGCTCGGGCGGCTGCGTGGGGTTGGTCGGTGCGGCGGTCGGCTCTTCCGTTGCGGGCGGTTCACTTACCTTCTGACCATCAATGATCACTCCAATCCGGTCACAAAGCTTTTCT
>OGXH01001031.1_pt1 | contig 20613 bp, 20 predicted proteins | sample 1576241 | NCBI WGS metagenome assembly OGXH01 (sample SAMEA3541529, study PRJEB24748) | human gut metagenome | biome: human gut; feature: human-associated habitat; material: faeces | place: China | collected 2012
GAATGTAGTCCCGGGTGGCTGGGTCCACGCCGCCGATGGGTTCATCCAGCAGATACAGCTTTGCCGCACGGCTCATGACCATAATGAGCTGCACCTTCTCCCGGGTGCCCTTGGACATCTGACGAATCCGCATGGTCTCATCGATGTTCAAATGACAAAGCATCTCCTCTGCCCGCTTCCGCTGAAAATCCGGATAGAAATCACAGAAGAAGTCCAGCAGCTGCCGGACGCTCATCCAGTCCGCCAGATACGTCCGCTCCGGCAGGTAGGAAACAATGGCCTTGGTCTCCTTTCCCGGAGCCATTCCATTGATGCGCAGCTGACCGCTGTCCCAGGTAATCAGGCCGTTGGCCATTTTGATCAGTGTGGTCTTGCCGCTGCCCGAACCACCCGCGATGCCGATGATGAGATTGTTCATGCTCCAAAATCCTCCCGCCTGCCGATTTCGGTAGAAAAACCGGTCAAAATAAGTTATAATAGAAACACAGTATCTTACTGCCTATCATAACACAAAAACGCGGTTTTTGACAGAGCAAACCATGCTCTGGGAGGAAATTTGATGAAAAAAATCGTTTTGGCCCCCTACATTGACCAGACAGACCGCTGGGTGAACGGCTGCGAGAGCATCAGCGCGGTGATGCTGCTGCAGGCGATGGGCATCCGGATCGACCCGGCATATTCCGGAATGTGGAATGCTGTTTATGTTCGTAGCTGGCGTAAACGGCATCGAAACCCTCTTCCAGCTTGCCCAGCAGCTTGTCCACTTCATCCGCCGGTGTCTGTCCGTCATCATCCAGACACACCACGTAATCGCCGTCGGAATGACGAAGTCCCGCCATCAGTGCCGCATGCTGTCCGAAATTCCGGGCAAAGCCGATTCCCTTGATATTGTCATATTTATCACACAGATCCCTTATGGTTCCCATGGTATTGTCCGGGGAAGCATCGTTCACCAGAAAAATATCGTATTCATACTGCGTGAGTTCCTGCATTTTTTCCCGGATCTCCTTCACCACATGGGGTAAGGTATGTTCCGAGCGATAACAGGGGATTACAAAACTTACTTTTTTCATAATTGTGTTCTATTCCTCGTTTTCCTGATCATTTCCGGAATTCACTGCTGCCATCCAGACGATGTCCCGGTAGTCGCCTTCAATACACACATCGTCCCGCAACAGGCCCTCTCTGCGAAATCCCGCTTTTTCATAGCTGCGGATCGCCTGCCCGTTCTCCGACAGAGCCCGCAGATACACTCTGTGCAGCTGTTCTTCCTCGAAGCAGTACCGGAGCATCAGCTTTGCCGCTGCCGTACCGACACCTCTGCCTCTGGCATCGGCCTCTCCGATGAAAATACCGTATTCCGCCTTGTTATGATGTCTGTCAATATCCCGGATATAGACGGATCCCAGTGGCTTGTCGTTTGCCAGATCACAGATGATCATCTGCACCGCATCGCCGGTCTCCACATGGGTCCGGATCCAGTTCTCATGGGACTCTCTGGTAAAAAGAGCCTGATAGATAAAATTTTTCCGCACGGCATCACTGTTGCGCCATGCCACGATCCGGTCGGTATCCTCACGGGTCATCAGCCGTAAATAGATTCCTGCTCCGGTATCCCGGTAAACTCCGGGAATCCGTTCCGGCGCTATCCGCTTTTTTATTTCTGTCCGCATGGTATCCTGCATAATATTCACTCCTTATGCCTGTCTGTAGGCATTGCACAGATCGATCACTCTGGCGATCTCATCCTCCCGCATTTCCGGGAACAGCGGCAGGGTCACGCAGTGTGCGGCCAGATATTCCGCATTGGGACAGTCTCCCGGCCGATAGCCCAGATTGGCATAAGCCTTCTGTAAATGGCAGGGTACCGGATAATGCATGTTACATTCCACATCATTTGCTGCCATATACCGGATAAAGTCTTCATGATCCGGCACCGTGATGACAAACAGATGGAAGACCGGAGTGGTGTTCTCCGGATGTTTCTGCATGGTGATCAACGAATTTGTGATCTCCTTCAGATAACGATGTCCGATCTCCTGCCGTCTCTTCGTCCACTCCGGCAGATATTTCAGGCTGACACTCAACACTGCCCCCTGCAGACCTTCCAGCCGGTAGTTGTAACCGATCTCATCATGATAATACCGCACATCACAGCCTTGATTCTTCAGACGGTCGATATGCTTATAATATTTTTCTTCCTGACAGGTAACACTGCCGCCCTCACCAAAGGCGTAGAGGTTCTTGCCCGGGTAGAAGCTGAAGCAGGCCAGGTCTCCCAGCGTTCCCACATTTCTGTCCTCAAACTTTGCTCCGTGAGCCTGGGCACAATCCTCCACCACAAACAGTCCGTGACGGTCTGCGATCTTGCGGACTCCCGCATAGTCAAAAGGCTGACCGTAGAGGTGAACACCGATAATGCCTTTCGTCTTTTCCGTGATCTTAGCCTCCAGTACAGAAGGATCGATCTCCCAGGTATCCGGCGTACAGTCTGCGAACACCGGTGTGGCTCCTGTATAGCTTACCCCCCATGCAGTTGCTATATAAGTATTGGCCGGAACGATCACTTCATCCCCGGGGCCTACACCCAATGCCAGCATTGCCAGATGCAAAGCGGAGGTACCGTTGTTGACACCACTGGCAAATTTGCTTCCCACATAGGCGGCAAACTCTTTGTCAAAGGCATCTGCATATTTTCCGCCGGAAAAAGCGGTCTCTTTACATACGTTCTCAATGGCTTTCCGGTAGGCTTCCGCATGCGCCTCCACATCTCTTGTCAGATCGATTCTTTTAATATGTGCCATGGTATTATCCTTCTTTCTTCCGTTTCCGGGGCAAAAGCCCTCAACCTTGATGCCTACGGATTGTTCCGTGCTACGCACTTATGAGCGAGTTCATGTGGGCTTAGACCTTTTTCCCCTGGCATCTTATATATGCTTCTTAATATAAAACTCGTTAAACAATCTTGCAATCTGTACCAGATAATTACAGATCGTCTTAAATACCTTAACGGTAGTATTGTAATCTTCCTGCCACTCCACCGGGTAATCCAGGATCTTCACACCCCGCTTCTCCGCCCGTAACAGGAATTCGATCATATAGAACCAGCCGTTATCCTGACTGCAGCCCTCAATCAGGGAAAGAGCAGTCTGTCTGCGTACAAAGGTAAAGCCGCAGATGGCATCCGTGGACTTCATCCGCAGGAACAGTTTCAACAGAATCAACAGTCCCTGGGACGTGATCCTGCGATACCATTTTCTTCCCTTTGTATCGGATTCTCTGGCGAAACGGCTGCCGTTAATGTATTCGATCTGAGGCTGTGTTTCAAAAAGATGGATTGCCTCTCCCAGATGTTTGATATTGGTAGACAGGTCAATGTCCATATATCCCACCACGTCACCGTGGCTCAATTCCACACCTCTGCGGAAAGCCGCACCGACACCGCGGACATTGATTCTCTCATATCTTACTTTTTCATATTTCTGACAGAGCATCTCCGCGATCTGCGGGGTCTCGTCCTCGGAACCGTTATCCACAATAATGATCTCATAATCTTCAAATGCGATCTTGCGCAGATACTCCACCGTCCGTGTCACACCGCTTTCCAGCCGCAGACGCTCATTTAATACCGGAAAAATTATCGTAAACATCATTTTGTCAGTTTTTCCACTCCTTCTATTACATAACGCTGTCTCTTAAAGCTCATATTCAGAATGACGGACAGGTATTTGAAGATCAATGTCAGCATCACCGACATCATGAAAAATCCAAAAGAAATCAGAGTCATCAGGCTCATCCAGCCTTCCACCGGGCGTACCGTGCTGAAGATGGAATAAACGATCCACCCGAACATGATCACCATGACTGCAAACAGAATACTACTGATCAGCATGGAAAATTTCTCCAGTACATCCGTGAAAATGATCAGCGTATCCAGAGCCAGACTGCTGCGGGTATTCCGCTCTTCCCGGTTCCTGGTTTCCTTTGCCATCTCTTTATTTTCATAGACTATGGTCTCCGCCCGCAGTCCGCAGTTCATATACATGGCCTTGCGGTAAGGAATATACGCATTCATCTGGTTCACACGGTTCACTGCCCGTCTGGAAATAATGCGGAAACGTTCCTGACGCAGCTTATGGGTATTACGGCTTCCCAAATTGTACACCACATAGAAAAGTCTGGAGGTAAATGCTACATCCCGCTTCGGTGCCGCAGCCACCACGTCATAGCCTTCCAATGCCTTATGATAGATATCCATGATCAGGGACGGTTCAAAATCCAGCAGACAACGGTCGAATTCAAAGAGAAAATCTCCAACAGCCAGATCTCTTCCGGCGTTCATGGCCATTTCCACCCCCTGATAAAAGCTCAGATTGATCAGGCTCACCACATGGCGGGTATTGCTTTCTTCCAGATACCGGTGGATCTCCTCAATGGTATCATCCATGCAGCAGTCATTCACACAGACGATCTCATATTTTTCAAAATTCTGTTCCATGGTCCCGCAGACAGTCTTCAGAAACTCTCTGATATTTTTTCCATCGTTGTGCAGATACAGCACGCAGGATACGAAATTTTTCTCTTTATTCTGTATTGCTTCTTTCTCCATAATGTTTCCTTTTTCTTCGCGATTAATCTAAAAACGGATCCAGATCATATACGGTATTGATCTTGCCCGATAATACACTGATAAAAACAGGATCTTCGGAAAGAGCCCGGATTACTGTGGGTCTCGAATCGTCGATCTCCGAAGCCTTCAGAATGGGCTTCATGGAAAACAAAGATTTCTCATAGCTGAACGCATACTCTTCCCGCATATATTTCCGTGCCAGTGTGGACATATACTCCCAGGCGCTCTCCGGTCTGCCGGGGCAATCGTTACAGTTCCCCAGAAAACCTCCCTGACAGCAGTTGCCATTCTCTCCCACACAGGGAAACTGTGGTGTCGCATCATAGCTGGTCTTATGAGGAGTAAAGGTTACCGAAGTCAGGGAATGATAACCGGTCTTTCCAAACGGCATAATGGAGAAAAAGGGGCCATCCATTACCGTAAAACCGATATTCCGGATCTTATCGCTGGCTTTGCAGAGAATGATCTCGCACAGTTCATATTTCAGTCCGAAATCCTGAGTCTCTGCGCCCTTTACTTTCCTCAGGATCTGATTCACAGAAGCATAGGTGGCATTCAGGACAAAGGGCGCCCGGTAGACCTCCTGTTTTCCTTCGTGAAGTGCCGTCACCTCATAACAGTCCGTCTGCTTTTCGATCTCCGTGATCTTCCGTCCGAAATGCAGCTTTATGCCGGGATATTTTGCAATCTCCTCCATGAGGTAATCCCGCAAAATATGGGCATCGTACGTATATTCCTCCGTCAGGAACGCTCCGTCACACAAGCCCGGCTGAAAATACTCTTCCACCGGAAGAGGTTTGCAGGGGATCCCTGCATCCTGACAGAATTTGCGGAACTCGGTTGCGTCTGTCCAGGAAAAATGACTGGAAGTCGCGTAGATCTGCTCAAACTTCGTATGAATACAGAAGGAATAGTCCTCCACAAAACGCTTGAAATACCCCGCTGATTTCATAGCGGTGGACAGAGATCTGGGATAATGGTAGCCCATGTGAACTCTGGCCTGATTGATATATGTGGCTCTGGTAAAAGGAGCCTGTTCGATCTCCAGTACCTCTACCTGTTGTCCTTTTTTTCCACAGTACAGGGCCGCGTACAAGCCATACAGTCCCGCACCGATGATCAGTTTATCCATTTTTCCTCCTGCCGGTGACAAGCGCCAGTACATAAGGCAGCGCCAGCATCACCGGATATACATATCGCATCTGTACGGTGGGCCCGAACAACATGGTCCCGTAATAGCCTGCCACAATGGCAAGGGGCAGACAGAACCGCTTCCTGTCTACGATCACCAGCACTGCTGCCAGGGCCAGATACAGCCACAGATAGCTTCCCGGCACGAAGAGATATTTCAATACCGGAGTCCGCAGATAACTGTTGTTCTCCGCCCAGCTCTCCAGCTGTTCAAAGAGCCACGGCCATTTGCTGTCCTTGTAGATCCCTCTGTCATTCAGCGTGTCTTCTTCCCATCTGGTCTGCACATAGCTTAATCCTGCTCTGCCCTCCACACGGTTCACATCCGCATGGGTCGTATCAAACGGAGACAGGAACCCGGCATTGGTAGCCAGTGCCGCATTGATCATATCTCCCGGATACTGCGTCAGCAGGTGCAGATATACCCGGATAAATTCACCGGAACGGTAGCGTGCCACATAAGTGTTGGTATGTCTTTTGACAGGATCCGCAATTCCGGGATCATAATCCCGATACGCCTCATCCAGAATAAAATCATTGATCAGTGCTTTGTCCGCCGCATCCATGGTATTGTCATCCTCCGCAAGGACGCTGACTCCCCCGTGATAGATCATACAGCGGGATAACTGCTGGATCGGCATGCTCAGCATCTCCCGGCGGTCTCCCTGTTCCGCATGCGTGACGGAAAATACCGCAGACAGCACAAAAAGCCCTACGCAGAAAGCTGCTCCGCATACCACCAGCAGTCTCCCCCAGAGCTTCCTCGCTTTTTTTCCGAAACAAAAGGTCAGGAATGTAAAAGCCAACAATACGATCATTGCATATTTTCCGTTGTTACGGAATAAGATCATCCCCACGGTTCCCAGGGCAAACAGCAGATCCCGGATCCCGGGCCGCCAGGCATTGCGGTCTTCCCACAGCAGATCTGCGAGACTGACCAGCTGCAACAGCAAAAATGCACTGAATACCGTGTCCTTGGTCATGCTGACACTCATATACCAGTGAAACGGGAAAAACATCCCCAGTAACTGAATGGCCAGCTGCCACCCTGCGGCAGTTTTCCGGTGATGCAGTACCAGCATTCCATAAGCCATGCTTCCCGAAAGCAGCAGCATCTGTACTGCCGTATAGAATGCCATTCCGGCATTCACACTGCCGAAGATATGACTTCCCAGCCACAGCATCCCCTGTAGAAACAGAGTATGCACAATGGGGTGATGATCGAAATAATAATGTTCCATGATCTGTCCCGTCTGCACCGGTGCATCATAGGCACAGATTCCGGGATAATATGCCAGATATACCGGCAGCCAGGCCAACAGCAGAAACAACAGACTTCCGAAAAATATCTGCACACCGGAGCGGCGCTGCAGCCAGGCGGAAAGGCGGGCATACCATGCAGCCTGCTTTTTCCCGGTGTCTTCGGCGGTCTGTGCCCGGTTCCAAAGTCGATGCACCACCCAGGTTCCAAGAAATCCCAGAAGGCACCCCAGCACTACCGTCCACAGCAAAGTACTTCCGATGTAGTCTGCCGTCCACAGGATGTTTCCCGCAGATGCCAGATCTTTTTCTGTTTTTGCAAAAAATACAAACAGACATCCCAGAACACTCAGCAATACAACGCCTTTGCGTCTGGGAAGAATTTTCTTTTCCTGCATATTACAACCCTTTACGCACCTGATGCTCCCCATGGACGCGATTCAGGCGATATTCAAAATCTTTCCGGTCCTTGGCCGCCATGACTTCCAGCATCATACCGGCAAAAAACGACTGGATCCCCGCCAGCAGGATAAAGCCACAGGCGATCAGTGTCGGGAATCTGGGCACCAGACCGGTATTCAGATATTCCAGGAAGACCGGTACGAACAGGATCACGGAAACAGCGATCAATAACAGGGCCAGCATACCGAAAAAGTGCAGCGGCTTGTAATTTTTGTACAGCTGCATCATTTTACGGATCACACGGAAGCCATCGCTGTAGGTATTCAGCTTGGACTCACTGCCCTGGGGACGATCGCGGTATTCCACCACTACGTTTTCCACCTGCATGTTGTAGTTCACCGCGTGGATCGTCATCTCTGTCTCGATCTCGAATCCCTTGGAAAATACCGGGAACGTCTTTACAAATTCATAGCTGAAAGCGCGATAACCAGTCATGATATCCTTAATGTTGGCATGAAACAGGCTGTTGATCCCCGCCCGCATCAGACTGTTGCCGAAATTGTGGAACGGGCGCTTGTTCTCCGTAAAATAAGTAGAGGAAAGCCGGTCTCCCACCACCATATCCGCCTGGTGCTGCAATACCCTGTCTACCATCTCCTGTGCGCAATCCAGCGGATATGTGTCATCTCCGTCGATCATCAGGTAACATTCCGCATCGATCTCACGGAACATCCGGCGTATTACATTTCCCTTTCCCTGTGCATATTCATAGCGTACGATTGCTCCTGCCTCCGTAGCCAGCTCCACAGTGCGGTCGGTGGAATTGTTATCATATACATAGGTCACTGCCTGGGGCAGGAACTTTTTCACATCCGACACCACCTTGGCGATGGTCTTTTCCTCGTTATAGCAGGGAATCAATACCGCAATTTTATCCATTTTCCATTCCTCGTATTTCATTTTATCATTCAGAGCATCACATAAATTTGCAAAACCGCCTGATAAATCGGGCTTTCCTTTTGCATATATAAAACTATTGTACCACGCTTATTGATTTACAGCCACTGTTTTTTTATGCTATAATCAAGCGTGAAAATGCAGCGCTCAAAAGTTCCGGAAGACTTCCTGTCTCTCGCCGGTGCTTGCTGGCAAGAAAGGACTTTTCCCATGCAAAAGTTTTATCGTCTGTCTGTAAATATCGTAAAGATCCTGACACTGCTGCTGGCAGTTTTTCTGTTTATTGGCAGCTTTCTCACTACCTGTTATGCCGAAAACATGGAGACCCAGCAGGTGCTTCTGCGCTTTGACAATCCCTTGTGGAATCTGCCAGAGCTTGCCGGATACGGGCTTTTATTTGCCTGTTGTCTGTCTCTGTCCGGCAAGGCCGGTGCGAAATTCCGCCGCGGGCTGCTTGTTTTTACTCTGGGGCTGATCCTGCTTCTGGGTGGGGTGCTCATCGTCTTCGGCCGCACAGTTCCTGCTGCGGACGCCTTATCTGTATACAATGCTGCCGCTGAATGGATCCTTGGAAATAAAGATATTATCCACCCCACTGTCTCTTATCTGTCCTATTATCCACAGCAGATCGGCCTGATGGCCTTTCTGGAGCTGCTGCTCCGCCTGTGGAATCTCACCGGGCTGAGCGCTCCCGCCTGGCATTTTGTCAAGCTGGTCTATGTCTGCCTGCTGTGCGTGGCCGTTCTGTTCCAGTACCGTTCCCTGCGCTATCTGTGGCCGGATGATTGGGAACCGGTCTCCTGCTGTTATCTGATTCTGGTATGCTGTAACCTGCCTATGATCCTGTACAGTTCCTTCGTCTATGGCGAGATCCCTTCCTTCGCAATGCTTTCTGTGGGACTATTTCTTCTGTTAAAGCTGTTGGCAGACTGTATTCCGGCACATTCCGTGGAGACCACTTCCCCGGACGGCACCCACGTCGTGGGTACTTCCCACGCATTATCCGCAGTTACGGTCTTTACCGCCCTTGGCAGTATCCTGTTCCTTACTTTAAGTGTGATGCTGCGCAAGAACTCCCTGATCCTCATTATTGCTGTGCTGCTGGTGCTGTTCTTCGAAGCGCTGCGTCCGGGACGCAGCGGCAGGGCGTGCATCGGCCTGATGGCTATGGCAGTCTGTCTTACCATTACCTCCGTGGGAGTCCTGCCGCTAGTGCAGAAGTGCTACGAGAAAAAAGCCGGCAATACCTTAAGTTCCGGTGTCACCGCCATGTCCTATTTTGCCATGGGGATGCAGGAATCTTCCCGGGGATGCGGCTGGTACAACGGCTTCAATATCGATACCTATGATGCTGCCGGGATGAATTCCGACGCAGCCAATGCAATCAGCAGGGCGGCGATCAACGAGCGTATAGCCTATTTCCGGGAGCATCCCGGCTATGCCGTGAACTTCTATCTCCACAAGCATCTGTCTCAATGGGCAGACGGTACTTATGCCAGCCGGCAGGCCACTCTGGCCACCTACGGTGGGCGAAGCGACTTTTTGAAGGAAGTCTATGAAGGTTCTCTTGCCTCTGCTTATATCGAATGGGGCAATGCCTGGCAGAATGTGTTGTATCTGGGCATGCTGTTGTTCTGTATTGCTACAGTCAGAAAGCGCCGTCCCGGCAATGGCTCCGCGAATGCCGCAGCCAACGACGATTTCCGTTTCCACAACATCTGCCTCTACACCTATACGGGACTGATCGCCGTGCTGGGCGGTTTCCTGTTCCACACGATCTGGGAAGCCAATTCCCGCTATATTTTCGTGTACAGCCTGCTGCTGATGCCTTACTGTGCCGCCGGGATCCACACGGGTCTGAATACTCTGACTGCATGGTGGCAGAGAAGACATCTGAACCGCCATCACGTTTGATTGCTAATGCAGATAATTTATACAGACGCAAACTCCCGCAGGTCGAATGGCGGAACATACCATCCGGCTTGCGGGAGTTTGCGTCTGTATTTAAACCTTAAAATCTGCAAATAAAATACAAAAAATTGCTTAATAATACATGGTCCCCTGTAAAAATCCCCAGAAATAATACAATCCACACACCAGATGCCACAGATAGGCCAGCCATTGTATCGCAGCCAGTCCCTTTTTCTTCTTCGTATCCGCCTTTCCGGTAGCCCGCAGCAATACCAACAGTGCTCCCACAAATGCAAAAAAGATACCGTACATATATCCCCAGGAAAAGTTAAAATCCATCTCCCGGAATCCCTTCTCGTACAGGCAAAACGCCATCAGAAAACTCATACCGTAAATCTGCCAGGAGAAGCGGTAAATGCTGTCTCTGCACAACTCCTTATAGTTCAACAGAAGCACCAGGATCGGGAAACCGACAGCCAGACCGATAGCCAGCGGAAGATTACTGCAATACTGCAGCCACACATGTCCCAGAGTAAAACCGATGCCGCCTTCCTGTCCCTCCTGCGGGACGAACACACCGCGGAACTGGTACAACAGATCCGCAAAAGTAGGAAGGAAGCATACTCCCAGCCAAATGGTGGGCATGAAGTTCCGGAATTTGCTGTGGAACATTCTCCACAGCATCAGAATTCCCGCGGCCCCCACCAGTACGATCGTAAAGCTCGGCTTCGCCATCGTTGCCAGTAACAGATAAACAGAAAAGAGGATATAATCTCTTCCATACTCCTTGTGGGCATTGTCCTGTTCATACAGAGGCATCAGCTCTGCATACTTGAAAAATGCCAGGATTGCAAAGGGTCGTGCCGCCATATAAGTAGCGTTATGGAAAGGATTTGCCGTAAATACTCCCAGATACTTGTACTTGATCCCCGGCAGATAGATTCCCGTTGGCGGATATACCATGGATACGAAAAACAGGGATACCGCTACCGTTCCTGTGAGTACGCCGGGAAGCCAGGCTTTCCCGGGCATGGCTTTACGCAACTCCGCCCCCACGTGCCTGTCCAGCATTATTTTCAGGGCGATCATCGCTGCGCTGTTCAGCAACATCGCTGCCAGCGCCATGGCCAGTTCCGTTCCGGTGGGCAGACTGCCTGTGACCAGATGGATCACTGCCGCCAGCTTGAAGAGGATCGGATAGGGAAAGCTGTAACCGCTGTCCAGTCCCTGCATTTCCAGAATGTATGCCTTCATATCGGAATGATACAGTCCCGTCCCCAACATACTTTCCACGCACTGCCGGTAAAACAGCCAGAGAGTAACCGCCGAAGCAATCCCCACCAGTACGGCAAACACAACGATCTCTATGAAATTTTCGACATTATTTCTTTTTCCCGTACTGTTTTCTGCTGTTTTCTGTCTCATGCCGCCTTTTCCCGCTATCCGTCCAGGTTTCACAGTCGGATCCTATTTCAGCTTCGTGTAATATGCTACCACTTTTTTCACCGCATGGATCACATCTTCCACGTCTTCGTCGGTCAATCCGTAGTACAGAGGAATACTCATGACTTCGTTGTAGTATTTCTCCGCATTCGGGCACAGCCCTTTTTCATAACCCAGTTTTTCATAATAAGAGTGCCAGTATACCGGCAGATAATGTACCTGTGGGCAGGTATTCTCTGCATACAGCGCGTCAAAGAACTGCCGTCTGTCGCAGTTCAGATTCTCCAGATTCAGATGCAGTACATACAGATGCCAGGTCGTGTCAGACTCCGGGATCTCCTTCTGCAGGATCAGTTCCGGCATGTCTGCGAAGGCTTCGTTGTAGCGTTTGCGGATTTCCTTTCTACGTTTCTCAAAAGCAGGAAGCTTCTTTAACTGGCTAAGTAACAATGCTGCCTGAAAATCCGTCATACGATAGTTAAAGCCCAGTTCCACCTGCTCGTTGTACCACAGAGCATCTGTAGGATGTACCATTTCCTCCGGATTTCTCGTAATACCATGAGTTCTCAATCTCATCAGATGGCGATATAGTTTCTCATCATTCGTTGTAATTGCTCCGCCTTCTCCACCGGTTACTGTCTTCACCGGATGGAAACTGAAGCAGGTCATATCTGCCAGGCTTCCCACCGGCTGTCCCTTATAGGTTGTCCCAATGGCATGCGCCGCATCCTCGATCAGGAGCAGGTTATGCTCTTTGCAGATTTTCCTGATCTCATCCAGTTCCACAGCCTGTCCGGTGAAATCCACTGCGACAATTGCCTTGGTTCTGGGGGTGATCAGCTTCCGAATGGATGCCGGATCAATATTATAAGTCTCCGGGTTAATATCCGCAAAGACCGGCTTTGCACCGGCATATAATACACAGTTGGAAGAAGCTGCAAATGTAATGGAGCTTACGATAACCTCATCCCCTTCGCCAAAACCCGCTGCCAGAGCCGCCAGATGCAGGGCTGCCGTTCCGTTGCATACTACTACTGCATATTTGGCATGTGTCAATTCACACAAATGTTCTTCCAGTTCCTTTACCTTAGGTCCACAGGTAATGTAGTCGCTGGTCATTACTGCTGCCACTGCATCTACATCTGCCTGGTCAATATATTGCCGTCCGTAGAAAATTTTATTCTCTCGTACAGGTTTTCCTCCAAAAATAGCTAATTCTTCCATAGGGGCCTCCTTTGGTCACTTTTTGCCTATTTACTGACTCATCTTATCATATTGAAGAAAGAAAAACAACAATGGTGTTGGCATCCATCGCTTTGCTGCGGTATAATAAAACCGTTATAAATCCATACTTACTGTTCACAGAAAGGATCTCTTCGCCTTATGAGTTCAAATACGAAAAAGAGAATAAAATCATGGAAACTCTTTTCCGGTATCGTTATTGTAGTTCTGCTGCTTGCCGTAACAGCCGCCGGAATTCTCTATGTGAAAATATATGAACCCGGAAAACGTTCCGCCGATCTTGGGCGCCTGCAGCAGGAATCCTATCAGGGGGTCTTCTGCTCCATGTATGCGCCGGAAGCTTTCCCGGAAGACATTTACTCTACCTATATGGGTTACGATGCTGTCAGCTGTTCCCATCGCCTGACTTCCTTTTCCGATATCTCCGATTATCTGGAAACTGCTTTTTCCTCCGGAAATGAGGTCACTCACGTATTGCTCATTTTGGACCCCTTACTGCTGTGGAACAGCAATTTCCATAATAACAGTCGATTTTATGCCTCTTTCGATGAGGATCTTTTGGCATATGTCGATTCTTATTCCGGTGTTGAATTTACCATAGTATTCTCCTGTCCTTCTCTGAAATACTGGCAGGCCCACAGCAGTGACACCGAAACCTACGAAAATCTGGTGCAGGTCCTGGCAGCTCCCCTGTCTGTCCGGGAAAATGTCTCTCTGTTCTTCCCCGGCGGAGAAGAATGGCTGATCTCCAATCCTGATGCCTATGACACTCCTCTGGAATTAAATGCTGTCGCTGCCCGCTCCGTCATGCTGCTGGTATTGAGCGGCACCTTGCAATACCATGGTATAGATGCTGATAACTCCAGTCTGACACAGTTTGATACCCTGGTGCAGGCAGCCATTAATGCCCCTGCTTCCTACTCCGATCTGTCCGATTATAACATCGTCTTTTTCGGTGACAGCGTATTCGGAAACTATCAGGATTTTGCCTCCATCCCCGGCGTTATCGGTGCCCTGACGAAAGCCTCCGTTCACAACCGTGCCATCGGAGGTTCCTCCGCCACACAATTGACCCCCGATGACAAATCCTTCCCCAGTGCCGTACAGCGCTTTTTATCGGAAGATACTGCCGAAATCTCCGGGGAGAAAAAACTTTGTTTCGTAATCAATTACGGATTGAATGACTATTTTACGGGATATACTGTGGAGCAATACCGTGACGGTCTGCAAGCAGGGGTGCAATCTCTGCAGGATGCTTACCCGGATGCTGAAATTCTGATCGCTTCCTCGAATTTCATTACAGCGTTCGACAACGGTACCGCTTTCAACAATGATCTGGATGAAACTCTGAACGATTATGTGACCGGTGCCGAAGAAACCGCGGCGGCCATGAACGTTTTCTTTCTCAATACCAACGAGGCACTGCAATGGAATCCCCAAAATGCTGCCTGCTATCTGGTGGATGCCGTTCATCCCAACGAAGAGGGACGTTTCCTGTTTGGCACAGCAATTATAAAGGCTTTAGAGGAGGATATTTTTTCTTATCCTGTACACTGATATCTTTTCCCAGCTGTACTTCGATCACCTGGAGCTCCGTGTCTGCCAGAAGCATATGCCGGCATCCCGCCGGCATCCGCAGCACATCACCGGTCTTTACTCTGCGTTCCTCACCATCTATCACTGCCCGGCCTTCTCCGTAGATCACCGTCCATACCTCATCCCGGAATTCATGGCTGTGATAATTCATCTTATGTCCGGGATTCAATGTCACTTTGATCGTCAGACTTTCCTTTTCCACATCCATGATCCGGAAGCTACCCCAGGATTTCTCTGCGAACATGACCTGCTGGGTAAAACTGCTCACATATGGTTTGATATAGCTGGACTGCTCTTTGTCCGATACCAGAATCCCCTCGGGGCTGGCCGCCACGACAATATCCTGCAATCCCATGCACAGCACCGGCATATCCAGCTCATTCACCACATGGACATTCCGGCAGGTCTCATTGAGCACCGCCTCCCCGACGCATGCACTGTCCATGGCTTCCGTCAGGGTGTTCCAGGTACCCAGATCCTTCCAGGTTCCGGCAAAACGCATGACCTCGATCTCAGGTTCCTTCTCCACCACCGCATAGTCGAAACTGATCTTCTGTAGGGTTTCATATTTTGCCAGCAAATCTTCATAATCGGTAAACTCTATAAGTTCATGAGCCTTCTGCAATACATAATTCAGGCGGAAGGCAAACACTCCGCCGTTCCACAGCGCTCCCTGTCTGATATATTCCGCTGCCTGCTCCTTGTCCGGTTTCTCCTTAAACATTTCCACCGGGCTGATATTTTCCGCTGTTTTCGGAATGATATAGCCATATTTTTCGCTGGGATACGTCGGTTCCATACCCATCAGCACCAGATGTGCCGCACTCTGTGCCGCACGCTCCTCCAGCCGGTGCAAGGCTTCGAAATAATCCTTTTCCACATACGGATCCACCGGACATACGATCACCGGCTCTTCTCCCGTCACTCCCTGCACATCCTGCAGATATGCCACCGCCAGTGCAATCGCCGGGAAGGTGTCTCTTCTGCAGGGCTCCATGCTGATACCGACATTTTCTCCCAACTGGTTGTGGATGGAAGAGATCTGTGCCTTGGATGTGGCAATCGTGATCTTTGCCTCCGGATCCGCCTCCCGGATCTGCCGGTACACCCGCTGCACCATGGACTCCAGGCCGCCGTCTTCCGTATGGAATATTTTGATAAACTGCTTGGAACGGATCTCGTTGGACAGGGGCCAAAGCCGCTGTCCGGAACCGCCCGATAAAAGTATGATATTCATAAGCGTCCTCTCTTAATTCTGTACGGTAAGCAGCAGATAATCTCCTACCGTATCCACTACATCATAGGAAAAATCAATGTATTGCAGATCTCCCTGATACAATACCAGCAGGCCGTCTCCCACCATCTCCACCAGTTCTGCGGCCTGTTGCTCTGGATAGATGTAGTGATACCGGTCCGCATAAGCCGGAAGCTCTCTTCTGTTGGAGACATTACTCTTCCCCTGATAATACTGTGCGTCTATCTTACAGACATACTGGGTCAGGATCTCCGTGGCATCCCGGTTGAACTGCCAGCCCAGATTGCCGGTGATGTACAGGCTTTCGTATTCCTCCAGAGAATCCGCTTCCGCCACCGCCTCCATGAAATCTTTGTTATAGTACTGTCTGCTTTCTTCCGCATAGGTAGTAAAATAAGTCCCGAAGAACAGAATACTGCTGATTCCATAGGCAGCTGCGATCACCGGCCACAGTTTTTCCATTTTCGAACCGCCAGACCGATTCCGTAGGCACATAACAGGATGATCGGATAGAAAATAATATTCACACGGTTAATGTTGACTTCGTAAGTGATCAGGCCGACCCAGATCCCGGTGACCAGGAAGCCCCATAATGCCAGCATCCGTGTCTGTTTTTCAATGCTTTTCTCCCGGAAGAGCTGTATGGTAAATACAATGATCCCCGCAAAGACAAACGGGATCGACACATGATACAACGGGCCAAAAGCCGGAATCGAATTGAAGAAAATATCCGGCAGCTGCAGGAATACATGGCTGAACAGAGCCCAGGCATTTTTCCCCAGCTGTGCAAAGGAAAAGTTCAAAAGCAGAATATCTGCGCTTCTCACACTGTCCGGAAAATACGGCATGGTAAAAAGCGGAGTACTTATGGTTCTGCCAAAGTGTACCGCGTTGATTCCCAGAACTATGACTTCCGGCAGGGCCACTACCGTAAAGATCAGTGCGCACAGCAATCCTTCCCGGAATTTCAGCCGGCGCTTCCACAGGCACCATATGAAGAATACAAAAAGAAATGCAGTTACGGAATAGGCAGCGATACCGTAACAGTAAAATGTCAGTCCGAAAAAGACCATGGACAAGTATAAATAGCGTCGTTTTTCCAATCCAAGAAGCAGTAAATAAAATCCCAGCAGGAAAATATGCGGGAAGAGATTGCAATCCAGCGACCAGCGGCTCTGCATAAACTGCCAGGGATTCACAGCGGTCAGCAGCATTGCCACCAGGGCGATCCGTTCAGAGAATAATTTCCTGCCCACAAGATATACCAATGCCACCGCGCCAGAGGAGATCAGTACCATCGGCAGACGCACCGTTACCGTGTTGAATCCGAACAGTTTGATAAAGGGAACCATGCAATAGGCAAGGAGAACGCTCATCTGACTGTATCTCCAGGCAGTAAAATGAACCGGCAGAAAAGTACCATATCTGTCGGTTCCGTATTTTGATAATGCCCAGGCATCCACCGCTCCCATGGCCTCGTCCTGGTTGATACCGTCCGGCACTGTGGCAAAACGGATGCAACGCAGGATCACGGCAAGCGCGAGGATGCTCCAGAAGAAAATTTTTCTGTTTTTATTGTTCCAAAGACCGGTGGAAGAATCCTGTGTCATAGTATTCATAATCGTACGATACCTTTCGATGTTCTCTTTCAGGCCTCCTGCGTCATTTTTTCCGCCGCATATGGCCTGTCACTATCACATCATACCACAGAATGTTGCATTTGTCCCTAGTCTTCCGTATACCGGTCCAGCATTTTGAGATATTTCAAAACCGCTTTCTTCTTATCCTCCGGAAGATTACGATATGTATGCAATATCAATTCTTCCTCCTGTGCATGTACTTCCACCATTTCCCGCTCATCGAAGATATCTGTGATCGAGATTCCCAGCTGATTGCAAAGAATCATCATGGTATCGATTCTGGGAACTGTCTTGCCGGTCAGAAAACAGCTTACCGTAGAGGATGACAGTCCCGAATGCCTTGCAATCTTATAAGGTGTCGTGCCTCTTTCGGCACAGAGCTGTTTGAATTTTGCCGCAAGTTCCCTGCATTTTTCTTTGGTGTCGTACATATTGTTTAACCGCCTTTGTCATTTATTTAGGTCTCTATAAAGTACATGACAAAAATCGACGGATTCTTACAAAAAATTTTTTGTGTGGTGTACGCTGTATGCGTTTCACAGAAAGGAAGCAAAAAGACCTGCCTGTCGGCAGATCTTTTGAGTATTATAATATTTTCTGTTTTACATCATCAGCAGGCTTTCATGATTTATTTCATCATAAATAAATTCCGCCCATTCCTCAACAGTATCATGGTCGACAAAATCCTTGTCCATTGCCAGTGCCTTGGATAAATAAGAATCACGAACGGCACGAGCTGCTTCCACTTCATTCAAATGATACTTTCTGACCAAGGTATCCCGTACATAACTCTTAAATTCCCTGATTTCCGCATTTGTCATACCATTCACCTTCTTCCCCTTGCGTTCAAATATTTCTTCTTGTTATTTATCATATCACAAGATAATACTTTTATGCAAGATATCGCTTTTAAAGTATGAAAGGAATACTGTTGCGGATATACCTCTCCATTATCTTTCAAAAACTCCTTATAATTAATGTCTTCCGGTATGACTTTGCCTCCGTTAACCTTATACGCTATATTAATTATATTGCCATCCGCAATTTCTCCATAGCAAATATCGTATTTTCCATCCTGATTGTGCTCTAGTATATTGTATGCAGACAGCATCTGTGGTTTCAATCGATTATTCAGGACAAATTTTCCCCATCTTTCCGAATGTCGTGGATAGGAACCTATTACTAAATCCATTGCACTTATCGGTTTATAATCTACTTCTACAATGTATGGTTCCTCGTTTTTATTATTTTTCGCATTATATTTCTGAGTAGTTCTTATTGCTGCCAGCGCTGCATGATCATAGCTTGGCGTTGTATAAAAACCCGGGCCAAAATCCAGATAGGGTTTACTATATTTCAGATCGATTCCATGATTAACTATATTTATTGCTGAACTATAATTGGTTCCATGATATAATTTCATCTTATGTTTACTTTCTTTCACAGTATTTTTACTTCAATATGTTTCCCTAATGCACTGGCATATTTTTCCAAAACCACCAATGTAGGAATTCCCGAGCCATTCTCCAGTCTGGCAATATTAGACGCTTTCATCCCTGTACGATCCGCGATATCACTCTGTGTCAAACCCTGTCGATGTCTCTCTGCCACCAATTCCTTGACAACTTGATCCGTATGACTCGACACTTTTTTCTGTATTGCTTCCACATATGCCTGCAATCTTTTTAGCTGATCTTTTTTCCGCTCCTCGTCATCTCGCAAAATTTCAAATTTTATGCCATTCATATCTTCTCTTATATCGTTTTCTTTCATAATTCATACCCTTCTTCTATGTTACTGATTACTTTGTTATTTCATATTATATCATTGATGATAGTATCTTTCAAGATATGTTGCAAGGAATATTTATTCATATATAAAGTGCCGGAATTCTGATTCGCAGAAATTACGTTTTCCATATAATATGGTATGAATTGCAATTCTCCGCTCCACGATTCTTAAGTTCCCTCGATTTATCGAAATCCCTTTAGCCGTCAAAAACTTTACTCCCTCATTAGATAATGTTATACTTTTTATAAAACATCCCGAAAGGAGCCTGATCTTAAATGCGGAAATTTATTATGGATAAATATAATCTGATTGCATTTGCCATCGGATTGATTCCCACCATTCTACTTTACCTGTTTCCTCCGGATGCTGCTGTCCCCTTTTGGGCATTTTCTATTGTTTTATTCTTTCTGTTAATTGCCATCTGGATGTGTGCAAAGCTATGGTTAGAATCCAAAAACGATAAGGCTGTTCCCACGATATCCATCATCGAATGCAGTCACAATGTCTGTATTTGTAAAACACATGATTTTATCACATACAACTCGATTGTTACATTTTATAAGAAGGATGGGAATTTCGAAAAATTAATTGGATTCGGATTAGTAGAAACTATAAACAGCGGCGGAAAAACCGCACAGATTCGGATCGTTCCCGGTGACATGCGGAACAAGAACCAAGTCTCCGCTTCGGAAATTTCCGATTTTGTCTCTTATATTAATGACAATAAAAATAACATTATTGTGCGCCCTACTATAACAAGCGATATCGTGCCTTATATCTATAAAATATTAAATCAGGAGGTTTCCAATGAGTAAACAGATTAAGATCGTACATGTATCCGATGATAATTGTGATGTTTCTCTTAATGTTGGTTCTATTAATGGGGTGCAGGAAGGGGACAAATTTCTGGTATATTCTCTTTCCGACCACGAGATCGTGGATCCGGATACCGGGGAATCCTTAGGATATCTGGAATTCGTGAAGGGTACCGGGGAGGTCGTCCATGTCCAGGATAAGATGTGTACCATCACATCCGTCACATATCGGAAACCGGTAGCCAAAAAGACAATCCGTAAGACAACACCGTCCATGACTATGTGGAGCGGCAGTACCGTGGAAGAAATTGTGCAGGATGATAACAAAGAACAGATTCCCTTTGACAATCCCCATGTGGGAGATCTTGCAAAACCTATTTAAATACTCTTTTCAAAAACGCCAGAGCTTTTAGAAGCTCTGGCGTCAGACTGTAGACAAAACGCTTTTGGTCAGCACTCCAGAAGCGTTTTTCTTGTTTT
>OGXH01001032.1_pt1 | contig 20595 bp, 17 predicted proteins | sample 1576241 | NCBI WGS metagenome assembly OGXH01 (sample SAMEA3541529, study PRJEB24748) | human gut metagenome | biome: human gut; feature: human-associated habitat; material: faeces | place: China | collected 2012
GCGCCACCACAACCCTCGGCCCGAAGGGCCGTCAAACCTAAGAACCCTCTGAACCCTTTGAACCTGGGCCGCGAAGCGGCCTTTCTGGGCGCCACCACAACTCTCGGCCCCGAAGGGGCTGTCAAACCTAAGAACCCTCCGGCCGCAGGCCGGTCCATTTTAAGAACCTTTCTTTCACAACCCTTCTACACAACCTGCCTGCGCCAGCAGGCCATAACCTGCGGCAAAGCCGCGCCCCCTCTGAACCCTCCGGCGTCCGTCACAATTTTATATTGCTACCTTGGTCCATTTCCTGTATACTATACAAAAGTGACCCATGGTTGAAAATGGGTCAGGGAATCACTATGTTTGGGAGGAAGTCATGGCATTAACGAAGAAAGCGGAAAGAACGAAGGCCCGGCTGCTGGCGTCGGCGAAGAAGCTGATCGGCGAAAAGGGATTTGACCAGGTGTCGGTGGAGGATATTACAAAAGACAGCGGCGTGGCAAAGGGTACGTTCTATCACTATTTCAAATGTAAGGAAGATGTGGTGGGAGAGCTTTCTTTCCAGTCCTGTGAGGCTACTACAGAAAGGTCTATCCATTATGACGGGCCGGTGGCGGAGCGCTGTTTCTTCTATGTGACTGCCCTCTGCAGGGACGCTGCCTGGGCGGGGGTTCGTCTGGTGCGCCAGTGGATACGGGAGACCATGGAGTCAGAGGAAGAGGATTCGGAGGCCAAGTCCGCCTTGTACAATATTTACAATGCTTTGATGGACATCTGCGCTGTCCATCAGGGGGAAGGCCCCGGGGAATTGACGAAGGATGCGCCGGTGGACACGCTGGCGAAGCTGATGATGAGCCATCTTTTCGGCGCCCTCACCATCTGGTGCATGATGAACGGTTCCTTCAACCTGGCAGAGGACTCCCTGGACTATATGCGGATTGATATCATGAATCTCATGGAACCCTATACGATTAAAGAATAAAAAGAGGCAGGAAGGGTATTTCCTTTCCTGCTTTTTTGATTGACCTTTTTCTATGCCTGTGATAGAATCATAATCATAAGAGACAATAAAGTCTCAAAATGGTATCAAGTGATTCACATCAAATGGAAGAGGTGTATAATGGACACAGAAAGCAGAGAAGAGGAATTGAAGAAACTGGCCCTTGCCTTCTGTACCAATCCAAGGCGCACGGCCCGGGAGCTGGCGGAGGCGGCGGGCATCAGCAAGGCCACCTTTTACCGGGTCTATTCGTCCCGGGAGAATCTGTCCCGCATCCTGAACGAGCGGGCCAGGGAGAAGATTTCCCTTCTGATGAAGCTGGTGACGGAGGAAGGAAATCTCCGGGAAAGGCTCCATGAAATCATCCGCTGCTGCTGCGATAACAAGGAATATCTCATGCTCCTATGCTACGGCAATGTGACGGGAAGCGTGGATAACTGGTGTCAGGAGACCTACAGCCGGCAGATGACCGATTTCTTCCTTCGAGGGCAGAAATCTGGCGATTTCCGGGTGGACATTCCCGCCTCCGTGATGACAGAGCTTTTTGCAGGGGCCATGTGGTCCCTTTTTGAAGGAGAATGCCATGGCCGGGTGGCTTCCGCCAGCCTGCCGGAATATTGGGAAACATTTTTCCTTCAGGGAATCGGTAATGAAGAAAGAGAGGATACACATTGAAAGAAGTCAAACCTTCCAAACGGCCCATACTGGCCTACTATGCCATCATATTCCTGGTGATTATCTTCTTTAACTCCCTCATCATGCCCATGTTCAAGAGCAATGAAGTGAAGACCGTGGACTACTCCAGCTTCATGACCATGACGGAGAATAAGGAAATCGACAAGGTGCAGGTGGAGCAGGACCAGATTATTTTCACCAAGAAAGGGGACAAGCAGGCCTACAAGACGGCTCCCATGAATGATCCCCAGCTGGTGGACAGACTCCATCAATCGGGGGCTGATTTCACCGGCAAAATCGTAACCCCCATGAATCCGCTCCTTGATTTCGCCCTGTCCTGGATTCTTCCTATCCTGATTTTCTTCGGCATCGGCCATTACATGAACAAGAAAATCATGAAGAACATGGGCGGCCCCGGAGCCATGCAGTTCGGTCTGGGGAAATCGAACGCCAAAATCTTCGTGAAGCCCACCGACGGTATCAAATTCTCCGACGTAGCCGGCGAGGACGAAGCCAAGGACAGCCTGCAGGAAGTGGTGTCCTACCTTCACAACCCCAGCCGCTATAAAGAAATCGGCGCCAAAATGCCGAAGGGCATCCTCCTGGTGGGACCGCCAGGCACCGGCAAAACCATGCTGGCCAAGGCGGTGGCCGGCGAATCGGAGGTTCCCTTCTTCTCCATTTCCGGCTCCGAATTTGTAGAAATGTTCGTAGGCATGGGCGCCGCCAAGGTGAGAGACCTCTTCAAGCAGGCCAAGGAAAAGGCGCCCTGTATCGTATTCATCGATGAAATCGATGCCATCGGCAAGAAGCGCGGCGGCGCAGCCATCGGCGGCAACGATGAAAGGGAACAGACCCTGAACCAGCTCCTTACGGAAATGGACGGCTTTGAAGACAACACCGGCGTCATCATCCTGGCTGCCACCAACCGTCCCGAATCCCTGGACCCCGCCCTCACCCGCCCCGGCCGTTTCGACCGTCAGGTGCCCGTAGGACTGCCGGACCTTCAGGGCCGCGAAGCCATCCTGAAGGTACACGCCAGCAAGATCAAGCATGCCCCCGACATTGACTACAATAAAGTGGCCCGCATGGCCTCCGGTGCCTCCGGCGCCGAACTGGCCAACATCGTCAACGAAGCGGCCCTCCGTGCTGTCCGCGACCACAGGAGCTACGCCACGGAAGAAGATATGGAAGCGTCCATCGAAGTGGTTATTGCAGGCTACGAGAAGAAACACGCCATCCTGTCAGACAAAGAAAAATGCGTGGTTTCCTACCATGAAATCGGCCACGCCCTGGTGGCTGCCCTCCAGTCCCATTCCGCACCGGTACAGAAGATTACCATCATCCCCCGTACCAGCGGCGCCCTGGGCTACACCATGCAGGTGGACAAGGGCAACCATTACCTCATGACCAAGGAAGAACTGCTGGACCAGATCGCCACCTTAACCGGCGGCAGGGCAGCGGAAGAAGTGGTCTTCCACACCTCCTCCTCCGGCGCTTCCAATGATATCGAAAAAGCCACCAAACTGGCCCGGGCCATGATTACCCGCTTCGGCATGAGCGACGAATTCGGCATGGTGGCCATGGAAACCGTGACCAACCAGTACCTGGGCGGCGACACCACCCTGGCCTGCTCGCCGGAAACCGCTGCCCGCATCGACCGCGCCGTTTCCGAACTCATCAAGAAACAGCACGAAAAGGCAGTGAAGCTCCTGGAAGACAACCGGTCCAAACTGGACGCCCTGGCCAAGTACCTCTACGAAAAGGAAACCATTACAGGAGACCAGTTCATGCACATCCTTGAACACGGCCTGCCGGAAGAAAAACCGGCACCCGCCGCTCCTGCCATGGACCTGAATCTGGAAAAATAAAGAGTCATAGAAATCCACATGAAAAAACGGTGAATCTGAAAAAAGATTCACCGTTTTTTTGCGTGGTAAGCACGCCGGAAATCTTCCTTCCCGCCCTGCCTCGTCGGTCATTCTGAGCCGCAGGCGAAGGATCTCGGTACCTGTCGTGAATGACTCTGCTGCAGGTCATGCCAGGGCCCGGCACGCTCCTTCCCGCCCACTGGTATTGACTGCCTTTACCCTCACTTACCATGCTTACCGAGATCCTTCGCTGGCGCTCAGGATGACGTTTGTAAGGCGGGAAGGTATTGCCTCTGGCGCCGCCCGCCGCCCTGTCATCTCGAGCGGAGCTGCATGCCGGGATGGCGAGAGAGGTATCGGCACTATTGAGACACTGAGCCCCGAGATCTCCTGCTTCATTGCGGCGTGTACCATTTGAGGAGAGATTTCGGGGCTCCGCTGCCGACCGTCGAAATGACAGTAGATGTGGAATACCGCGTGCGCCATTGCGGGGGGATTTCAGGGCGTCCCTTGAATTGACGGCAGGGGGCAGCACCGGTGTTATGCATTTCCTCTTTTTACGGACAGGGAAATCAAGTAATAAAATTTAAAATATTTTCTCCATGTGAACCGCCGGTCAATTTGTGGTATAATTTATGAGATATTCAATCTTATTTTACCTAACTATTACATGAGGTGCATCGTGAAACAAGTGATTCTATCCGCCCTTTCCTGGGTGATATCTGCGACGCTGGTCATTATGGCGCTGCTCCATCTGGGCGGGGACTTCCCCGACATCCACAGCTACGTGCAGCCAAGGCTGGGGGCGGCGCTCCTGGTCTTTCTGATTGTCTCCTTCGGCCTTTTTTCCGTGCTGGACAGGAAATACCTGAAGCGGCTTCTTCCCTGGGCGGTGATTCTTCCTCTCCTCTGGATGGGCACCTTCACCTGGGCCTACGGTTTTGCCTCCCTGCCTGAAAAGAAACATCTGGGGGACTACTACGTGCTGGGGGCCCTCCTCATGGCGCTGCCCTATGTGTATACCGCCCTCACCGCAAAGGCGAAACGTTTCTCCTCTCTGTGGACGGTGATTGCCGGCATTTATACCTTCTTCATGGTGCTCATTCCCTTCATTTATATCGGCTACTATGTCCTCTTCGGCGGAGAAATGGATATGTTTGCCATGATGGCCGTCCGTTCCACCCATCTGAAGGAAATCAAGGACTTCCTGCGTACCATGGGCTCTCCCGCCCATCTGGTGATGGCGGTCATAGCCCTTCTGATTGTGATTTCCTGTGCCCTGGGTCTCGCCCGGTCCATGATGAAAAGGGCCCGGAGCTATGAAGGAAATATCCTTCGGGGCAGCGGAAGGTCCTTTACCATTGGCCTTGCTGTCATTTCCATCCTCTTCTTCGGCGGCTTCTATCGCCAGATTACCCACGTATTTCCTGCCTCCATTTTCAAAGCGCTGAACTCTTCGGGCAGCGAATTCCAGCTTCTCCAAAAACTGAACGACAACCTGGATAAGAATGCGAAAACCATGACCTTCCTGCCGCCGGATCCCACAGGCGGTATCGACGAAGGCACCCACATCGTCATCATCGGCGAAAGTGCCAACAGGGACCACATGAAGGCCTTCACGCCGGACTATCCCGAAAATACGACTCCCTGGCTTTCGGAAATGGCGAAATCAAAGGACTTTGCCCTGGGCTACAAGGCCTATTCCAATTTCCCCAATACCCTCTTCTCCCTTTCCTACGCCATGACCAGCGCCAACCAGTACAGTGACATGTCCTTCGAAGACGTGGTGAGCATGGTGGATGTGGCCAAAGCCGCCGGCTACCGCACCGACTGGATTTCCTTCCATAACCGGAGCTCCATGTCCAGCGCCGGCGTCACCATGATTGCAGAACGCTGCGACGACTCCTACTGGGAAAAGAACTATGACGGCTACACCCTGGAAGTGCTGAAGAAACTGCCGCCTGCTAAAAAGCGGATCATCTTCATCAACATCGACGGCAGCCACTACACCTACATCGCCCGGGTGCCGGTGAACCTCCGCGATAAGCTGGGCATCTCCAAAGAAGACCCCTACCATGACTACGACCTTACCATCGCCTACGACGACCAGGTGATGAAGGAAATCTTCGAATACGCCAAGGCGAACCTGAACCTGAAATCCATGATTTACTTCTCCGACCACGGCGAAAACATGAAGCACTACCACACCACATCCCCCTTCTACTACGACATGGTGCACATTCCCTTCTTCGTCTACCTTTCCCCCGACTACCAGGCCGCTCACCCCGACCTCATGCCCGCGCTGAAAGCCCATGAGCAGCAGGTCTTCACCAACGACCTGGCCTTCGACACCGTTACCGGCATCTGGCGGGCCAGGACCAACTTCTACCAGTCCAAGTATGACTTCTCCTCCAAGGACTACTCCATTACCATGGACAACGCCACCACCTTCGAAAGAAAGAAGAAAATCAAAGACGACCCTGTATGGCAGGGAAAATAAAAAGAGCAGGAAACCAAATCGGTTTCCTGCTTATTTTTTGAGAGTTTTGTTCTGCATTATTGTGAAATTGTGGCACAATGCCCAGCACCCATAGTCCCACCAACGAAGCTGGGTGGCAAGGGAACACGAGTCACACCAGCGAACATAATTTGAAGGAGCAAAGCGACGCGCAAATTATCGTGAGTCGGTGATAGCCGTGCTGTAGGGGAGTGATAGCGACCTGAGAATCGTGTGACACGCTTCCCACCGGGGCAAAGGTGGTGGCGCAGCCACCAAAGGGGGAGAGCCGCCGAAGGCGGCTGATCACAGGCATTCTGTTCATAAAGTATGAAGCCAAATGTTGAGCGTAGAGCTCCCTGCCGCGCCAGCGGCATATAAAACTTATCGCGCCCAAAGGGAGGAGCCGCGAAATGCCCCCTGAGTGCCAGCGAACACAACCCTTCTACACAACCTGCCGCGAAGCGGCGCCCCTTCTTTTCTTATCTGCGCCGCCAGGCGCCACCTTCCCCCCCTGAACCTTTTGAACCTTTTTACTAATCCCTTGAGAACAAATCCCTGGTATACACCTTATCCTTCACCGGCAGCAGCTCCTCGCTCACCCGGTTGGCCAGGATGATGTCCGATTTCTTCCGGAACTCTTCCAGATCATGGGTCACCGGTACATCCTCAAAGGTCTCTTTATCCAAAGTGGGTTCATAAATGATAAGGGCCAGGCCCTTTTCCTTCAGCCTTTCGATAATGCCCTGGATGGCGGAGGAACGGAAATTATCGCTGCCGCTCTTCATAGTGAGACGGTAAATGCCCACCAGCTTGGGCGAAAGGGAAGCGATGTGGTCCGCAATGTACTGTTTCCTTGTTTCATTGGCCTCCACCACCGCACGAATCATGGTTTCCGGCACATCCCGGTAATTGGCCAGAAGCTGCTTCGTATCCTTGGGCAGGCAGTAGCCGCCGTAGCCGAAGGAAGGATTATTGTAGAAATCGCCGATGCGGGGATCATAGCCCATGCCCTTGATAATATCCGCCGTCTTCAGCCCCTTCTCTTCGGCGTAGGTGTCGATTTCATTGAAATAGGCCACCCGGATGGCCAGGAAAGTATTGGAAAAGAGCTTAATGGACTCCGCTTCCGAAGAACCTGTAATGAGCACCGGAATATGTTCCTTAATGGCCCCCTCCTGCATGAGGGACGCGAAAAAACGGGCCTTGGGGAGAAGCGATTCCTTGCCCTTCGGAATGCCTACGATAATGCGGGACGGATAGAGATTATCATAGAGCGCCTTCCCCTCCCGCAGAAACTCCGGCGCAAAGAGGATGGAAAGGCTGGGGTACCTGCTGGAAATCCGCCGGGTGTAGCCGATGGGAATGGTGGACTTAATCACCACCAGGGCCTTCGACCCCACCCGTTCAATCTGGGACAGAATGGACTCCACCGCCTTCGTGTCAAAATGGCCGGTCACATCATCATAATTCGTAGGCGCTGCGATAATGATGAGCTCCGCCTCCCGATAGGCATCATCCCCGTCCAGAGTGGCAGTGAGAGAAAGTTTCTTATGCTTCAGGTAGTCCTCAATATAGGCATCCGCAATGGGAGACTCCCCGCGGTTCACCATGTCCACCTTCTCCGGAATCACATCCACCGCAGTCACCTCATGGTGCTGGGCAAGGAGAATGGCGTTGGAAAGTCCCACGTAGCCGGTACCGGCAATGGCAATTTTCATAATATTTCCTCGCTTCACTAAAAGATTATTTACCTTATTATACTCTTTCCCTGCGCCCTTTGCGACAGCTCCTGAGACACCGCCTGACCTATCGCGACTTTAGGGAAGCACCGGTTTAATCGCAGAATCGAATTTCATATGCCTTTTTATCCAATGCTGCGTCATAAGTCTCCTTAAATAGCCTGCTATTCGCGTCGACTTATTCCTTGCATTGAATAAAAAGGCAAGAATGAAATCCGATAACGATTCAATCAGTGCTTCCCTATACACAGAGAAGCGGGGAGCCCGGAAGGGCGGCCATCATGTCCTGCCTGCGCACATCCATGGAAAGCAGGACCGCCGGCCTCCCAATGACCGCTTCTCCATCAGCCGGCTGACAACTACATAGGAAAACTTCCTGGAATCCCAAAGCCCAGCGGCGTGCCCGCTTTGAGAATTTCAGGGAGTTTTTTTGCGTGGTTTGGGGAGATGGGAAATATAAAGAGCCACCGACATTACAGCTGGCGGCTCTTTTTCTGCATGGCACCGTCGAACCTGTTGGAAATTCTGACAGGTTCGATGAAAATGAAATATTGCGTCCACAAAAATTCATAATGACGGTTAGCCAACCGCGACTCTGTTATCTCGAGGGGGCTGCATGTCGCTCAAAATAACAGAATGGCGGCTGATTATGTGGTTCTCTGATAGGGGCTCCGTTGTCTTTTCAAATGTAACCAATCCACTTATGGTGAGCCGGAAATGCCCATAAAGACTGGAGTCTGTAAAAGAGGATGAAACTTTGGTAAAATAAGGATGTGGAGTGGTTTGCGTCGGCAGAGTCGATTCGCTGCGGATTTATTTTCCAGTTCACTGCCGCATAGGCAGTTTAGAAAACCACCTGGTAGGCCCTCCCGTACTCTTTGTAGTTCACTGCCGCATAGGCAGTTTAGAAAAATCAGGCTGTCTGGGACAAAGAGCATCCTTCGTTCACTGCCGCATAGGCAGTTTAGAAATTGGAAGAATCCAAATTATTAGCCAAAGAAATGTTCACTGCCGCATAGGCAGTTTAGAAATTTCGAAGGATATTAACAGGGCAAGCGCCGGTGTTCACTGCCGCATAGGCAGTTTAGAAAATAATGACTGACACGGAAGTGGAAAAGGCTATGTTCACTGCCGCATAGGCAATTTAGAAATTTAGCGGTACATACGGAGCAATGACGGAGGCGTTCACTGCCGCATAGGCAGTTTAGAAATCACCTCCTCCGCTGTCTTCCTGGCCTTTGGGGTTCACTGCCTTACAAGCATTCTTTTGTCATTTGCAGCATAAGGACAAGAGGCGGTGAAATTTCTGCTGATTGTCACATATTTTTTTAGATTCTTCTGCCATGTGCCATATCTTGTCATCATTAAATGATATAATAAATGAAAATATAAGTATTTGATTTCTTTTCGATGAGCGAAAGTGATGAGTGCTATGAACAACATGCTTTCAAAGTCAGATTTCAAGGTTATTCTTCATTCGAAACGTGCCAATATTTATTATCTTGAGAAATGCAGGGTCATGCAGAAAGATGGATGTGTGGTCTATTTGACGCAGAGCAGGGATAAGAATCTGTTTTGGAATATTCCTGTGGCGAATACGACGGTGATTCTTCTCGGAAATGGTACATCCATTACCCAGGGAGCTATGCGCATTCTCTGCGGGGCCGGTGTTATGGTGGGATTCTGCGGAGGAGGCGGGATGCCTCTTTTTGCAGGGACTGATATAGAATGGCTTGGTCCACAGAGTGAGTATCGGCCGACTGCCTATATGCAGGGATGGATGTCTTTTTGGTATGATGAGGAGAAACGGCTGAAGGCGGCCAAAGTGTTTCAACGGGAAAGATGCCGATTTTTGGAGAGGGTCTGGTCATCGGATGATGAGCTCCAGGATGAGGGATTTTATGCAGATGATGCAGAGGTTGAAGGTGCTTTGGCTTTTTATCGTGCCAGAATCGAGAAAGCGTCGGATGTGACGGAGCTGCTGGCGGCGGAAGCGGAGTTTACAAAGAATCTTTATAAATACGCAGCGTCTAATGTTTCCATGACCGACTCCGACTTTGTGAGAAAAAGGGAAGCCGATGACAAAGCTAATGTTTTTCTGAATCATGGCAATTATCTTGCCTACGGCCTGGGGGCCTGCACATTGTGGGTTCTGGGGATTCCCCACGGTTTTGCGGTTATGCATGGAAAGACCCGCAAGGGGGCGCTGGTTTTTGATGTGGCTGATTTGATTAAAGACTCCATTGTACTTCCGTGGAGCTTTGTGTGCGCGTCCAAGGATTGGAGGGATAAGGAGTTCCGTGAAAAGTGTCTGGAGAAGTTTACGGAGCACCGGGTGCTGGATTTCATGTTTGACGTAGTCAAAAGGGTGAGCCTCGGGGCAGGTGATTTCTCATGATGGTACTTTTTATCAGCCAGAGCACGAAAAAGGCACAGCTTGTGGTACGCCGCATTCTGGACCAGTATGCCAGACGTGTGGGAAATGATGTGTGGAGAACTGTTATCACAGCAGATGGACTGGAAACGGTGAAGGTGCTGCTGAAAAGAAATGCATCTAAGAATACGGCAGTGGCCTGCCATTGGATTCGTTCCAGAAATCGGGATGATTTATTATGGATTGTAGGGCATAGGAATGCCTTTGATGAAAACGGACAGGTTCCTGTAAGTTCTACTACCAGAGAGCTTATGCATAGGGAGTGGGAAAATGACTGGATTTATCTTCCGCTGGTATCTATCCTGGCTGCACTGGCAGCCTTGTTCCATGACTGGGGGAAGGCCTCTGACTATTTCCAAAAGAAACTGGCAAAAGGAGCTTTGACGGCCGATCCATTCCGGCATGAGTGGATATCCTGCAAAATACTGGAGGCAGTGGTCCGGTGCAGCGGCGCCTGGGACGATGATAAAAAGTGGCTGTCATATCTTGCGGAAGACCGCTTTAATGCAGAGGAAATCGAGAGGGTACTTTCTGCCGGGGATAATGACAGGGAAAAATTAGCACCACTGCCGCCGCTGGCAGGCGTTTTGGCCTGGCTGATTTTATCCCATCATCGCCTGCCCGATTTGGAGAAAGAAGAAAGAAATCGGTATGTAGATAGAGAGAGGAAGACCATTGCTGATGTCCTTGGCAGTATCAATGGGACCTGGGGATATGAAAATACGGATCCGGAGGCCATGGCACGGCAACAGGAGTGTTTCACTTTTTCTCATGGTCTCCTTTGGGAAGATGCACTGCTCTGGAGGAAGGCAGTAAAAAAGTGGTGTGCCCGTGCATTGGAAAAATATGATGATCTAGCCGGTTTGGTGTCAGACCAGGTGACGAATCCTGCTCTCAGGAGGTGTCTGAATGATGCAAGGCTGGGATTGATGCTGGGAGACCATTATCTTTCTTCCATGCCTGCATCTTCAGATCAAAGCCGCTGGGGAGCCCGTTCCCTGTGGGCTAATACGGACAGGAAATCGGGAAAGCCCAGACAGTTTCTGGAAGAGCATCTGGTGGGAGTGATGAAACAGGCCCTTGGCATTATCCATGGGCTGCCTGCTTTTGCGGGCCGCATGGAAAAAGCGTATGATGTGCATTCTCTCAGAAAGACAAGCCCGCTTCCGTTCCGCTGGCAGGACAGGACGGTGGCGAAAATCAGGAAATATAGAGAAGGCAGTGAAAGGAAACAGGCCTGGTTTATTGTGAATATGGCCAGCACGGGCTGTGGAAAAACCATGGCCAATGCGAAAATCATGGAGGCGGTGTCCGAAGAGGGAGATTCTCTTCGGTACGTGCTTGCTTTGGGGCTCCGATCCCTTACCCTGCAGACAGGCGATGAATACAGGGAGAGAATCGGCTTATCCAGAGATGAAATGGCTGTCATCATAGGTTCCAATGCTGTATTGAAGCTGCATAATCAAAGCAGGGGGCAGGATGATGATTTCTCTGTTTATGATGAGGACGGTCCGTTAATGGAGCAGGAACTCTGCTGCGTTGATACACAGTCTGAAAGGCAGAATCGGTTTCTGGATATCTTTTTCAATCCGGACTATCCGGAAAGCGCGCAGAAGAATAAGAATTTTCTCTATAAGCCGGTACTTGTGACCACCATTGACCATCTTATGGGAGCGGTGGAAACGAAGCGGGGCGGAAGGTATATACTTCCCAGTCTGCGCCTCATGTCATCGGACCTTGTTATTGATGAAATCGACGATTTCAATAAAGAAGACCTGACAGCCATTGCCAGGCTGGTTCATCTGGCAGGTATGTACGGCAGAAATGTGGTTATTTCCTCTGCTACCATTCCTCCGGACCTGGCAGAGGGGATGTATAGATCCTACAGGGCCGGATTATCCTGTCGGAATGCGTTCTTTTCTGATAAAAAATCAGCAGCCCTGGTCTGGTGTGATGAATTCAAAACAGAGGTGCAGTCCATGGGGCCTGCAGATAACGATTTCGCGGAAAATCATGATAAATTCATTCGCAGTCGAATAGAAAAATTGAAGAAACAGCCTGCCAAACGGAGAGGTTTTATTGTCCCCTGCGGGAAAGAATCGACCGATGAGGACGGAAACGGGCTATTGGAAGGATATTTCGGCCATATGCGGCAGGCGGTGCTTCGGCTCCATGAAAATCATCATGTGGTAGATAAAAAGACTGGAAAGAATATTTCCATAGGCGTCATCAGGGTGGCTAATGTTAATCCCTGTGTGGCGCTCAGCATCTACCTTCTGCAGTGCAGCTGGCCGGAAAATACGGCAGTCCGGGTCATGACCTACCACAGCAGGCAGATACTCCTGCTTCGCCATGAACAGGAAAAATATCTGGATGCTGTACTGAAGAGGAATCGGGAAATGAGTCGGACGGTGGACATAGAGGATTCCGTTTTGAGGAAACATATAGACGGGACTGAAAAGGAAAATCTTATTTTCATCCTTGTGGCTACGCCGGTGGAAGAAACAGGAAGGGACCATGATTTTGACTGGGCAGTCATAGAGCCCTCTTCCGGGCGTTCCATCATCCAGCTGGCAGGCAGAGTGCTCCGCCATAGAAAGCGGGCGGAAGATATTTCCAGCGCCAACATAGCCATCATGGATTACAACATACTGGGCTTGAAAGAAGAGGGCGGCGTTGGGCATGCCAACGGACCGATGGATTACAACATACTGGGCTTGAAAGAGCAGAAAAGAGCCTTTATCTGGCCAGGCTATGAGGATGGCAAGTATGTGCTGGAGACCCATCGTATGGAAGAACTGATAGATGGAAAGAGACTGGCCCAAAAGATTGATGCAGTGCCCAGAATCCGTAAGAATACTCCGCTGGAACCGCGGAAGAGACTGATGGATTTGGAACAGCAAATCATGGTTGATTTCAATAGCAGAACCGATAAAGGACCCCAGTGTATGAATGGCTGGAACAGGGAATCCTGGTGGATGACAGCTTTGCCCCAGGAAATGAATCGGTTCCGGAAATCAACCATGGAGGAAGTCAAGCTCTATGCTAAATATGAGGAAGTCAAGCTCTATGCTAAATATATTGACGGAAAAGTCATACTCTGTGAATGGAATGAAGAAACATCCTTTAGCAACGTGTATAGTATCGAACCGTATACAGGTATGACGCCTGACATGAAGAAAAGACTGTGGCTTTCAGATGAAGAACGGAATTACATAAAACTTCTTGAAAGTTTGACAGCAGGACATGATGGGCCAAAAGAAGAACTGATGAAAAAATACTCTGAAATTTTTGGCGAAATAACAGTTCCAGTGTTTGAAAACAATACAAAAACACTTCTATATTCTGATCAGCTGGGATTATTTCAACTGGAAAAGGAGGAACCAGAAATTGGGAAAGCTCAGTGAATATATACAGGAACAGGCAAAGAAGAAAAACAAAACGCCTGAAGTCTGGCTGGAGGGGGTGCTGGCTAATCTCTCCAAGTGTACGCTGGCAACGCATGTCGGGAAATTTTCAAATCCGGACAGTAAGGTTGTTATTTATGATAATTCGCAATCAGGTATGGACGGCCTTGTCACTACCACTTCCTCTGCGTGTGAAACAGATATGATTTACTCCTCTGCAGCCTATATGGCATCTACAAAACTTCTGCTCCAACCTATGGAGGATGGTAAAAGCTGTCTGGAGCATTTGCAGGCAGGTGAAAGTGATGTATATGAAGAATTTGGGCAGTTTGGAATAAAGAAGGAACGTCTCCATGAAGCCTTGGATGGGATAAAGAAGGCAGAAAGCTTGGAAACTGACGGCAGACTGAGACAGGTCTATTTCCCGGTAGGAGATCATGATTATCATTTATTGACGGTGCTTCCCGCCTCTTCTCTTATGGAAACCATGAGCAGCAGGATAAAAGTGATGAATCATAGATGGTTTGATACGAACGATAGGAAAAAAGACGTATATGGTGAATCTGCCAGCCATATAAATGACCTAACGGTTATAGGATTTGGGGGAACCAAGCCTCAGAATATCAGCACGTTAAATGCAAATTCCGGAGGAAAAGCTTACCTCTTGTATTCCATGCCGCCGATAATCAGTGATAAGCATACCAGACTTCCCAGGTATGATGTCTTTATGGAATGTATTCCTTATGGTATCTGCAATGATGTTGTCAAAAAGCTGCATAAACTATTTTCAACGGATAGAAATAATATGGACATCCGGGCAAAGATTCGCTTGTGTATAGAAAATGTGGCAGACTATTGTATAGAAACCGCAGAAGTTATACGAATGCAGCAGGAGGGCTGGAGCTTTGAAGAAAAATACAGAAACCTTTCATTGGCTCAGAAAATCTGGCTGGATGGTGCCTATGAGAAGGAATGGGGAAATGATGAATGGCGTCATGAAGTGGGAAAGCAGTTCGGAAAATGGATTATCCGACTCTATGGCCGCATAGAGGGCTCTGAAAAAATTGCTCTGGGAGATGAAGAAATGCAGATGTTTTCTGAAGTGATGGAAGATGCCTTACGAAAGGAAGTGAATCCAGCCTTATGAAATCCTATTTATTGATTCGCCATATGAAAGTCCATAATGCCAATGCCATGAGCAGTACCCTCACTATAGGCGTACCGGCAGTGACAGCCTGGATGGGGGCTGTGCATGCTTTGGAAAGAAAAATCAGGCAGCAGGAAATATGGCATCATATCCGCTTTCCCGGTGCGGGCATTTCATTTCATCACTGCAGCCTGCAGGTATTCAAGTCTTCCATAGATTCAGTTTATTTAATTAGAGGAACAGCTAATCCTTCAAAACCTAAAAATAAAAATGAGGGGAAAGCTCAAAATAATAAGATATCATCTGATATGAGGAAATTGAAACCTCCGTCATTTATTGAAGAACCGCGTATCCATCTTGATATATCCCTTTTGCTGGAAGTGGAAGGACTGGATGGAGACAATGATGAAGAATTTCTTGACTGTGTCCGCCAGTTGCTGCCATCCATGAAAATGGCCGGTGGGGACATTCTGGAAATCGGGAAATTCAGGCTCTGCTATGCTGACAGAGATCATCCACAGGAAGAAAGAAAAGTATTGTCTGCTTTAATGCCCGGATTTGTCCTGATTGAACGAGATGATTTGATTCGCCAAATGACAGAAAGCGGAGCAGACAGTCTGCGGGCGCTGCTGGATTATCTTAAAATTACTAGAACTGCACGGAAAGATGAAAATGGAAATATAGACGGATGGGATTATTCCCGAAAAGGAAATGGCTGGCTTGTTCCTATTTCCGTGGGTTTTAAGGGGATTTCCGAACTTGGAAATGTTGAAAACCAGAGAGATCCCTCTGTGCTGCACCAATTTGTAGAAAATGCGGTGACTTTGGGGGAATTCCGCATGCCCTATCGCTTTGACCATGTGGATGATATCCTGTGGCATTACGAATATGACAGTAAAAATAGTTTGTATCTCTGCAGTAATCATGCATAAAGGAGTAATTTGTCATGAATAACGAAAAATTTAAAGAAGCGACTGTATTGGCCTTTGAGAAGAAACTGGTAGTATCTGATGGATATATGTATGGGACGAACTGGAATGTTCGTGATAAAGAAGCAGAACCGATAAAACTGGTAGAAAAATCAGTTCGCGGTACTATTTCCAATCGACTGAAACCAGTAGAGGAAAAAGATCCGGCCAAGTTGAATAAAAAGATTGAGAATCCTAATCTACAAACCATAGACAGTGCATCCCTTGCTTTGAACCAGGACACGCTGAAACTGGTGTTTACAATCAAAGTGCTTTCAGGAGTACAATATCCCGCTGCCTGCAATAGCGAGAGCCAGTATAAGGGGATTCTTGCCATGGGTGAGGAATTTATTCAAGAGCAGGGATTCAGGGAACTGGGGCGGAGATATGCATACAATCTGGCAAACGGGCGTTTTTTGTGGAGAAACCGTGTCGGGGCGGAAGCTTTGGAAGTTAGGGTCCATGTGAAAGAAGAGGAGAATGACTGGGTATTTGATTCCTATCAGTATTCCTTGAAAAATTTTAATAGGAAAGATGAGGCTGTGGAGGAATTAGGAAACCTGATTGCCGATACACTTTCCGGCAAAAGAGACTCCTTGATGATTGAAGTAGAAGCCTTTGCACAAGTGGGAAAAGGACAGGAAGTATACCCCAGCGAAGAATTGATTTTTAACAAGAAAAAAGGAGAAAAGAGCAAGGTCCTTTATCAGGTGAATGGTGTGGCGGCTATGCATTCCCAGAAACTGGGCAATGCCATCCGGACCATTGATACCTGGTATCCTGAGTATGATGGGAAACGAAATGGGCCCATTGCGGTGGATCCCTATGGTGCCGTAACAAATCTTGGCGTTGCATATCGGCAGCCAAAAGAGGGAAAAGACTTTTATACTCTTTTTGTTCCCTGGACAAAAGGTGTTAAACCGAAAAGTATTGATGACCGGAACTATGTCATGGCAGTTCTGGTAAGGGGAGGAGTCTTTGGCCGTAAAGGAGATAAGGAGTAATGCTTTTATACTATCAGGAAATCACATTGATTCCGGATGGAGAAACACCGGCCTTTTTCCTTATGTCCAGAGTGTTTGTGCAGATACACCTGGCCTTGGGAAACTGGAAAAACCAGACCGGCAGCCAGCCCTTTGGCATCTCTTTCCCGCAGTATGAAGAAAAAAGCCTGGGTGAAAAAATCAGGATATTTGCAGAAAGCAGAGAGCTGCTGGAAAAACTGGATATGGAAGGATCCCTGAAAAGACTTAAGGATTATGTTCACTTGACGTCCATTAGAAAAGTGCCGATGAACAGGATAACAGGATATGCGTCTTTCAGCCGTTATCAGCCAGACTCATCGGTGAAGCAGAAGGCCAGAAGATTTTCTGCCCGGCATCCTAGTACATCCTATGAGGAAGCCCTTTCGCAAATGAAACAGAAAAAAGAAGACTATGGAAAACCTTTCATTCATATGAAAAGTTTATCCGGCGGTCAGAAATTTAATCTGTTCATAGCAAAAACACCTCAAGCCGAAGAGATGAGAGGATTCTTCAGCACCTATGGCCTGAGCCGAGACGCATCCCTGCCTGAATTTTTGACCAATGATAAAAGAGCAGCCGGAAAAACATCGATAAATACGTAATCTTTTCATGTGGCCGGAAAACATTGGTTGATTTGGAAAAATGTAAAAAAGGCGCGAATCTATCGGTATTCCTTTCTGCACATCTTCAGTTCACTGCCGCATAGGCAGTTTAGAAATTTCAGCGACGGCACATCCACTTATCCCGTATAGTTCACTGCCGCATAGGCAGTTTAGAAATAAAAGTCCGCTAGCCATGTTAAAACCACCTTGTTCACTGCCGCATAGGCAGTTTAGAAATTCACGGGCAAAGGAAAGCATGGACTGAAGAAGTTCACTGCCGCATAGGCAGTTTAGAAATAACCAGAGGATAGCGGCAGGATTGCTTTTAAGTTCACTGCCGCATAGGCAGTTTAGAAATTCGGAGAAGCGGAGGGGCCGGTGCCGTATATGTTCACTGCCGCATAGGCAGTTTAGAAATTCGAGTATGGACTTGAGCCGAAACTGAAGCAGTTCACTGCCGCATAGGCAGTTTAGAAATACAAGAGCAATGACGGATTCGGAGCCTTGATGTTCACTGCCGCATAGGCAGTTTAGAAATGCCTATCTTGGAGACAATTCCGGAACCATTGGTTCACTGCCGCATAGGCAGTTTAGAAATTGAAGGACATGCGCCTCATGGCAGTGGAAGCGTTCACTGCCGCATAGGCAGTTTAGAAATGGCCTGTCTTCTCCAGCCAAAGCTGGTACGGGTTCACTGCCGCATAGGCAGTTTAGAAACCTACGGTAAAATCGCATTCAGTTCTTTCAACGTTCACTGCCGCATAGGCAGTTTAGAAATTCTCCTTCCTTTTTCGGTGATGTCTTCGGTGGTTCACTGCCGCATAGGCAGTTTAGAAAACAAGATTCGCGATAGCCGTTTTCACGAACGCGTTCACTGCCGCATAGGCAGTTTAGAAAACTATGGTGAACTCATGAAGAAAGATGGCAGAGTTCACTGCCGCATAGGCAGTTTAGAAAACAATGAGAGTTGGGACTATCCAGCTCTTCACGTTCACTGCCGCATAGGCAGTTTAGAAATCAAAGTGAATGGGATGTACCTTGTAGTTCATTGATTTATCCAAACTTCTATAAGTTTTATAAATTATCCAAATATCATCTATTTTTTTTCTCCTCCTCCTCATCATCATCATCATCATCATCCTCCTCATCATCACCATCTTCTTCTTCCAGTGGTTCGAATGGAATCTTTTTCCTGATACAAAAGGCGTATTGGGCAATATCTCCGCCGCTCCTGATGATTCCGGCTGTAATAGCATCTGCTAACATCTGCCGCTCCTTATCATTGGAAAGGCATAGCTGCACTCCTGTGATAAAATCTTTTTCATCCCAGATTTCCCTCAAAATGTTTGTAAGTTCATTCTTTGTCATCTGTGCCTCCTTGTTTTAATTTCATTTTATCATAATCATGCATAATCCTATATCTGTCAATTCCCCTTCTTACGTTTGAGACTCTAATCCTTTCGCCGCGTAAATATGACTTTATTGCAACCACAAACATTGAAACTTTACTATTTGATATTTGACTCTCTTGCTATTTCTGCTATACTAAGGCCAGAGGTAAGAAAGGTCTTATCTCCACCACATTGCCAGAGGAAATCCTGCTGCTGTCTGCATATAAACCCCGTTTGTAGATTCGTATTAGCATCACAACCTCAACGATTCGTCTTTTTTCATAGTCAGATGAAATGTGGATCCGGAATTGAGCTCGTTAGTGATGGCGGCAGGGCAATGAATCCCCTCCTTTCCCCTGGCAGTATTTTAAAGGAACCCTGTGGTTCCTGAAAAACGCCTTCGTTCCCCGCAGACGAAGGCGTTTTTCCATGGGGAAAATGAGAGGTTTGATGGAAGAGATTTGAGAATTGAGATTTGAGAATTGAGATTTGAGAATTGAGGTTTGGGATTGGAGGATGGGGATTGGGGATTGGTGGCTGGAGAATGGAGGGGCGCCTTTGTGGCGCTGTTTTTTTATTGGGCTGGTGGGCTGAGCGGTGGCGCTAACGGCGTGTACTATGTCCGGCGGAAATCAATGGCACGAAAAAAGCAGTGGAGCGGATCCACTGCTTTTCTTATTTCATCATTTCTTTCCATTCGTCGGGGTAGTCGCCTCGGTATTCTACTACCTCATCCATTGGTTTCCTGGGGAGGGGGCGGACTTCTTTGTCGGTGTAGCCGAAGGCGATGGCGGCTGCCATTTCTCCGCCTTCATGGAGCCATTCTTTCAGTTCGTCGTAGGCGAAGAAGACGTTGCAGGTCCAGAGGCTTCCGATGCCGCGGTCTGTGGCTTCGAGGCACATGTTCTGGATGGCGGCGCTGATGGACTGGATGTCTGCCAGTTCCATGAGGTATTCGTCCTTGGGATGGTCTTCGCGGTAGTTAAGGCCTTTGGTGTTCATGACGAATACGATGACCGGCGCCTGTTCCAGCACCCGGGCGGTGTAGATGGCGGAGGGGATGAATTTTTCGTATTTCTTTCCGAAGATGGCGTTTTCTTCGCCCTTTCTGTTTTTCATGATGCCTTCTTTCAGGCATTTCACCATGGCTTTCCTTTCGGCGCCGCGGATGACGATGAATTTCCAGGGCTGGGCGTTCTTTTCGGAGGGGGCCCACATGCCTGCTTCCAGAATCTGGTTCAGGTCTTCTTCGGGGATAGGTTTCTGGAGGAAATGACGTATACTTCTTCTTTTGTAAATGGCTTCGATCACTGTGGTATTCCTTTCAATATATAAGTTTCAGTTGTAGATAGGACTGCATAAAAGAAATTATATGCAATTTTGCGTGATAAAGCAAGTCTTTTTAGACCGGTGGTCATTAATTAGACGATAGAAGGTAGACGATAGAGGGTAGAAGATAGATGGGGGCTGAGCGATGTGCACCGGCGCCTTCCCGCCGACTTGTATTTACCACCGTTTGTCGCATAAACGTCAAGCACCGAGATTCTTCGCTGGTGTGGAGACCCTGCAGAGGGTCTCCACACCAGCTGAAGTGCAAATACAAGGGCCGTCCTGTTGTCGGCTGACCGACCCCGAATGACCCGTGAGGTGGGAAGGCGCTCTCGTAACGCTGATTTCATATTCATCGCCGAAGGCGATACCACCGCCCTTTGAACCCTCTGAACCCTCACGCCCAAAGGGCGTGTCAAAGAGGCGATACCACAACCCTCAGGCCAAGGGCCTGTCAAACTTCTGAACCTAGGGAAGCACTGATTAATTCGCAGAATCGAATTTCATATGTATTTTTATCCA
>OGXH01001033.1_pt1 | contig 20585 bp, 20 predicted proteins | sample 1576241 | NCBI WGS metagenome assembly OGXH01 (sample SAMEA3541529, study PRJEB24748) | human gut metagenome | biome: human gut; feature: human-associated habitat; material: faeces | place: China | collected 2012
TGTCGTCCTTGGTCTTTTTGCACAGCAGGTCGATGCACTCGGGCTTGTTGTTCTCAATACCAATGATGCACTTCGGAATGCCGGTATACTGCAGCACAGCCTTGATGCCGCGGATGATATCATCGCTGCACTCCAGCATCTCCTGCGTGTCGCTGGTCAGCCACACCTCGCACTCGGAGGCGTTGATCAGTAAAGTATCCACCGACTGCTTGGGCTGCAGCTTCACATCGGTGGGGAAGCCTGCGCCGCCCAGACCTACCAGACCGCACTCGCGCACGGCGGCAAGGAAGCTGGCCTTATCGGTGACTTCCGGTGCCTTGACAGCCGGGTCTACGGTCTGCTTGCCATCGGTCTTGATGACAACAGAATCGCACATACGGCCATTGGACAGACGGAAAGGTTCCACTGCAGCTACCGTACCGGAAACGCTGGAGTGGATGTTTGCGGAGACAAAGCCGCCCGCCTCACCGATCTTGGTGCCGACGAACACTTCATCGCCTTTTTTCACCAGAGCCTTGGCGGGTGCGCCAATGTGCTGGCTCATAAGGATGCGTACCTGCGCGGGCAGAGGCATCGGGATAGGTTTGCTTGCAGCAGTTGCCTTGTCATGCGGCGTATGCGCGCCAAGCGCCGCACGTTTCAGCTTGTTCAACATGGAATTAAATCCCCCATTCTGCTTGAATTGCCGCCCCCACGCCCATGCAGGCGCACTGGTACAGGGACAGCAGCTGCTTAACATACCCATTGTATCATTTTGGCGTCGGAAGTCAACGACAACCCCGCAAAAATGATGGGATTTCCTGAACTTTCTTGCTCTTTTTTTGTGGTTAGCTTTTTCTAACTACCGTATTTTTTCCTTTGTACTGCCGTTTGCCTTTCCCTGCGGATTATGCTATACTAGAATTGCTTATCCGGTGGAGCACTTGCTGTGCTCCGCACAAGATCGACCAAGGAGGTTCCTGACCATGAAAGTTCTCAAGGCTCTGCTTGCCGTGTTTACCACCCTCGCTGTGGCGCTCACCGCCGCCCTGCTGCTGTGGCAGGACAAAAACGCCCCGCGCTATATCCACATCTACGACAACGAAGAGTAACTGCGTGCTGTAGACCCGCACGTTTGTCCCCCAGCCTGAACGGCCTGTGCCGCCCGGGCCGGGGGTTTTGTGTTTTCTGCGGAGCATCCCAAAGAAAAAATACCGCCGATGGTTCCATCGGCGGTATTTTTTATTCAGATATGACGCTCAGTAATCCTTCTGGCAGCCCAGCAGGAACTTCATGTACGCAAAGGTGCGGTCCTGCCCGAGGTCGCGCACCATCTTCAGCAGCTTTTCCAGCAGGGCGCGGGTCTCCGGGTGCATCAGGTAGTGGTTCTTGCTGCGCTCGTAGTATTCCCACGGGGAGGCATCGGTGTACTGGTCGCCCAGATAGATCCGGCTGGCCGCCACCCGGTCGCACACCATCTCACAGACGTAGCGCAGGGGCATCTTCATGCCGTCCAGCCCGGTCTTGTTGCTGGCATAGTCGATCCAGTATTCCAGATGGTGCTTGTTGCGGCCCTTATGGTGCAGCCAGGCGGCGCTGTAGCCCTCGGCCTGGCGCTGGGCGTTGTTGGGGCTGCACGTCCCCTGCCAGTATTTGGCCCCGGCCCAGAACTCCACGGGGGCCAGCTTGCTTAAATCGTGGGTCAGGCCCTGCCAGTACAGCCCGCAGCGGAAGCAGTTTTTCATCACCAGCATTTTGTGATGGCGGATCGTTTTGTAGTGTTTAATGGGATGCCACAAGGTCTTTTTCCCTCCCCGGGATCATGAGTTTTGCCAGCACCGGCAGCAGCATACAACTGATCGGCACAAACGCAAAGTGCCACAGCATCGGTACAAGGTGGGTATGGATCGCAGCGTGCGCCTTGGACAGCACCATCCAGGACGCCGGGGCCGCCAGCCCCAGCCCCCAGACGATGCACGGCGGCACCAGCTGCGCCGCCGTGCCGCGGCGCAGGCAGACAACAACGCTCACCGCGCCGACCAGCAGCGCAAACAGCAGCAGCTGCCATGCCGTGACGCTGACGGGCCCGAGCTGCAAAAGCGGCTCCGTACTCTCACGGAAATACTGCGCGAGCACCTGCGGCACGTTCACGTCCCGCACTGCGCCGTCCGTCAGGCTGACGCGGTCCGTGACGGCCCGGGTCATGTTCTGCCAGGCGTCCGCCGCGCTGCCGAAGCAGAGCCATTCCTGTGCGAACCAGAGCGCCAGCGCCGCAGTCACACCGCCCAGCGCCGAGACACCCGCCCCGACGGTGCGGCCCAGCCAGACGAGCGCGCCGTGCGGGTCGCGCCGCACAAAATACGCCTTGGCTGCCGCGTAGCAGAGCGGGATCTCACACAGGATCAAAAATGTTGTGATAAATTCAAACCCGCACATGCAGCGCACCATGCAGACGGCAGCCACCAGCGGCCAGCACCCGCGGGGCGTTTTGCCGCGCACACGGGTGCAATGGCAGAGCCAAAGCGCCGCCAGCAGCGGCAGCAGCCAGGTCCAGAGGCACCAGTACAGGTCCTTCATGCCGCGCTGCAGCCAGGGGGCCAGCAGCACCGACGCAAACCCGAACGCTGCCGCCAGCGGGCCGAATTCTTCCCACACGGCCAGCGCCACAAGCAGCTCCGCCGCGTAGAACAGCGTGCTGTTCAGCCAGTAGAGGGCGGTCTCCCGCGCCAGACCGTCGGGCAGCCGGTGCCGCAGCAGACGGTTGACCCTGCCGAACAGCCAGCCCTGCAAGCCCGACTGGTGGGTGTAGGGGTGGAACGCCGCCGCGTCGGTGGGGGTGTCGTCCCGGAACAGTGCGCGGTTCGTGTCGTCGCTCCAATCGTCGGTGTAGACACCCAGAAAGCCGCCGGGGGCGTACTGCCCCTGCTCCATCTGGTGGATGCGGCCATAGACGAGCGTCTGGGAGCCTGTATCCCACACGCCGGTCAGGTAGGCGCTGGCATTGTGCCGCACCGTGGTCAGCAGCGCGGCCAGCGCCAGCACTGCCAGCAGGGTCGCCGCGCCGCGCAGGGGTGCGGGCAGCATCTGCCATATTCCTTTTGCTTTTGTCAATGTTATCGATCCCATTTGTCGCACAGCGCAGCGATCTGGCCGGCAAATTTTGCAAGGTCCTTGTTGGCCCCGCCCCGGTTGTGACGGATGACCTCCAGCAGGCGCTGGCCCATGTTGGCCAGACGGTCATAGGCCGCGCTGGTGCGCACGGTCTCGGCGGATTTCGTCTTGATGATCTTCCGGGTGTTGCCGACCTCGGCGCAGGCGACGCGGCCCTCGGCGGCGATCCAGATCGAGCCGTTGTAGGGGGCGTCGGCCTCGTAGCCCTCCTCCTTCAGATGGTTGGCCCAGTGCTCGGCGACGGCGTCCTCGCCGTGGTTGACAAAGACGAACTTCGGCTTTTCGTCAAAGGCGCGGAGCCAGGCTTCCAGCCCGTCCTTGTCGGCGTGACCCGAAAGCCCGCCCAGCTGCGCAATGCGGGCCCTGACCTGCACCGGCTCGCCAAAGAGCTTGACCTCCTGCGCACCGTTGACCAGCGCGTTGCCTAAGGTGCCGGGGCTTTGGTAGCCGACGAACAGCACCGTACACTCGGGCCGCCAGAGGTTATATTTTAAGTGGTGGCGGATGCGGCCCGCGTCGCACATACCGGCGGCGGAGATGATGACCTTGGGCGTCGGGTCGCCGTTGATGGCCATGGATTCCTCTTTCGTCTCGCTGACGTGCAAACCCGGGAACTGCAGGGGGTTCCGGCCGCTCTGCACCAGGGCGAGGGCTTCGTCATCGTAGCACTCGGCAAAGTTTTCCCGGAAGATCGTGGTGGATTTGCTCGCCAGCGGGCTGTCCACAAAGACCGGGAAGTTTTCGTGGCCCTTGATACGGCCCTCGGCCTTGATCTGACGGATAAAATACAGAAGCTCCTGCGTGCGGCCCACGGCAAAGCTGGGGATGACGACATTGCCGCCCTTGTCGAACGTCGATTGCAGCACGGCGCTCAAATCGCCGATATAATCCGGTTTCGGGCCGTGGCTGCGGTCCCCGTAGGTGGATTCCATGACAAGGTAATCCGCGTGGCCCGGGTTGGACGGGTCCTTGATGAGCGGCTGATGGGTGTTGCCGATGTCGCCCGAGAAAACGATGATCTCCGGCGTGCGGCCCGGCTCCGCAATGCGCAGCGAGACGGACGCGCTGCCCAGCAGGTGCCCCACATCGGTAAAGCGCATCTCGATTTTGCCAGTCGGCCCGTCGAACAGCGTCTGCCACGCCTCATAGGGGCAGGGCACAAACTGCTTCATGACGTTCTGCGCGTCCTCGACGGTGTAGTCCGGCTCGATCATCTCGGCACCGCTGCGCATGGCCTTGCGGTTTTTCCACTCGGCCTCCTGCTCCTGAATGTGGGCGGAATCCTCCAGCATGATGGCGCAGAGGTCGCGGGTCGCATCGGTGGTATAGATGGGGCCGCGGTAGCCGTTTTTGTACAGGTACGGGATGCGGCCCGAGTGGTCGATGTGCGCATGGGTCAGCAGCAGTGCCTCATAGGTGCCGGGCGCGCAGGGCAGGTCGGCGTTCTCATACACGTCGCGGCCCTGCTCCATGCCGCAGTCGATCAGGATACGATGTCCTGCAGCTTCCAGCTGGGTACAGCTGCCCGTAACCTCACGGTCAGCGCCTAAAAAGGTAATCTTCATAGAATACGCCTCCCCATAGAAAATCGTTTAGATTCCTCTACGATCAAATTTTACGGCTCGCTGCCGTTTTTACTTGTTATTCCGTCCGACGCCATATCGCGGGGCTTCGGGCAGGATGAAATCAGTGGTAAAGTTCTCGGTCAAATCGTTGATGTTCATGCGCACATCCCAGTACACATCGCCGTAATCGCGCAGCACCGTGTAATTTTCAGTGCCGATGGCGGCCAACGTCTGGGTGTCGGTAACGATGAGCACGGTATCCCCTGCCGGTTCGTACTCGCTCAGGGATTCCTGATAGGTGCGGGAGACACCGTCGAGGCCTGCCAGCGTGCGGGCGGTGTCGGCGCTGACCGAAACCAGCTGCACCCGGGCTGCCTTGGGCAGCAGGTCCAGCAGCGTGCCGCGGCTGATGTCGCCGTACTCCGGCTCGCCCACATTGCCTGCCAGTGCCGTGAACTCGCTGCCGGTCCAGCCCTCGGGCCAGTGGTCGCGGTCGTTCTCAGCGATTTCCTGATACAGCGCCGCCAGATAGTTGGCGAAGCTGATCGTCTTTTCAGCGTCCGGGTTGGCCGCGTAGGTGAACAGTGGCGTGTAGTAGATGCTCTGGTCGTCGGCATCCAGCCCGGCCAGCTTGGCGGCGGCGTAGGCGTAGGCCTCGGCCCCCTGCTGCTGGGCTTCGTTGACCGTCTCCGTGGGGGTGCTGGTATCCTTTCCGCCCACAGCCTCGGTGTCCTTGTCCGGGTCGGCAGCATCGCCGCCGGTCTGGGTGTCATCGGTCGTGATGGTCAGGCTCTCCCAGGTGGAGCGGCTGGCCTGCAGCGTATCGGCGGTCACAGTGTCGGCCCCGCGCACGGCCACACCGCCGCCCTGGGTGAACACCAGGTCAAAGCGGGCCACACCGTCCAGTCCCAGCGCCGCACCGGCGCGATAGAGAGTATCCTGGCCGCTGGCGCTGCTGCTGCCGTCCACGATGGCGGTCACGCCCAGGTCTTTCAGCGTGGTTTGCAGCGCGGCGGTGTCCATGTCGGGGGTGGCGATGCAGATGATGGCATCCACGCCCTGGGCCTGCAAAGCAGCCACCTGTTCGCTGGCGGTCTGGGTCAGGTCGTTGGCAAAGGGCGTTTCCTCGTTGACCAGGCTGATCTTGTTGTTGACGGTGTCGGCATCGGCCAGCGAGAAGAACCCGATGCGATAGCCCGCACGGGTGATTACGTAGTTCATGCCGTTGGTGATGCGGTTGCGGTTCCAGCTGGTAGAGCGGTAGAAGATCGCTGCACCGTCAGAATCCCGCAGGTTGGCAGCCAGCGACGGACCGCTTCCCATATTGGCGTCGCTGCGCAGGCGGGAGATGCCGTAGGCCAGGTCCTCGGCCCCGAAGGCCTGCAGGTCGTACCCGGCAGCGGAAAAGCTGCTGAGCATATCCATGCCGCCGGTCATGCTGGCCACGGTGGTGCCGTGCAGGCTGCCGCCCGCGTCCACGAGGATCGAATCCGGCGTGCTGGCTTTCAGCGCGGCCACATCGGCCAGGCTGACGTTGTCGTTGGCCCGCTGGCCCGCCAGGGAACCGGTGGCAAAAATGGGCACGGTGATGTCGCCCACCCGCACAAGGCACTGGATGCTCTCGGTGCCGTCGGCCAGCGTGGCGGTGATGGTACACTCGCCGCTGTCGGCCTTGGCGCGCACAAGGCCGTGCTTATCCACGGTCGCCACGCTCTTGTCGCTGGTGGTCCAGAAAATTTTCTGCCCGCCATTTTCCTCGTCCGGCTGGTTGGTGGTCAGGTTCGCGTAGGCATCCTTTCCGTCCAGATGCAGCTCCGTCTGGCGGGTGTCGTTGACAAGAATCGGCGTGGCCGTTTTGCCGTTGCAGCTGGAAATTTTGCCGAAAGCAAACGGCCGCATGACGAAATCAATATCCACCGTCTCGCTCTCGACACCGTAGTCCGCGCCAGGCTCGGAATAGCTGCACTGCCACATATCGTAGGTGCCGGTGTAGCCCAGTTCGTCCGCAAAGCGGGCGATCCAGAGATTCTCGCGCCAGGGGTCGAACGCCGCATCACTGAAGCGGGCGCGCACCCAGTTCAGCGAGGCATAGATGCCCTGCTCGCCGGTGTAGCCCAGCTCGGTCAGGCGGTCAAAAAATGCTTTGGTGATGGCGGCCATCTCGTCCGGGAAGATGCCGCTGATGCTCTTGTCCTCCAGGTCATAGTAGACGGGGTAGGACAGCCGGTAGGGCGCGGCGGTGTAGTCCTCGAGTCCCTCCTGCGGCGGGGCAACCAGGCCCAGCAGGCGGGCAACGTGGTCGGCCTCGCTGCGGGCTTCGTCCTCGGTGGTAGCGTAGGAGTAGATGTACGCGCCGAACGGGATGCCCAAACGGGTGCACTCATCAGCGTTGCGGCGCCACTGGGGATCGTCCTGGTTCCATCCCTGCTCCTGGCCGTCCCACTCACCGCCGAAACCGCAGCGGATGATGGCGAAGTCGACGCCGTTGCTCTTGGCCTTTTCCCAATCAACCGCGCCCTGATATTTCGATACATCGATGCCTTTCAGCACGGCGGCAGGCATAGCCTCGCCGCTCTCATTAAAGTAGTAGCCCAGTTCATTCTTCTGCCAGGCAGCCGCCGGGGTGCCGAAGTCTGCCTTGGCAGGCCCGGTTGGACCAGCCGAGCAGCGGGTAAGTACCACAGCCAGCACAATGACCAGCACCAGACAGGCGGCGCAGAGGCCCAAAACAGCCCGACTGCGGCGTTTTTTGCTGGTTTTTCTGGGCGGCTGTTTGGGTGTACGGGGCGGCACACCTGCCCCACCCTGCTGCCGGGCCGGCCCAGCCCCGGAAACAGCCCTTTGCGCACGCGCCGGGCTGCGGTATACTTTGCGTTCGTCTGCCACGATGATGCCCTCTCTTTGTCTATATATAAAAATGTGTATAGTCGTTTATGTATGACTGGACTTTAAAGCCCTCTCCCCGATAGGCCTTTTAAGGGGATACTAATTAAGAATAGTGTATCATTTTGTCAAAGAAAATACAATCCAGGAGAGACGGTAGATTTTGTAAAAAATTTAGCACCCCGGCAAAACTGCAGGGGTGCCAAAACAGCCGGCCCGAAGGCCGGCTGCCAAGTATGTGTTTACAAATCAAAAGCCGTGCTTTTCCATCAGCTTGCGGCCCATCAGTACGCCCATAACGGAAGCCATCATCAGGCCGCGGGTCCAGCCGGAGGAATCGCCCAGGCAGTGCAGACCCTCGATATTCGTCTCCAGGTCGGTATCCATCTTGACCTTGTTGGAGTAGAACTTCAGCTCGGGGCTGTACAGCAGGGTCTCGGGGCTGGCGAAGCCGGGCACGACCTCGTCCATCATCTTGATGAACTCGATGATGTTGACCATGGCGCGGTAGGGCATGGCGGCGGTGATGTCACCGGCCACGGCGTCCTTCAGCGTCGGGCGGACGTTCGTGCGGGCCAGCTCGTTGGCCCAAGTGCGCTTGCCGTCCAGAATATCGCCGTAGCGCTGCACCAGAATGTGGCCCGCGCCCAGCATGTTCGTCAGCTCACCGACCTTCTGCGCGTAGGCGATGGGCTGGTTGAACGGCTCGGTGAAGTTGTGGCTGACCAGAATGGCCAGGTTCGTGTTGTTGCTCTTTTTCTCCTTGAAGCTGTGGCCGTTGACGACGGCCAGATCGTTGTCGTAGTTCTCCTGCGCAACGAAGCCGCCGGGGTTCTGGCAGAAGGTGCGCACCTTGTTGCGCCACGGGGCCGGGTAGCCGATCAGCTTGCCCTCATACAGGACCTTGTTGATCTTCTCCATGATCTCGTTGCGGCACTCAACACGGACGCCGATGTCAACGGTGCCGGGCTTGTGGGCAATGTTGTGCTCGGCGCAGATCTTTTCCAGCCAGTCCGCACCGCGGCGGCCCGTGGCAATAACGACCTGCTTGGCGTAGACGTCGCGGACGCCGTCCTTCTCGCGCAGGCGGACGCCCTTGCAGACGGAATCCTCGAGGATGATGTTCTCGCACTCGGTACTGAACAGCATCTCAACACCCGCGTCGGCCAGATAGTTCTGGATGTTCAGGTAGAGCTGCTGGGCCTTCTCGGTGCCCAGATGGCGGATGGGGCAGTCAACGAGCTGCAGACCCGCCTGAATGGCGCGCTTGCGGATGTCCTTGATGTCGGGACCCTCGTAGATGCCCTCGACCTTCGGGTCGGCGCCAAACTCGAGGTAAATTTTGTCGGTGTAGTCAATAAGCTCCTGCGCGAAATCCTCGCCGATCAGGTCGGGAAGCTCGCCGCCGACCTGATAGGACAGGGACAGCTTGCCGTCCGAGAATGCGCCCGCGCCGGAAAAGCCGGTGGTGATGGCACAGGTCGGCTTGCAGTTTACGCAGACGCCGGTTTTATCCTTGGGGCAGTGGCGCTTTTCCACAGGCTTGCCCTTTTCGACGAGCAAAATTTTGTGGGGGGTGCTGCTCTTGCGCAGCAGCTCCAGCGCGGTGAAAATGCCGGCAGGGCCGGCGCCTACGATGATAAGGTCATACATGGATAGGGGCTCTCTCCTTTAAAAATAACTCGCGATCCTTCGCGCGGGAAACAAAATAAGGACAAACGGAGCTTGTAGGGGCGGATTCTATATCCGCCCGTGCCCGTTTGCTGATGGCACGGCGCTGCGGGCGCATATAGAATGCGCCCCTACGGTGTCACGGAACGGTTATTCACCGTCCTCCGACACATCCTTGCTCTCGGCGTCGTACACCACAGGGCCGTCGCTGCCGACATCGCGCTCGGCGGCTTCGGCCTCGTCCAGGGCGTCGCCGATGGCACCCAAGGCCGCATTGGCGGCGGCAGAGGCCATGCGGTCCAGTGTGCGCAGCTCCATGGCGGCGTAGAGAATGCAGCCTAAATTCAGCGCACCTTCGGCGATCAGCAGGATGCCGCAGAGCATGACGGCGCTGACCGCCGCATCAAACGGGTGCAGCACCAGCAGTACGCCCAGGGCAACGGATACGATGCTGAACAGCAGCAGCAGCCACCATTTCTGCCCCTTGCGCTTGGCAAGGTCAATGGCGGTACCGATGCGGCTCAGGCCGTCAACGACGATGAAGATGCCGAACACAACGGGCAGAAAGCTGGTCACTACCTGCGGCTTTGCCAGCGTGAAGATGCCCAGCCCCGCCGTGATGACGCCGCCCACCAGCATGAACGGCGCGGTAAAGCCGGTGCCGCGGATGCGGGCATACTGGATCAGGCAGACAATGCCGGTGACAAGCACCACAACACCAAAAATGTTGCAGATCCAGAGCAGACTGGTCTCGGGCATGATGAGCAGCAGCATACCGATGACGATATACGCGACGCTCAACAGCAGCATTCCGTTTTTGACATAGCGCAGCATAGTGAAAGGCTCCTTTTTACTTGTCGGCTTCCTGCATAGCCCTGGCGGCGGCCACGATCAGGTCGGCGCAGGCCTCGCGGCCCAGGGTCGCATTCAGGCACAGATCGTAGTTCTTGGCCTCGCCCCAGCGGTTCTCGGTGTAATAGTTGTAGTAGCTTGCACGGGCGCGGTCATGCTTGGCCAGCTGGGTCTCCCACAGGCGGTCCGGCATGTCCTTGGCGTCGGGGCGGCTCTTGGCAAACTGGATGCGGGTCTCCAGCGGCGCGTAGACGAAGGTGCGCAGCACGTTGGGGCGCTCACGCAGGACGTAGTCACCGCAGCGGCCCAGAATGACGCAGGGGCCCTCGGCGGCCAGCTCCTTGATGACGTTGCTCTGCAAAATGTAGACCTGGTCAGCCAGGGGCATCGTGTTGCCCATCATGTACAGGCTGTAGATCAGGCTGCCGCTGCGCTGGTTCTCGCTGGCGGCAATGGCCTCCTCGGTCAGACCGCTCTTTTTGGCGGCAAGGGTGATCAGCTCCTTATTATATAAGGGAATACCCAGCTTGTCGGCAACAGCCTGTGCGATCTCGCTGCCGCCGGATGCGTACTCACGCGCCATAGTGATGACCATAGGTTCCTTCATACTGATACACCTCACAATATTTTATGTAGTATGCGCAAAAAGGCATACTATTCTGCTTATATTATAACCTGATTTTGTGGAAAACGCAAGAAAAAATTGCGGGAAAGGAGCAGTGCGGGCGGGGCTTTCGCGTCTTGCCGCCAGCGTTTGTCCCCACAAAAACTGCCCGCGGCAGAACACCGCGGGCAGGGAAAACAGAATGTCAAATTTTATTCGGTCACTTCGCCGGAGATCTCCTTGATCGCGGACACGGTTGCGGCGAGATTCTGCATGTCGCTGGGCACGATCAGCTTGGTGGCCTTGCCGTCAGCGACCTTCTCCATGGCCTCCATGCTGCGCAGGGCCAGATAGTTGTGGTTGGGGTTCGCCTCGTTGATCATGCGGATGGCATCGGCCTGTGCCTTCTGGACGGTCAGCAGGGCTTCGGCTTCGCCCTCGGCCTCGCGGATGCGCTGCTGCTTCACGGCCTCGGCACGCAGGATGGCGGACTCCTTTTCGCCCTCGGCGCGGGTGATGGCAGCCTGCTTTTCGCCCTCGGCCAGCAGGATGGAGGCGCGCTTCTCGCGGTCCGCCTTCATCTGTTTCTCCATGGCCTGGCGGATCTCCACCGGCGGCTCGATGTTTTTCAGCTCGACGCGGTTGACCTTGATGCCCCAGCGGTCCGTGGCCTCGTCAAGGCTGGCGGTGATCTTCGTGTTGATGAGGTCGCGGCTCGTCAGGGTCTCGTCGAGCGTCATCGAGCCGATGATGTCACGCAGCGTCGTGGCGGACAGGTTCTCGATGGCCTGGATCGGGCGGTTCACGCCGTAGGCGTACATCTTGGCGTCAAACACCTGAAAGAAAACGACGGTGTCGATCATCATCGTGACGTTGTCGCGGGTGATGACGGGCTGCGGCGGGAAGTCGGCGGCCTCCTCCTTCAGCGAGACCTTGCGGGAGATGCGCTCGACAAACGGCGTACGGATGTGCAGGCCCGCGCCCCAGGTATCCTTGTAGACGCCGAGCCACTCGGTGACATAGGCGTTGGACTGCGGTACAATAACGATGCAGCGCACCAAAACCACCAGAATAATGATGAGCAGGATGGCAAAGACTAACAGCATTTGGGGGTCCTCCTTTTTCCTTTGTGATTTAAACCGCAGCCGCGTCAGCGGTCACGGGAGCGACAATAAGGATCGCACCGTCCACGGCCACGACCTTGCAGCGGGTGCCCTGCGGGAGTGTGACCTCGGCGCGGGCCTGCCAGTCCAGGCCGTCCACGCGGACCCGGCCCGGAAGGCCGGGCTCAATGTCCACAAGCACAACGCCCTGCTTGCCGATGGTCAGCGGCGAGCCGTTCGTGACAGGGGCACGGTGCGCGCCGCGACGGCTGATGAGCCGGGGCAGCATCAGTCCGAGCGTAATGGCCGATACAACGGCAAAAACAAGCATCTGCCAGCCAAAGCCGACATCAAAAAAGCTGACCAGCATGGCCGCAGCAGCGCCCACCGCAAACCAGACCGAGACAAGCGCCGTTGTGGCGGCCTCGACCATGATGAACGCCACGACGGCAACCAGCCATAAAATCGTATCAAACCACATGGAAATCTCCTTTCAGGGACAGAAAGCGGCTTTGTGACCACTTTAACATTATGACGGTATTCTGTCAAGATTGCCGAAGAAATTTTACAAAACTGCAGGAAAAGTGCAAAGGATTGCAGCCCGTTTTCAGGCGGCTATGCAGGGAGGGATCTTGACCCCTCCGCGGGGCGTCGGGGACACCGCCCCTTACAGCACCGACGCGCCCGACAGACGTGCGCTGACGAGGATTTTCACGAAAAACATCGATTTTCCGTAAATTATTGTGATTCCAATCATACGGCTCTTTACCTTTTGAAAAAAAGTGGTATAACAGAAGCAAGTAAGATGAACAAAGTATGCGCTGTAAACAGTGTACCACAAAACAGGAGGAGCGACAATGAAAAATTGTTTTGACCGCACACCCCACACGATGAAGGACTGGCTGCTGCTGGCGGCGGGCGTCGCGGCGGTGTTTGCCGCGGCAGACTGGCTGCCGGGTGTGCTGCGCGGGGCCGGGGCGTTTCTCGGGCTGCTGGCACCGTTTGGCTGGGGGCTGCTGCTGGCCTATGTACTGGACATACCCACGCGCTTTTTTGCGCAAAAGCTCTTTGGCGGCAGGCGCGGCGGGGCGATGGCCGTCAGCTATGCGCTGTTTTTCGGTGCGCTGGCGCTTCTGGCGGCGCTCATCGTCCCGCAGCTCGTGCAGAGCGTGACGACCTTTGCCGGGCGGCTCGGCGCGTATGAGGAGACCATCCGCGGCCTGCTGGTCTGGGTGCAAAATACGTTCGGCATCGATACGGCCACGGCGGAACAGCTTGTGCAGATGGTGGGCACGGCACTGCAAAATTGGTTCGGCGGTTTGTCCCGCAGTGCGGCGCGTGCGGCGGCGGATTTCGTCTCCGGCGCGGCGGGGGCTGCGGGCAACGCCGTGGTGGCACTGGCCGCCAGCATCTACCTGCTGCTGGGCAAGGAAAAGCTGCTGCACAGCGTCCGCCTTTGCCTGCGGGCCGCCCTGCCGTCCCGTACGGTGGGACAGCTGGTCGCGGTGTTTCAGCTGGCGGACCGAACTTTTAGTGGGTACATCGGCGGGCAGCTGGTGGACGCACTGCTGGTTGGAGCCGAGACCTTTGCCCTGATGCTGCTTTTGCGGCTGGACTACGCGCCGCTGATCGCCGTGATGGTGGGCGCAACCAACATCGTGCCGGTGCTGGGGCCGTTTTTGGGCGCAGTGCCGGGGGTGCTGCTGTTGCTGCTGGAGTCGCCCCTGCAGGCGGCAGAGTTCCTGATTATTATCCTGGCCGTGCAGCAGATCGACGGCAACTTCATCGCGCCGCGCATTTTGGGCGGGGCCACGGGGCTATCCGGGCTGGGGGTGCTGCTGGCCATCGTGGTGGGCGGCGAGCTGTTTGGCATCCCCGGTATGGTAGCCGGTGTGCCCACGCTGGCCGTTTTGGCAGCGCTGGCACGGCAGGCGGTGGGCGCCGGGCTGACGGCTCGCGGCCTGCCTGAGGAACCACCGCCCGCACCGCAGGGAAAAACTGTTACAAAAAAGGCAAAAAATTAACAATTTGCCTCTTGCACCATGCCCCTATATGCAAGTACAATAAAGTGTATTAAGCCAAACGGGCAATGATTGAGAGAGGCAAGGAATTGTGAGCGGAAAGCATTTTATTGACAAAAAGCCGGAAAGCATCTTGGATTGGGTAGCCATCGTATGCGCCGGTATTGCATTTTACCTGCTGCTGAACAACCTGGGCTATTTCCTGGGCGGGTTCGGCGCACTGATGGGCATCTTGTCCCCCTTCTTCGGGGGTATCGTAATTGCCTACATTTTAGACCCTATGGTGCGGTTTTTCCACACCAAACTGTTGAAATATTCCAAGCGCTGGCGGTGGGTAGCCATTTTGCTGGCGTACCTGGTGGCGGTGCTGTTGATCGTGCTGCTGGCCTGGCTGGTCATTCCGCAGATCGTAAACAGCATTATGACGCTGTTTAATAATGTGCCGCAGTATATCAACGGCATCCAGGAAATGCTGCTGTTCGTCCAGGGGCGCTACGGTGTGGATCTGGACCGCGCCATTAAAATGCTGGATGATTCCGAGGCCATGCTCAACGAGGTCTACAGCCTAGGCAAAACGGTCCTGCCGCAGATCATGTCTACCATGGGCAATGTGGCGGGCAACTTCGTCAATGTCTTTACGGCGATTGCATCCAGCATCTACATGCTGGCAGACAAGGAGCACCTGCTACACCAGCTGCGCACCGTGACCCACGCGCTGCTGCCCCGCCGTGCGGCCGAGCAGACGCTGCGCATCTGCCACTATGCCAACGATAACTTCACCGGTTTCTTCATCGGCAAGATCATCGACTCCGCCATCATCGGCGTTATTACCTTTGTCTGCATGACGGTGTTGCGGCTGGACTTTGCTGTGCTGATCAGCGTGTTCATCGGCATCACCAACATTATCCCGGTGTTCGGCCCGTTCATTGGCGCGGTGCCCAGCATCTTCATCCTGCTGCTGGTCAACCCCATCCAGGCGCTGATCTTCTGCATCCTGATTTTGATCATCCAGCAGTTTGACGGCAATTTTATCGGCCCGAAGATCCTGGGCCAGTCCATCGGCATTTCGGCTTTGTGGGTGCTGTTCTCCATCGTAGTGGGCGGGGATCTGCTGGGCATCCCCGGCATGGTCATCGGCGTGCCGGTGTTTGCCACGTTGTACGGTTTGGCGCAGGAGTTCATCCACGCCATGCTGGACCGCCGAGGGATCGATGCCGAAGGCAACGCTGTTGCCGAAGAAATTCCTGATGAAGATAATGTGTTTGAATAAATTTTAATTATGTGCCCTATCGGCCCTGCCTACCTTGTGGCAGGGCCTTTTATAATGGCAGGCTTACCTGGGCCTGACTTTTGGGTCCCCAAAAGGAACACGTAACGGAAGAAAGCCGTTAAAACGTGTGAGGCACCGCAGGGTGGCGCGGAACGAAAGGCGCCACATAAAAAAGCAAACAAAAAAAGCGCAACCTGCGGATACAGGTCACGCTTTAAGCGCAAAATAGCTTATTCAGCCTGGATAGCGCCGGTGGGGCAAACGCCCTCGCAAGCACCGCAATCGACGCAGGAAGCTGCATCGACAACAGCCTTGTCCTCCATGCTGATTGCACCAACGGGGCAGGTATCAACACATGCACCGCAAGCAACGCACTCGCTGGAAACGGTATGAGCCATCGTGAACTCCTTATCTCCGTGCTGAATCTATAGTTTGTACCCTCCCGGCCCTGCACGGCTGCTCCCCGGGATGGCACACAGTCGGTTTGCTCTGCCTACTGCGTTGTATTTAGTGTATCACATTACGACTGATTTGGCAAGTGCCATATCTTGAATTTTTTCAACGGTAAGCCGCAACTAACTACCGCTGTAGTCCGTTATTTGTCCTCTTTATCAGCGGGGAGCGGTGTGCGCTTGCCGCCGCGGACATAGACGCATTCGTCGCGCTTATAGATGCGCGGCGCCAAAATTTCCACGTTGGAGCGCACCTTCAGTGTGCCCGCCACCACGTTCACTTCAATGACCGTGCCCTCGCCGTCCGGCGTGCGGACGATGCTGCCCACCTGCGGCGTGATCGAGTTCAGGTATTCATAGCTCTTTTGTTCATAAGCCAAACAGCACATCAGGCGTCCGCACGACCCACTGATCTTGGCGGGGTTCAGGCTCAGCCCCTGCTCCTTCGCCATCTTGATGGACACGGGCTGGAAGTTTTTCAAAAACCGGCTGCAGCAGAACGGCTGACCGCAAAGCCCCAGGCCGCCCAGCATCTTGCTCTCATCGCGCACGCCGATCTGGCGCAGCTCGATGCGGGTGTGGAACTGGGACGCCAGGTCCTTGACCAGCTCGCGGAAGTCCACGCGGTTGTCGGCCGTGAAGTAGAACACCAGCTTGCTGCGGTCCAGCGTGTACTCGGCATCGACCAGCTTCATTTTCAGGTTGTGGGCGGCAATGCGCTGCTCACAGATATGGTACGCCTGCTGCACATCGGCGCGGTTCTGGCGCATACGGCGCACGTCCACGGCATCCGCCACGCGGATGACCGGCTTGACCTCGCGGGAGAAGCCCGGCACCTCATGCGCGGCGCGGACGACCTCGCCGCATTCGGTGCCGCGGGCCGTCGTGACGACGACAAAGTCGCCCTCCTTGATCTTGAACTCGCCCGGGTCAAAATAATACGCCCGGCCATTCTCTTTAAATTTAACGGATACTACTTTCATTGGTTCGGTCCTTTTATATGGTCATTGTCATTTTAGCATTGTTGTAGGGCAGAATTCCTCCCCTGCGCATGTAGGGCGGCTTCCCCCTCGGGGGAAGCTGTCAGCGGCCCTGACCGCTGACTGATGAGGGCGGAGTTTCCGCAGTCGCCCGTCAATGGGTTGCTGCCGGTAGGTTTCCCCCTCATCCGGCCCTGCGGGCCGCCTTTCCCCTCGGGGGAAGGCTTTTCACGCAATCTCCCCCGCCAGCACGGCCACGTTTAACCGCAGATTTCCGTTTCCGGTCAGGCTTTTCCTTGCCCGGGCGTCGGCGTTCAAAATCTTCGCCGCGCCCGCCGGGGTCAGCCCGCCGCACTGCTCCTGCCCGTAGGCGGGGCGGCGCAGCACGGCGCTGCACAGCTGGTCCAGCGTCCACAGCAAGGCCGCAAAGCCGTCCTTGTCGCGCTCGTACTTCGTCAGCAGCGCCAGCGCGCGGTAGGTGTCGCCCTGCGCCGCATAGCCGCACAGCGTTTTGGCCATGCCCAGCGCGGCTTTGGCTGTCGGGTCGTTCCAGCTTTTCAGCGCGATGCCGATGTGCCCCTCATACAAAAACGCCAGCTCCTCCGCCGCCTTGGCGGGCAGACGCTCGGCCTTTAAGCGGGCGGCACAGTCTGCCGCGGGCACCGGCGCAATCGTGTAGGCCGCGCACCGGCTGCGGATCGTCGGCAGCACGGTGGCCGCGCTCGTCGCTGTCAGCAGGAACAGCACCCCCTCGGGCGGCTCCTCGATGATCTTCAGCATCGCGTTGGCGGACGACCCGTTCAGATTCTGCGCGCCGTAGATGAACAGCACGCGGCCCGCCGCGTCGGTGGACAGCGCCGAGCGCTGGATCGCCTCCCGCGCCTCGCGCACCTTTTTAACGGGGATCTGCCCGCTTGCACCCTCGCCCTGCAGAACCAGGCATTCGGTGTCCTCTTTTTTCAGCACGGCCTCGGCGTGGGGGCCGCCGGCAGGGTACAGGTAATCGGCAGCAAGACAGCGCGCAGCAAAGCCCGCGCCGCAGCCCGGCTCCCCCACCAGCAAAACCGCATGGGGCAGCCGCCCGCCGCGCAGGGCCGTGCCAAGCTCGGCTTTCAGCGCGTCATTGCCCGCCAGGCGCTCCAGCATCACAGCTTCTCGAAGCGCTCGACGTTCGTGACCATGACGGTAGCGCCGCCGACCGTGACCTCCATCGGCATCGTGCTCTCAATGCCCAGGCCCAGCGTGGCCGTGCCGGGCACAATCTCGGTGCGCTGCTTGCAGCACTTGGAGATGATGCCGATGCAGTCATCGACGCGCTCGTCATCGGTGCAGATCAGCAGCGTCATGTTGCCTGCCATCAGGAAGCCGCCGGTGGTGGCCAGACGGGTGACGTAGAACTTGCTTTTCAGCAGCTCGTTGCAGACATTCTTGGAATCCTCTTTATTGACGATTGCAGTGATAAGCTTCATGGTTATCCAGCCTTTCTATTGATACATCGAATTTTTCAGCGGTTGCGGTTTTCCCAGTCGCGGCGGCGCTTCCAGTCCTTCACGGCGTCAACGCACCAGTCAAAGACCTCGCGGCCATAAAACGCCAGAAAACCCGCCAGCCCCAGCACGAGGCTGACCTTGATGGCGAAGCTGCCCGTCAAAAAGCTGAAGGCCCAAAACGCCAGCTCGATCCAGCCCAGGTATTTCATCTTGAACGGAATGATGCCAAACAGCAGCACCATCTGATCCGGCCACAGCCAGGTATAGGCGAACAGCATGCTCTGGAAGATGGCGCTCGGCCCGGCGTAGCCTGTCAGAAAGCAGCTGACCCACGCACCCAGCATGCCCAGCGCCAGAAACAGCGTCGTGCGGAAATCGCCCCAGACGCGGGCCAGCGCGTTGCCCAGCCAGTAGTAGAACAGCAGGTTCAGCACGCCAAAGACGCCGCCCAGCCAGATGGGCTGGAACAAAAACGTGATAAGGCGCCAAATCTGTCCGTGCAGCACATAGGTGCGGCTCAGCATCAGCAGACTGCCGAAATCGCGGTTGAAGAACAGCATGATGATGCCTGCCGCCAGCTGTCCGATCAGCAGCCCGTTGATGAGGTTCGGGATGCCGAGGTTGCCGTAGCGGCGTTCGAGTTTATCGATCCAGTTCATGGGAGAAGCCCTCCGTTGCATACAAATTTACAGAATATATTATAGCAATTCCGCGCGCAAAGTGCAACAATTCCCTGTCGAATCCCTTGCGGCAAACCGGAAAATGTGCTACGCTTTTATCTATAACAAGGAAACGAGGCCGAACATGGGACGTACATCCACCAAAGAAAACAAAAACAGCTACCAGCTTGCCCGCGAGGAGCTGGGCCTGACCCGCGAAAAAGCCAGTGAGCTGCTGGAAACGATAGCCCCCGAGCGCATTGAAAAAATTGAGAACGAACGCACCGTGCCCCGCCCCGACGAGGTGCTGACGATGGCCGAAAAGTACAAGCGCCCGTCGCTGTGCAACTGCTACTGCTCGCAGCAGTGCCCTATCGGCCAGCGGTACGTACCGTTTGTCACGCGGCGCGAGCTGCCGGCCATCATCCTTGAGATGCTGGCCTCGCTGAACGCAATGAACAGCAAGAAGGAGCGCCTGATCGAGATCGCCGCGGACGGCAAAATTTCCAACGACGAAATCGACGATTTCATCCATATCCGTCAGGAGCTTGAGCGCATCTCCCTCACCGTGGAGACCCTCCAGCTCTGGACCGAGCGCATGCTGGCCAACGGCCAGATCGACGCGGAGACGTATAAAAGGAAGCTGGAGGAATAACCTTCTATCTCTCCCCCACCAGCAAAAATTTCCCTCTATTTTTCTCTTTTTCTCCTGTTTCTGCAACAATTCCCGTGCTAAAATCGTATTACAGGTTGAGGGAACACGCCCTCGCCTGACCGCGTACCTGCACAAAGGAGTTATAGAGGATGTTTACGCTGTTTGTTCTTTTTGTTTTTGCCTGGCTGTTCGTCAAGTCTGTCGGTTTGGCCTTCCATGTGACCTGGGGCCTGGCAAAATTTGTCGCCACACTGCTGTTCGTGATTGCCCTGCCGCTGCTGGTGGTTTTCGCCGTCGTCGGTGCGCTGCTGCCTCTGCTGCTGCCCCTGGCCCTCGTGGCTGCCGCCTTCTGCATTCTGAAAAAGGCATAAAGTACCCAACCGCCGTGCGGCCCGGAGCTGCACGGCGGTTTCTTGTCATTGAGGTGTCGGCGTGGTATACTTGTAGTCAGGGCGTTTTGCGCCTGCTATCATCCAACAAAGAGGTGTTTCCCATGAAGCTCGTCGTCTGTTTTCCCGGGATCGGCTACCACTGTGATAAGCCGCTGCTCTACTACAGCCGTAAGCTGGCGGCCTGCGCCGGGTACGACCACACCCTTTTGCTGCAATACACCTACCACAAGGACGGCCTGCGCGGCAGCCCCGCCGCCCTGTGCGAGGCATTTGACACCCTGTACGCCCAGGCCGAGGCCCAGCTGTCCGCCGTAGATTGGCCGCAATACGACGATGTACTGTTTCTTTCCAAGAGCATCGGCACCGCTGTCTCCGCCGCCTTCGCCCAGCGCCACGGCATCCCCTGCCGCCAGATTCTCTACACGCCGCTCTCCCTGACGTTTGCGTTTGCCCCGCAGAATGCCCTTGCCTTTTTAGGCACCGCCGACCCCTGGAGCGATGCTTTCTCCGTCGCCGCCGCAGCCCGCGCCAACGGCACGCCGCTCTGTCTTTATGAGAACGCCAATCATTCCCTGGAAACCGGCGACGTTTTGCACGACCTGGCGACCCTGCAGGACGTCATGCAGAAAACGCAGACGTTCATTGCAGATACACCCCACTGACATTTTCCCACCCGCAAAGAATTGACATTTGCCCCGCAAGCTGTTATAATAAGCTGTACAAAATTTATGCTGTGGAGCATTACTCAAGTGGTCATAAGAGGGAGCACTCGAAATCACGCCCTGCGGGAAGTTCCGCGCAACAAAATTAAATATGCAGATGTACTCAAGAGGTCGTA
>OGXH01001035.1_pt1 | contig 20580 bp, 20 predicted proteins | sample 1576241 | NCBI WGS metagenome assembly OGXH01 (sample SAMEA3541529, study PRJEB24748) | human gut metagenome | biome: human gut; feature: human-associated habitat; material: faeces | place: China | collected 2012
GGGCGCTGGCCAGCGAGCGGGTCATCTGCAAAAACGCGCCGGAGAACATCATGACCGAGTTGAGCACCTGCAAAACGTAGCTCAAAAAGGCGGTCAGCTGGCCGACGCTCATGTCGCCCTGCAGGATGAACCCGCCGCCGAACCACATGATGCAGACGATGGCTGTGTACATGATGGTCTGGAACGCGGGCAGGTTGAGCACGGCGTAACGGAAGGTCTCGGTGCTGGCGTCGCTCAGCTCAGTGTTGACGGCGTTGAACTGCTCGTTTTCATAATCGCCGCGCACGAACGCTTTAATGGCGCGGATGGCGGTGAGGGATTCCTGGATGCGGCTGTTCAGGTGGTCGACAGCGCTTTGCTGGCGGCCGTACAGCGGGCCGACCTTGCACACGATGAGCGTCAGCAAAATGGTCAGAATAGGCGTTGTGATGAGGAAAACAATCGTCAGCTTGGGGCTGAGCAGAAATGCCATGCCCAGACCCATGGCCAGCATGACCGGGCTGCGCACAAAGGGGCGCAGGCCTGCGTTGATGGCGTTGAGCAGCACGGTGGCGTCGGTGGTCATGCGGGTGACGAGGGACGCAGAGGAAAAATGGTCCAGGTTGGCAAAGTCGAATTTCTGCACGGCGGCGTACTCGGCCAGGCGCAGCTCGGCCGCAAAGCCGTTGGCGAACCGGGCGGCATAGCGGGCATACAGCAGGCCGGTGATCAGTGCCAGCACCGCGCAGAGTGCCATCAACCCGCCCTGCCGCAGGATGATCGCCATGTTATGGCTGGGCACACCCTCGTCCACCAGGGTGGACATCAGCACGGGGATGACCATCTCAAAGATACATTCAATAAAGATCAGCCCGGCAGCCGCCCAAAGGTCCCGGCGGTAGGGCTTGCCATAGCGGAAAATTAAGCGCAAGTCATTCATAGATACTCCTATTAAAGGCCCCCTCTGGGAGGGAACTGCCGCCGGAGGCGACTGAGGGAGAGCGCCTTGGGAAAGTCTCTACCCCACCCGCTTCGCGGGAGTCCTCTCGCAGAGGGGGCCTTTACTTAAACTTTCTTTTTGTCCGGCAGCTGGCTGGCTACGATGGCGGCAAACATCAGGCCGCAGCCGCACAGCTCGGTGGTGGAAAGCGTCTCGCCCAAAATCAGCCAACCGGCCAAGGCGCTGAACACACTCTCCAAGCACATAGCCAAACTGGCAATGGTGGGGTCCAGCGCTTTCTGGCCCACAATTTGCAGTGTGTAGGCCACGCCGCTGGACATGATGCCGCAGTAGGCGATGGCCACCGCCGCCAGGCGGAACTGCTCGATGGTGGGCTGTTCAAAAATCAGCATAAACACGGTGGAAATGACCGCCACCGTCAAAAACTGCACAAAGCTCAGCTGGATGCCGTCCAGCTTGGGGCTGAAGTGGTCCACCAGCAAAATCTGGGTGGAAAACAAAAAGGCACAGCCCAGCAGCTGCCATTCGCCGCCGGTCAGGGTCAGGCTGTCGTGCCCGGCCAGGCACAGCAGATACAGGCCCACCACGCTGGCGGCCACGCAACACCACAGCTTTACACCGGGGCGGCGGCCAAAAAACACGCCGAACACCGGCACCAGCACTACATACAAGGCGGTCATGAACCCGGCCTTGGCTGTGCTGGTGGTGCCAATGCCCATCTGCTGCGCAGCCGATGCCGCAAACAGCGCGATGCCGCAGCAGATGCCGCCCTTTACCAGCACCTTGCGGTTCTGCCAAAAGCCCGGCTCGGCGGCGGAGTTGGTCTTGCCGGCTTTGCGCAGCACGGCCATCAGCCCCAGCAGAAACACACAGGCCAGCCAGCTGCGGCCCGCCAGAAAGCTGTAAGGGCCCATGTGGTCAGCGCCCACGCTTTGCGCCACAAAAGCGGTGCCCCAGATGAAGGAAGCCCCCATCAGCAGCAGGGTATTGCGTAATTGTACGTTTGGCATAAACTTCCCCTTTTACGTTACTTTTCCCTCTAAAAATTCCTCTACAACAAAACCGCCCACACCGTCTTGGCGCGGCGCGGGCGGTGCTGTTTTGTGGTTACTGGACGGTGTTCTCGTTCTCGATGGTGGTCAGCTCCTCGCTGCCCAGGCCCTGGACCTTCAGCCCGCCGGTGATATAGTAACGGGTGGAGTCATAGCTGATGTAGACCTTGTACTGCCTGCCGGGGGTCAGGCCGGAAACATTGTACTGGTAGCAGGTGCCGTCGGTGGTGTAGTAAACGGTGGAGCCGATGACATAGCTGGTGGAAGTCTTGTCGTCGGACAGCTCCCACAAGGCGATCTTGAAAGTCTGGAAGTTCTCGTTGGTGGACTCAGTGGTGGCATAGCCGGTGATGGACAGGCTGTCGGAACCCGCCACAAAGTAGTCGGTACTGCGGTTCTGGATGCCGTTAAAGGCTACATACAGGGTGTCGCCGTCCACCTCGGACACCAGCTTGGAGGCAGTGGTGTCCATCGTTTCGGGGAAGGTCACGTCGCCGCCGCCAGTGGCGTAAGACAGATCGTCGACCTCGTCCTCATCGCTGGTTTCCTGGCGCAGACCCAGGGCAGTGGTGGTTTTCAGGATGGCGCTTTTCAGCACTTCTTTGGGGGAACAGGCCGTCAGCGACACACACAGGCAGACCAGCGCGGTCAGCAGGGCAAGGGTACGGGTACGTTTCATATTTTAATAAACCTCCGTGGGGATACTCAAAACTCAAAGTAAACATAGGTATTATATCGCATTTTAGGCCGGGGTACAAGAGGACAGAAAAGGAAATCCGGTAAAATCCGTTGCGGCTGGCCCCGCACCATGGTATACTTACAATAAATATCACTGTTAAGGGAGCGCCTGTTTATGAAAATCGCCGTTGCCGGTACCGGTTATGTGGGCCTTAGCATCAGTGTGCTGCTGGCCCAGCACAACGAGGTATGGGCTGTAGACATTCTGCCCGAGAAAGTGGCCCTGCTGGCGGCCCGCAAAAGTCCCATTGCCGATAAAGAGATCGAGCAGTATTTAGCCGAAAAAGCGCTGGACCTGCACCCGACCACCGATGCTGCCGCTGCCTACACCGGCGCGGACATCATCGTGGTTTCCACCCCCACCAACTACGACCCCAAGAAGAATTATTTTGATACCTCTAGCGTGGAGGCTGTGCTGACGCTGGCCGGGCAGTATGCGCCGGAGGCGACCATCGTCATCAAATCCACGGTGCCCGTCGGGTATACCGCGTCGGTACGGAAAAAATTCCACAACCTGCATATCCTTTTCAGCCCGGAGTTTTTGCGGGAGGGCCATGCGCTGTACGATAACCTCTACCCCAGCCGCATCGTGGTAGGCTGCCCGGAGGGGGACGGGGAACTGGCCGCCCGTGCCCATACCTTTGCGGGGCTTTTGCAGCAGGGGGCCATCAAGCAGAATGTGGATACCATCTTCCCGGGCTTGACCGAGGCCGAGGCCATCAAGCTGTTTGCCAACACCTACCTGGCCCTGCGTGTGGCCTATTTTAACGAGCTGGACACCTACGCCCAGGTGCGCGGCCTAAACACCCGTGACATCATTGACGGCGTCTGCCTGGACCCGCGCATCGGCAACCACTATAACAATCCGTCCTTTGGTTACGGCGGCTACTGCCTGCCCAAGGATACCAAGCAGCTGCTGGCCAACTATAACGATGTACCGCAGAATCTGATGCAGGCCATCGTGGACTCCAACGCCACCCGTATGGACTTTATCGCCGAGCAGGTGCTCTCCCGCGAGCCGAAGGCCGTCGGCATCTACCGTCTGACGATGAAGGCGGGCAGTGATAACTTCCGTCAGTCCAGCATCCAGGGCGTCATGCGCCGCCTGCGGGCCGAGGGCATGCCGCTGGTTATCTACGAGCCGACGCTGAAAGAGGATACTTTCTATGGCGACCGCGTGGAGAAAGATCTGGACAAATTCAAGGCTGAGTGTGATGTGATCCTCGCCAACCGCGCCGCCCCCGAGCTGGCCGACGTGGCCGGGAAGGTGTATACGAGAGATTTGTATAGCCGGGACTAAATAATGATAATACGCAAAAAAGCCGCACAGATGTGCGGCTTTTTTGCGTTAAAGGCTCCCTCAGGGAGGGGGCCTTCCTGCTTATTTACTCCGATATTTCGCCAATGTCCTCAGCACTACCTCCGGCTCCAGCGGTTTGGTCAGGTGCTCGTTCATGCCGGCTTCGTAGGCACGGCGGCGGTCTTCCACAAAGGCGTTGGCAGTCATGGCCAGGATGGGGATACTGCCCGCGTCGGGGCGGTCCAGCTGGCGGATGGCCCGGGTGGCCTGGTAGCCGTCCATCACCGGCATCATCACGTCCATGATGATGGCATCAAAGGTGCCGGGGGCGCTGGCGGAAAACTGGTCCAGCGCGTCCTGCCCGTTGACGGCCTTTGTCACCGTGACACCGGCGTTCTCCAGCACAAACACGGCGATCTCTATGTTCAGCTCGTTGTCCTCGGCCAGCAGTACGTGCATGCCCTCCGGCGTGGCGGCAGGCAGGGCGGAGGTTTCCTCTACCCGCGGGGCAGCGCTGGAGTCGATGGCAAAGGGAATCGTGATGCAGTAGGTCGTGCCCTCCCCTAGCTTACTGCGGCATTCTATCGTTCCGCCCATCTTCTCCACCAGACTTTTTGTGATGGCCATGCCCAGCCCCGTGCCGTTGTAGGAGGTACGGGCGTCGCTGTGCTCCTGGGTGAACGGCTCGTAGAGGTGCTTCTGGAATTCCTCGCTCATGCCAATACCGGTGTCGGCGCAGATAAACTCGATCCACGCGGTCTTGCCGTCGCTGCGCACCTCGCGGCAGGTCAGGTCAATGGAACCGTTGTCCTTGTTGTACTTGATGGCGTTGCTCCAAATGTTCATCAGCAGCCGCTTCAGGTGCAGCGGGCTGCCAATGAGTGCGGTGTGTTTGACCTCGGTGCGGTCGGTCATCGTGATGCCGCGCTCGGCGGCGGCGCGCTCCATCGTCTGGAGGATGCCGTCTTTCAGCTCTATCACGTTGAACGGGCAGCTTTCCAGCACGATCTCGCCGGATTCCAGTTTGCCCATGTCCAGCACTTCGTTCACCAGCTCCAGCAGCAGAGTCGAAGCATCCCAAATCTTGCGGCGGCACTCAGCCTGTTTGGCCAGGTCCTCGCTGTAATGGTCGCCGATCTCCACCATGCCGCGGATGCCGTTGATAGGTGTGCGGATGTCGTGGCTCATGCGCTGCAAAAACTCGGTCTTGGCGCGGTTGGCGCTCTCGGCTTTGCGGGCGGCGTCTTTCAACTGCTGCTGGTAGCTCTGCTCCCGGCGGAGCTGTTCCTCCTGGTAGCCATGCTTGAGCCGCCAGCGGATCATGATGACGATGAACAGCACCATGGCGTAGGCCACCAGCGTGAACAGCAGGTTCTTGGGCGTGGTGTCCAGCGCGCGGGTCAGCGGCATGTAGGCGTAGACGTAGTAGTCCCGCCCGCGCTCCAGCATGCAGTAGACCCACTCGCCGTCGCCGGAACCGGCCCGCACGCGGGTCATCTCGCCGCCGTGGGCGTTCTCCCGGATGCTGCGCAGCACCGGCACGTCGTCGACGTTCTGCCCGGCCAGGCCTTCGCGGTTGGCGGCAATGATGCTGTCGCCGCTGGTGACCACCAGCGTTTCCTCGGTGCCGGGGTCGTAGCCTTCCAGCAAGTTCTGGATGATCAGGTTGTAGTCGGTGGCATATTCGGCGCTGGTATGATAATAAACGACGATTACGCCCGGCTCGTCGGTGCGGCCGTGGGCAGCCAGGTCCACGTAGGAGCCATCGTCCAGCCGGATGCGGGCGGTGTAGGTCTTAATGGGGAATTGGGCGGTTCCCAGCACGGTGTCCATGGTGACGTACCCGCGCAGGGCGGCGTAGTCCAGCCCGTCAGTGCTGTACTCCCGCTGGACGACGCCATGCTCGTTCATCAGGATGATGCCGGTCAGCCGCTGCTCGTAGGTATAGCGGCGCAGGTCGTCGGTGTTCAGCGTGGCCTCGCCGGTCAGGGCAATCTTGTACTGGATCTCGCGATCGATCTGCTGGGCGTTCTCGATGACGCGCAGCAGGCTTTTGGTCACCGAGGTATCGTTGAACCGGTCGTAGGCTGTACGCTGCTGTTTGACGTACTGGGTGGCATCGGTGAGGTTCTGGCTGGCCAGGTGCAGGTCACTGCGGTAGGACATCAGCCCCACCAGCGCCATCAGCCCCAGCCCCAGGCAGAGCATCAGGGGCCAGAAAAAGCGGACGGTGAAGGAAGATACTTTTCTATTCGACAAGGCCGTCCACCTCCAAAAATTTCTCGGGGTTTGCCAGATACTTGCCGATGATGGCGGCTAAAGTCCCATCCGCCCGCATCTCATCGAGGGTGGCGGTCAGCTGCGTTTCCAGCCCGCGCACGTCGTTTTTGCCAAAGGCGACGCCCAGCCTCACCACTTGTAAAGGCTCGTCCAAAATGCGGTACTCAGTGTTGTAGTCCTGCATGTACTGCAGGATCGAGACTTCGTGGGCGGCGATGGCGTCCACGTAGCCCTTGCCCAGGGCGGTGTAGATCAGCTCCCGGTCCTCAAAGCAGTAGAGGTCCCGCAGGGCGGGCAGGGAGGCGTCGGTCAGAAACAGTTCCTCCGGCTTGGTGGTGCTCTGCACAGCCAGGGTGCGGCCCTCCAGGTCGGCAATGGTTTCAATATCGCTGCCGGGCATTACGGCCACCACCTGGCGGCTGGCCATGTAGGGGCCGGCCCAGCGGTAGTCATCCTCTCGTCCGTTGATGGTAAAGCTGCCCCACACGCAGTCAATGTCGCCGGTTTCCAGCAGCTGGGTCTTTCGCTCCCAGTCGATGATGGTAAACTCGGCGCGGTAGCCCATGCGCCGGAATGCCTCTTTGGCAAGCTCCACATCGATGCCGGTGGGGGCGCCGTCCTCGCCAATATAGTTGAAGGGCGGGTAGACATCGCTGCCCACCAAAATCGTGGGCAGGCTGCTTTCCTCACTGCTGCTGGCGGGCATATCGGCGCAGCCCACCAGCCCGGCGGCCAGGCAAAGGGCTGCCAGGAGGCAGACGATACGTTTTAGGGTGAAATTTTTCTGCATAAGGCCCTCCTAAAAATGGCACTGGTGCAGCATAGAATATATAGACATATTCTACCATATAACAGTTACTGCGGTCAATTTTGAATTGCTTGTGTGGGCATAAATTGGCGTTTTGCAAAACATGAAAACCGTGCGTTTTCAAAATTTGCGGCAACTTGCTAAAAAAGTGGCATTGTTAAATTCCAACACATGTGCACAACTGACGAAGTATAAGACAAAGTAGCGAAAAATGCAGATTTTCTGTTGCGGGATCACGGACCGGATGTTATACGTAAGCGTAATATGCTTACCGTCACCACCGAGCAGGAAAAGGCACTCTACCTGCGCCCTGCTGGAGCGTTGCGTCTACGGCGGCCAGGCTCCCGATGCCCGCGTGGAGCGCGCGTTGAGCAGCTTTTTGTGGAAATTGATCCGCAGCCGACCCAAGCATACGCTGCTGCAGAATTTGAAGCGGAGATACCGCAGGATTTAACGATGAAAATGTCGATCTGTCGCAATTGTTGTAATTTGACATTGATCACCTAAAAACCATAATCCTATGTATCCAATAATTTGATTTTCTTTTTCAAGAATATAATAACCCGCCATAGGATTCTCTTTTAATTCATGTATAAAATCTTCTTCATTCCATGGTGATAAAAAAAGATCTTTTTCTAATTCTACAATTCTTTTTAAATCATCAACTTTCATTTCTCTTATTGACATATTTTTTTAGCCTCAACTTCCTTAATATATCTTGGAACAAGACCATCAACATTTTCTATTTCTTTTTCTAAAGTAGAAAGTGTATAAATATGATCGGCAAGATCCACTTCTTTTTCAGGTATTCCTACTAAATGTGTATCACCAACAATTTCATAATCACTATATTGTTTTTGATAATTTTCAAATTCATCAATATTTATTAAACAATCATCAACAATAACTTTTCCTTCATTGTAAATTCCTAGAAATAATTTATGGCTTCTTGCATCTAAAATAGAAATAGCTTTTTTCATTCCTGCCATCGCCTTTAAAGAAGAAACAGTTTTTACCTTAATATTCATCGTTGCATTTAATGTTTTCGCAATCGTTAAAGCAACACGTACACCGGTATAAGAACCCGGTCCAATAGTAATGACCATTTCATCAAAATCGCTCATTTTTAAATAATTTTCTTGTAATAACTTTTGTAAATAAACGATTGCATACTCAGATTGCTTTCGATTTCCTTCTTCTTGTAAAGAAGCTAAACATTTTTGATTTTCATATAAAGCTACTACTAAATACTTATTAGCACTATCCATGACAATTGTTTTCATATTCAATCTCCTTTACAAGTTCTTCGTATTTTTTACCAATTGGTTTTAAAATAAATTCTCTACGATCATCATCGATTCTTTTTATCGTCATTGCTAAACGTTCTTGAGGTAAAATATTTTCTAAAAATTCTGGCCACTCAACCACACAAATATCGTCACTATCAAAAATTTCTTCAAAGCCTAAATCTTCACTTTGTCCTTCTAAACGATAAGCATCAAAATGAGATAATTGATAATTTCCTTGATATTGTTTTAAAATTGTAAAAGTTGGTGAATTAATAATTCTTTTAATTCCTAAACCCTTTCCTATTCCTTTAGTAAAGGTTGTTTTGCCTGCACCCAAATCACCATTAAGTGTCAATAACATATGCGGTTTTAGTAATTTTCCTAAATATTCACCAAAAGCTAATGTTTCATCTCTATTATTTATAGTAATCACTTTTTCCATAATAACCCTCTTTTAAATCTTGATAAAAACTATACCATTTCTTAGTAAAATTCTGATCAAATGGTCCTCCCTTTTTTACTGCTAAATCAATCAAAACATCTAGTTGTTTCTTTAAAATTTTGTCTAATTCATCACTATAGCCCATTTCACGAGCATGTTGACGATATTCTTCTTGATCTAAAATACGATAGTTTCCATCTGGAAATACTTTTAAATCTAAATCATAATCAATATATTTTAAAGCCTCTCCATCATATAAAGTTGGTGAAGCAATATTACTATAATAATACACTCCAGTTTTTCTAATCATACAAATGACATTGTACCATTTATGTTTGGGCATATACCAAATAGCAGGTTCACGTGTATGCCACATTCTGCCATCTGATTCTGTCACCAATGTCCGATTATTAATAACAATGTAATGATCATCCGTTTCTTGCAAAACAAGTCCCTTTGACCAACATCTATGTATTTTACCATTATGTTTATATCCATGTATTAAGATTTTCTTTCCTACAATATCTTCCACACCAAACGACTCCTTATTAACATTTACATTATACACAAATTCATCTTTCTTTCAAAGAAAAAAAGACTCGAAACGAGTCTTATAAATGAACTGCTTTTTTAAGCCTTGGATATAAAATCACAAACAAAATAAAGCAAGCAATGATTGTTGCAATATTATAAGGTAAGTTATAAGTTAAGTTTGCTTGTAATGGTGTTTGGAAAGCATACCATCCTGAAATCAAATGACAAATCGTTTTTAAAACACCCATTACGATAATTCCAACAGGTAGTTCATACTTACCCACCTTTAATAAAGGAATAAGTGGTGTAAGTCCAATTAAAACCATTGGTAATAAATAATCAAAGATTACCGATAAAGGACCATAAAATGTTGCAAGTCCTAAAGCAAAATGTAGACCTAAACAAACAAGTGAAACAATCAAACTGTAACCCCAATTCATCAAATAGCCACATAAAATAATTGCAACAAGCGAAAAAGCACAGTTACCACCTTTTGGCATCTCATAAAATTTTGTGCAATATTCTAAAACAACTTGCATTGCCGCAAACATTGCCATATAAGCCATATTCTTCGTAGTTAATTTAACTTCCATAGTCATCCTCCTTTAAATGAGGCAAAATAAAAACCTTTTTACATACGCAAAAAGGCAAATAAACTATTTTGCACTCTCTACGCTAGCATTACCTAGTTCAGATTATAAGGGACAAGGTTTTAACCTTTCTCAGCATTTTGCGCCCCTGGCAAGTCTTACTATAAATCAATCTCTTCTTTTTTTCAATCTTTTTATAGTTTTTTCTTCCTTGTCGGTGTTATAATGGAAAAGTATTAATAAGGAGGACTTGAATGTTATGTCAAAAATTATTTCCGTAAACGCTGGAAGTTCATCTTTAAAATTCCAATTATTTGAAATGGATGATGAAACTGTTATTACTTCTGGTGTTATTGAAAGAATTGGTTTAGAAGATTCTATTTTTACTATTAAGTATAATGGAGAAAAAGATGTCACAACTTTACCAATCGAAAACCATAAAGTTGCTGTTCAACTTTTATTAGACACTTTAATCAAAAAAGAAATTGTTAAAGATTTAGACGAAATCAAAGGTGTAGGTCATCGTGTAGTTCAAGGTGGAGCTTATTTTGATCAATCAGTAATCATTGATGATGATGTAGTTGCTAAAATTGATGAATTAAAATCATTAGCACCTTTACACAACCCTGCTCACTTAACTGGATATTATGCTTTTAAAGAAGCAATTCCTAATGCTGGAGCTGTTGCTGTATTTGATACAGCTTTCCATCAAACATTAGAACCAAAAAGTTATATTTATCCAATTCCTTACAAATATTATGTAGAAAACAAAGTACGTAAATACGGTGCTCATGGAACAAGCCATTTCTATGTTTCATCTCGTTGTCGTGAAATGATGGGAACCCCTAAACACTCACGTATTATCGTTGCTCACCTTGGAGCTGGTGGTTCTTTAACTGCTGTTAAAGATGGTAAATCAATCAATACATCTATGGGATTTACACCTCTTGCTGGTATTATGATGGGAACACGTTCTGGAGATGTTGATCCTTCAGTTATCGATTATTTAATCGAAGAAGTTGGTTTAGATATGAAAGAAGTCATCAAGATGCTTAATAAAGAATCTGGATTACTTGGTGTTTCTGGTGTATCAAGTGACTTTAGAGATGTACAAGAAGCTGCTGCCAACGGTAATGAAAGAGCGCAACTTGCCTTAGATATTTTCTTTAGAAGAGTTATTGCTTATATCGGTCGTTACTTCATTGCTTTAGGTGGAGTTGATGCTATTTGCTTTACAGCAGGTATTGGAGAAAACTCATTCTTTGCAAGAAAAGAAATTTGTAATTTATTAGCTGAAGCTTTAGGTATTGAAATTGATGATGATGCAAACGTTAATGGTAAAGGTGATCGTTTAATTTCTACGCCAAATAGTAAAGTTAAAGTTTACGTTATTCCAACAAACGAAGAATTAGTTATCGCTAGAGATACTAAGAGATTGTTAAATTTATAAGATAAAAGAAAGGTCTCCTCGTGAGACCTTTTAATATTCATCATCTTCATCAAAAATAATATGTTTTATGTGATTTTCTATTTCTTTTTTATCCGTAATTACATTGCAAAATCTTTTTCTAATATCTAATCTTTGAAGATCAACAACACGCATATCACTCAACTGCATACGACTCCTTATTGGATATTTTCTTATTTTTGCACGAATATCTAATTCATATTCAGTTGCTTCTGGCGAATCTTCTTTAATAGATGTACAGGGAATAACGAGCATTTTCGACCCAAAATCTTTTAAAACGTAGCACCAATGCCCATCCATCAATTCTTTAGGGAATCCTCTACCAATGTTAAAATAGGCCATTTGGTGAACCATAGGTCGACGAGAAACATGATAATAAGTTTGATCAGGTTCTGGATTCTCTTCTTCAACTAATTGACAATAAAAATACTCTAATTGTCTTGTTTGATGCAATAAAGAATAGGTATACTTTTCTACATCATAGCATTCTGTTTCTTTCAAATTTTTTAATGATTTTTTCATTTCGTCCATATTATATTCTACAGACATCTCACTTTTTTTATTTTCCATAAAAATACCTCCATTATTATATCGCCAAAAAAAATCATTTTTTCTTCTTTTTTTAAAAAATTTGTAGTTGATTTATAAATAAGTACTCTATATAATAGATGCGGTTATAAAATGAGATTTGAAAATAGAGCGCCAGGACTGCATTGCAGTTGACGAGGACTAGACTTATCGAAAAATTCGGCGGATGGTCTAGAGGTATGATACTACCTAAACGATGAACAAAAACTACAAGTGATTGTAAAACAAATTCATCTGGTATCCTCTTTTTTATAACCACACATATAAATATATAAAGGAGGATTTTTTATGTGTGGAATTACTGCCATTAGTGCAAACAAAGAAGCCCTACCATTCTTACTTCAAGGGCTAGAAAAACTAGAATACCGTGGATATGATTCAGCGGGTATTACAACAATTGAAGGAAACCATTTATTTACAAAAAAAGCTAAAGGCCGTCTTCAAAATTTAAAAGATTTATTAAAAGATGAAAATGTTTTAGGTCATGTTGGGATTGGTCATACTAGATGGGCTACTCATGGAATCCCATCAAATTTAAACTCTCATCCTCATACTAATAATGATGAGACTATTTCTTTAGTTCATAATGGAATTATTGAAAATTATAGAGAACTTAAAGAAATCTTAATTTTACAAGGATATCAATTTCATTCTGAAACAGATAGTGAAGTTGTTGTTCATATGATGGATTATTACTATAAAAAAGAAAAAAATTTACAAAAAGCATTAGAAAGAGTTATTACAAGAATTGAAGGAAGCTATGCTTTATGTATTGTTTCAACAATTGAGCCTGATAAAGTCTTTATCGCTAAAAAAGACAGTCCATTAGTTATTGGAAAAACAGCTGATGCTTCTGTCGCTGCCAGTGATATTCCAGCTATTTTAGATTATACAAAAGATGTTTATTTCTTAGAAGATTATGAAATCGCTATTTTAAATAAAGGAAATGTTTCTTTCTTTGATCAATACGGAAATCCTATCGAAAAAGAAATCACTACTATTCCTTATGATAATGAAGCTGCTCAAAAAGGTGGATATGATACATTCATGTTAAAAGAAATTCATGAACAACCATATGCTATTGCTGAAACTTTAAGAGGACGTGTTGAAGGAACAGATCGTATCATTTTACCTGAACTTGATGCCATTCATGATAAATTCAAAACTTTCAACAAAGCTTACTTTGTTGCTTGTGGAACTGCTTATCACGCTTGTCTTTCAGGAGCAAATATTTTAGAAAGATTAACAGGAATCCCTACTTTTACTCAAGTTGCCAGTGAATTTAGATATTGTGATCCTATCGTTGATGAAAAAACAATGTGTGTCTTTGTTTCTCAATCAGGAGAAACAGCTGATACAATGGCTGCTTTACGTTTAGCTAAAGAAAAAGGCTGTACAACAATTGCAGTTGCAAACGTTTTAGGATCATCCATTTCTCGTGAAGCTGATCATACAATTTATACATGTGCTGGTCCTGAAATTGCTGTTGCTTCAACAAAAGCTTATACAACACAATTAATTGTCTTATTATTACTTGGTATGTATATTTCTCAAGCTTTAGGAAATGAAAATGAAGATTATAAACGTATTATTGAAGGTATTGCTTCATTACCTCAACATATTGAAAACATCTTAAAAGATGAAAAAACATTTGAACATTATGCATCTTATTTAAAAGATTTAAAAGATACTTATTATATTGGTAGGAGTTTAGATTATGCTACTGTTTTAGAAGGAGCTTTAAAATTAAAAGAAGTTTCATATGTCCATGCTGATGCCTATATTGCAGGTGAGTTAAAACATGGTCCAATTGCATTAATTGAACAAGGAAGTTTAGTGATTGCTGTAGCAACACAACCAAATATTGCTGCTAAAACAATTTCTAACATTCAAGAAACAATTGCTCGTGGTGCTAATGTTATCTTATTTACAATCGATGGACAAGAAGTAGGAAATGTTAAAGAAACATATATCTTACCTGACGTTGATCCAATCTTACAATCTGTTTTAGTTGCTGTACCTTTACAACTGATTGCTTACTATGCAGCTGGTCTTAAAGGTTGTGATGTTGATAAACCACGTAACCTAGCTAAATCAGTTACAGTTGAATAAAAAGAAAACTCTATGATTCCTATTTCATAGAGTTTTTTTATCCTTTTATTCTTTTAACAAAAAAAGCGCTTAGGCGCTTTTTTAACTATCTTCTTAATCCTAATCTTTGTACTAAAGAAGCATATCTTTCGATATCTTTATTTTTTAAGTATTTTAATAAATCTCTTCTTCTACCAATTTTCTTTAATAAACCTCTATTTGAGTGTTTATCTTTTGGATGTTGTTTGAAGTGACCATTTAATTTGTTGATATCTGCAGTTAATACAGCGATTTGTACTTCTGGAGAACCAGTATCTCCTTCTTTAGTAGCATATTCTTTCATGATAGCTTGTTTTTCTTGTTTTGTTAACATTTCTTTTATCCTCCATATGTTAATTTCTTGGCAATATCCAAGCTATACGTTGAGTATTCGCATATCCTAGACATTGTTGCACGACTATTATAACAAAACATATATAAATTTCAAAGACTTTTTTTAATTATTTTGTAAATCTCTTGAAAATTATTTTTTTGTCTAAAATTATTTAAAACTAACAAAACAAAAGGTGCAACCATAACCCCCCAAATACCCATCAATTTCATAAACAGATACATAGCAACAAACATATAGAGAGCTGGTATTTTGATTTTTTTAGATAAAAGATGTGGTTCTAAAATATTCCTTATCAGAGCAATGATCCCATAAAGAATTAATAGTTTTAATGATAGAGATATTTGATTTAATAAAGCAAGAGTAATGATCCAAGGAAACATAATCATCTCAATTCCTAATACTGGAAAAAAGTCAAAGAAGGCAATAAAAAAAGAAAGATTCAATGCTTGTTTGATTCCTATCACTTGAAAGCCTAAAAAAAGCCCTATAAATGTGATAACAAATAAAATACTATATGTTTTTATAATGATAATAAACGTCTCTGTAAAAGAAGATATAAGGGTCGTATAAAGACTTTCTTTTTTTCTTTGAATAAGTGGTTGATGAAATAAAAAAAGCATTGTTAGAAAGAAATGAATAAACAGACAAGCAATAAAATGAACCATATTCATCGCAAGCGATAATACATAATGAATACTTGTTGAAAGAATATTTTGAATGAGAGTTTGAATTTGTTGATAAAATTGCGTAAAAAAAGAAATGAGATATTGATGGCTAAGAAGTTCTTGATAAACCGTTTCTATAAAGCTCGGTAGAAAAGAAAGTGTTTTAATAAAAAAAAGACATGAAAAGAAAACAAAGAGAAAGAAACAAGAATACAAAAGAATAAAAATGATGATTGTCATAATTATTGAAAAAACTTTATTTTTTATATGCAATTTTTCTAATATCAAGTCAATAAAAGGTTTTAATAAAATAGCGGATAAATAACTTAAAACGACAATCAGACATTTTTTTAATAAAATATAAACTATCAAACATCCTATACTAAAAATAATTCCATAATATAAAAAATTAATTAACCAACGTTTTTTCTTTTCCATAGTATAAAATATAAAAAAAGAAGATGATTATTCATCATCTTCTAACATTTTTAATTCTTTTTCACCTGTAATATATTTTAAGATTTCAGTAGCTGCTTCTTTAGGACCATTATGTTCATTACCTTTAATTCCTAAACGAGTACGTAATTGTCCAACCTTAACTCCTTGATCAAACATACGTTGGAAATAATCTTGTAATAATGGTTCACATTGATCTTGTCTTTGTACAGGTCCAAATGGATTTGCAAAGTAGCTTCCTACTAAACCATATTCAGTTGTTGTTCCTTTAGCCATACGATTACCAGCTCTAAAGACTTTAAGAGCATCATCAACATTATCAAAGAAACTTAATGAATCTCCATTTTCTTCATAATTGTTTGCATATAAGAACATATCAACATCATGCTTAGCAACTACATCTTTATATTCTGTAATTGGAATAACGATACGAGCATTGACTTTATCAGGATTCATGAAAACAGACCTATCTAATTCTTTAAAACTATAACCTGCATCTAAATCATCAAGTCTTACGAAAGCCCCAATTTCTGTACCTGATGTTTTAACAGTTCCTTTTTCGTCTAATGATAATAACCCCATGTCATCATAAACAGTGATTAAATCTCTGATATAAGCTGCTCCATAAACTTTAATTTGTTCGATTGTTTCAGACTTACCAGCTCCACTATCACCCATAACAACGATATTTTTTGTTTCTCCACTTTGTAAAGTGATTTGAACCATTGCCCCATGGACTGGAAGTTGTTTTTTATTGATTTTTCTTACATTGTGTAATGTAAGCATCATTTTCTTCATGTAACCGAAATAATCAAATTCATCGTTTGCTGAAAGTAAAGCAACCATCATATCATTTTCATCATCTTGATAGAAATATTGATGTTTTTTACCATCTTCATATCCATAAACATAAATCATATCTGGTTTTCTATTACGATATTCTTCTTCAGTTGCTAATTGGAATAAGTTACATAAAGTAACACCTTGTGCCATATAAGCGACATTGAAATAAACAAAACATAATAGATCTCCTACTTTTGCAGGATAACAGAACCATTGATCTTGATCAAATTTTAAATCTTCAATTGGGTTTTTCTTTGTTTCAGGGAAAACCCCATCTCTTTTATTACGTTTTGAATATGTAATAAAAGGTGGATGAATAATAACTGATTCAATAAATGGAATATTGTCTAAACAACGATATTCATATGGTAAAAATGAACGCATATTTGAAACACGTAACCCTGCATTGACACCTGCAGTGATTTGACGTAAAACATTTTCACTTTGTCCAATACATTTATTTTTAATTGATCGATATACTGATAAAACAAGCGCTTCAAAGTTAGCTTGTGCATCAGCGAATTGAACGTTTTGATATCCCCCTCTTGATTCTTCGTTATAAACCACACTATAACGTTGTAAACGACGCCAGAATAAATAGATATCTTCAATTACTTGTGTAAATTCATCCATATCTCTAAAATATGGAGCAAATTTAGGATAAATTGAAGCTAATTCCTTAGGATCCATAACGAGTAATAATCTAAAAACCGTTCTTAAATCATCAACAATATCAATACTTTCTTTTTGAACTTCTCTCAAGTATTCATAAGCTGTTGTTTTCTTTCTTTTGATATCGTGTACATACCCTTTAAGTACACGCGCAAAAGATTCGCTTTCAATCAACTCACAACGTGATTGACAGTATTCTTCTGAAAAGTTAAGAATTGCATTTCCTCTAGTAATTTTAAATTTATATGACATTTTATCATCCTTTCCACCAATAAGATTCCCCATAAATTGCCTTATTGATTGACATTATCTTACCATAATTTTTTTCACAAGCAAAATAAAAACAGTAAAAATATGATTTATTTTTCGATTTTTTTGCTTAAAGTTATACAATTAAGATTTGTTTATCATACGGATGTTTTTTTATTACATATCTATACAAAAAAAGACTCCTATAAAGGAATCTTAAAAAAGACTTTACCAATGACATCATTATCAAAATCAAAATAGCCTAATTTTCTAGAATCTAAAGAATGATTACGATTATCCCCCATGACAAACACTTTTCCTTTAGGAATATCAATAGAAAGATCTTCTGTATTCATATTCTCTTTAATGTAATTTTCTTTTATCTTTTTACCATTAATATACACTTCATTATTTTTAATATCTAGATGATCCCCACCAACAGCAATAACTCGTTTAATAATAAGCGTATCATCTAAACCATCATCATAATCTACAATAATAATATCATTTCTTTTAGGTTGACTATGTTTATAAAAAACTTTATCAATCAAAACAATATTATTTTGAAAATAAGTATTTTCCATACTTGAACCATTAACTCTTGATATTTGCACAAACTGTAAAAATATAAAAGTTGCAATAACTGTTAAAACAATGACTCTTACATATTCCAATATAATTGAAGTCGTACTTTCTTTTCTTTCATTCATAAAATCACCTGAATGAATTATATCACTTAATGAGATTCATTCAAATGTTTTCTTAATTTTGTAATGATTTTCTTTTCTAATCTAGATACTTGTACTTGAGAAATATTTAATCTTTGCGCCACTTTTTCTTGATTGAAATCCAACTGATATCTCATATATAAAATAAGTCTTTCTTTTTCATCAAGTTTTTCTATTTCTAATTTCAATGCAATTTTTTCAAACCACATTGTATGATGTTTATCTTCTATTCTTTCCTCCATTGAAATTGTAGATCCATCTTTTTCATATATCGGTTCAGAAAGTGAAGTTGGATAATAAGAAGCATCTATAGCTTCTACAACATCCATGACATCTACTTCCAGTTCCTTTGCTATTTCTTGAACCGTCGGTTCATAACCATAAAGTGTAATTAATTTTTCTTTTGCTTTGTTAATTTTGATATTCAATTCCTTAAGTGAACGAGAAACCTTGATTGTCCCATCATCCCTAAAATAGCGTTTGATTTCTCCCATAATAATAGGCACCGCATACGTTGAAAATTGAACACCATAATGAACATCAAAATTATTAATAGCTTTCATGAGACCAATACACCCTATTTGAAAAAGATCTTCTTTATCATAATAATTATTCTTAAAACGATGAACAATCGACCAAACTAAACCTAAATTATTTTTTACAATTAATTCCTTAGCTGTTTCATCCCCTTGTTGTGCTAATTGAATATTGTTTAAAACAGCTTCTTTATTCATGGACAATTCTTTTTTTCATTATGAGTTGAGTTCCTAATTCTAAAGAAGATTCGATTGTCATTTCATCACATAATGCTTCAATAATACTCAGTCCCATTCCAGCATGTTCTAATTCTTTTTTAGAAGTAAACATCGGTTGTCTTGCTTTTTCAATATCTTGAATACCTTGTCCTTTATCAATGACATAGATTGTAAGCAAATCATCTTCGATATAAGCTTTAACCTTTACAAGACAGCCTTTATCACCGTTATAACCATGAATGATGGCATTAGAAACAGCCTCTCCTACAACCGTTTTAATTTCTACAATTTCATCTACCGTAGGATTTAAACAAACCACAAAAGAGGCAATACATGTTCTTACAAAAGGTTCATTTTCTAAAGTTGCACTAAAAGATAATGACATTTCATTTGTCATATTTGCGCCTCCTTTAAATATTCCATAATTTCAAATAATCCACTTAACTCAAAAACCTTATAAGCTGTATTAGACAATCTTCTAAGTGATAATTTTCTTCCTTCTTTAGATAATTGTTGATACCTGCCTAAAACCAACCCTACCCCTGCACTATCGATAAAAGTCGTATGTTTAAAATCAAAAATGACATCATCATCATTAATCGCTAGAAGTACATTTAATTTATTTCGATAATACGCAACATTATAACCATCTATTTCTCCGTAAAATGAAATAATCAGTTGTCCATTTTCAATTTCATGTTCCATTTTATTTTCCATTTTTTCATCTCCTTAAATGCATCTTAGCTCATCTTAAAAAGAAAAAAAATAGATTCGACAAAACTAGAAATAATGACAAAAAAAGAGTCTAAATCAACGATTTATAGACTCTCAATAATTTATCTAAAAAATTCATTTTTTTGACATCTTTTTCTAAATATAAAGAATAACTTGCAATTGTCTTATTTTGTTTTTTCACTACTAATTCTCCTATTTCCTGATTTTTAAAAACAGGAAGTTCTATTTGATTATATTTGATTTTCGTTTTCACTTCTCCCTTACTTGCTCTATCATTTAAATAATAAATATCTTTAGGTGTAATAACTTTAACTTCTTGATCAACCAAATCTTTGATCTTTAACGTATCTAACACTTCTCCTTTAGAATAGAGTTTTATTTGTTGATACTTAGAATAACCATAATTCAATAAACCTTTCATATCTTCATTCCGTGTTTGGGGCTTATCTTCATTCATTAAAACACCTATTAAACGTAAATTATCTTTTTTACACGTTGTTACAATACAATACCCTGCTTCTTTGGTATAACCTGTTTTTAAGCCATCGACCCCTTGATATTGTTTTAAAAGTTTATTTGTATTAACAAGCCAAAATTTTTGATGATTTTTTTCACGAATGTAACTATCATATAACGATGTTACTGAAAACAGTTTTTTCCCACCTATTTTAATTAAATACGCTCCCATGGTTGCTAAATCTTTAGCACATGTGTAATGTTCAACGTCATGAAGTCCTGTGCAATTTTTAAAATGTGTATTCACCAGTTTCAATTGTTTAGCCTTTTCATTCATCATTTTAACGAACTCTTGATGACTGCCAGCAATTCCTTCTCCAATTAAAACAGATGCATCATTTGCAGAAGCAATTGCCACACATTTAAAAAGTTCATTAACACTCATTTTTTCATTTTCTTCTAAATAAACTTGACTTCCTCCCATACTTGCAGCATAGGCTGAACAAC
>OGXH01001036.1_pt1 | contig 20575 bp, 20 predicted proteins | sample 1576241 | NCBI WGS metagenome assembly OGXH01 (sample SAMEA3541529, study PRJEB24748) | human gut metagenome | biome: human gut; feature: human-associated habitat; material: faeces | place: China | collected 2012
CGAACGCACCAAACTGCATCAGGCGCACCACGCGCTTCAGCTCGACAGCAAAAAGCCGGTCATTCTCTGCGGCGATTTAAATGTTGCACACACGGAGATCGATCTGAAAAATCCAAAGACCAACCGCAAAAATGCCGGTTTTTCCGATGAAGAACGGGAAAAAATGACCGAACTTTTAAACGCCGGTTTTACGGATACCTTCCGCTATTTTTATCCGGATGCCGAGGGCATTTATTCCTGGTGGTCCTACCGCTTTAAAGCCCGCGAGAAAAACGCCGGATGGCGGATCGATTATTTCCTCACTTCAAAGCGGTTAGATTCCAGTCTCACCGGAGCAGCTATCCATACCGATGTGTTCGGTTCGGATCACTGTCCGGTAGAACTGACCATTGAATTGTAAAGAAGTTTATTTCGTAAAAAATCCAGTGTTTTCACGGACGATTCCATGAAAACACTGGATTTTTCATTATGCGTACATCAATTTTCCTTTTGGCACTGGAATTTCCCGCCCAATAGCCTTTGCCGTCTCTATCCATTCGGAAATAACTGTTTCCACATTTTCCAAAGCCTCTGCCGCCGTTTCTCCATCATAAACTTTATTTCCGCGAGGATGCGCAGCTCGCGGAGCGTTATTTAATCATAGGAAGGAATTTCCTATGATTAAATAAAAAAATGCTGTCATACGACAACATTTTTTCGGGTTGGGCTATTATATTTATAATAGTAACAGTCCGTACGGGAATCGAACCCGTGTTTCCGCCGTGAGAGGGCGGCGTCTTAACCGCTTGACCAACGAACCGTGTATTATACTATCATACACAATACTCTTTGTCAAATACTTTTTTCATATTTTTATCTTTATATTGCCAGAGTTAGAAGAACTTGCCTTCGACTTAGGCGATATCGTGCCATCCTTTATCGTTCTGGCCTCTTTCTTGTTATTTCTTTATTTTTGCAAGTGTCTTATAAAATGGCTTGAATATCTTGTTAAGTTGCGTTCCATTCTTTGGATATTGCTTTGTGATTTTAGCACTCATAGACTTCTTATCGCCTACTATGTTATTTGCTAGTATGATGGTTCATTTTTTCCAACACAGTTTATAATGGTATAGAGCTCATTTTTATCTACACCACTTATCTTTTCTGTCACTTTTACTGATGAAGAGTTGACAACATTCTCTTCAACAGATACAGGCACTTTCTATAGGTTTGAGTTTGATATATTAGAGCGCGGTACTCTACTTACATTCATTCCACGTTCAGACCAAAATGAAACAACAGCATCAAATTCTGTATCATTTGACATAATAATTAGAAATCCTTTGTTAATTATTTTTTACGCTGCCGCATTGGCATTTATCGACTCTATAACCTTCCTGATTCCCATCCACACCGTCAAATCAGTAAATATCTCTACCACACTTCCCTGATCTGTAAACGGTGACTCCTGCAAGACAGAGAGATCTTTCATCATTCCATTATGAACTATGTATTCTACGATTTGGTTCACAAAGTAAATCTGTCTGCTATCCAGGCTTGTGCTAGTCAAGTATTCTGAGAATGCTTCCTTTGCCGCATTCATATCAAGCCCTACGATTTCGCGAACAAATTCCCCTAGTGGTTTTGTACCAATCTCATGTTCATAATCTTGTTTGGTTCCAACTTCTTTCCAAAGAATTTCCTCTAATGTTTCAATGTCTGTCTCAGTCAATGGCTGATTCGTCTTAATCTTTGCGATGGCAACATTATCTTGGTGTTGTCTAATATAGTACTCTGCCTTTGCCTTGTAATTCTTCAACTCATCATTTTCCAGTTCAGATTCCTTCCAGGTGGCAGAAAGCAGTTCGTCTGAAAAATTAGTCTCATATTTGATTTTGCCTCGTGGGATATATTTCATCAGATCACGAAGCTTTTCTCTGATTTCTTCAAACTCGTTAATTCCTGCATTATCCACATAATCTGTATTCAATATCTTATTAATCAATTCTGATTGGGCCTGGATCTCTGGTATGTTTGCAACACTCGCTATTCCTGCAACTTTCTTATGCAGATCTGAACGAGCCCTTGTATATTTCTTTCCAATCAGATATGCCAATTCAATTCCATACATGAGTGCATCAAATCGAACCGCACTTGCTTCATCACCATCAGGCAAGATAAGTGGAGCAACCTCTTCTCGCACTATCAAGGTATCCTCGTAGGTGAGCACCTGATAATTTGCCTCTGTTGCGTATAAATCCACATATTTCAAATGCTGTCGGACTGCAAAATTATCCCTCGGTAATTCCTGTACCTTCTCACTCATCTGCTTCACTAGCGCCTTACGGTAGGCAATCAATCTATCAATCTGGTAATCAATATCCTGAAGCTTATATGAAATTTCGAACTTTAGATTAAAGATAGCTCCCTGAAGTGCAATCATGTTTGCGGTTGCTTTGCCTTTATTCATTCTAAAGAACTCAAAGTTTCCACAAAAATCAAATATATAAAACTTCTGCTTATCTTCACCATCAAGAAGTCCAGGACAAAGTCGTGTTCCACGTCCAATCATCTGCCAGAATTTTGCCTTACTCATAACCTTTTTGAAGAACACAAGATTTAATACTTCCGGCACATCGATTCCTGTATCCAACATGTCTACTGAGATTGCAATCTGTGGCATTTTCTTAGGATCAGAGAACTCATCAATAGCACTCTGTGCATAGGTCATATAATTATCAATAACCTTTGCATAATCTGGAAGATGTGGATATTCTTTATTGAATACTTCCAGTATTTTTTCGGCATGATCATGGTTCTTGGCAAAGATGATTGTCTTTCCAATCTTCTGACCATAATCAATTTTGATACCTTCCGTCATCAATGTATTTAACACCTGCTTTATAGTATCCTCATTAAAGATCCAGGTATTTAACGCAGAAGATGCAATTGCCTCGGGCATCTCACCCTGTTCACCCTCAAACGTTTCCTCATATGCTTCCTTATCCTCATCTGATAACTCATCATATACAATTCCTTGCTCAATGAATTTCAGCTTAGATTCCACTGATACATAGTCTACTAGGTAACCATCCTTTACCGCCTGCGCCAGATCATAGCCATATGTTGGCACACCGTTTTCCAGTTCAAACACTTCATAAGTGTTCTTATCAATTTCATCCTTAGGAGTTGCAGTAAGGCCTACCAACGGAGCATCGAAATATGTCAAGATATCTTTGTATTTATTGTAGATGGACCTATGTGCTTCATCACAAATAACCAGATCAAAATGTCCGCAGGTAAATAGTTTTCCCTCATCGTCTCCCACCGTATCAATGCAATTAATCATGGTCTGGTAAGTTGAAAAAATGCAATGTGCATTATAATTATCCTTCTCTTCTACCAGATTTGAACATGATAGGTTCGGCAACATATTTACAAAGCTTCGCTTCGCCTGTGTAACCAATGAATTTCTGTCTGCAAGGAATAAAATGTTTTTCACCCATCCAGCCTTTAATAAACAATCACACAAGGCAATCACGGTTCTTGTCTTTCCAGAACCAGTTGCCATAACCAATAAAGCCTTTCTACGATTCTTCTCATCGAAGCTGTTACATACCGCCTTAATGGCAGATTCCTGGTAATAACGGCCTGCAATATTTTTATCTACAGAAACGAACTTAAGACTTGTCCTCATGGTCAATAAATTGAACCACTTCTCCAAGTCTCTCTTTGAATAAATAACGGAACATTTTCTCTCAGGATATTGTCCATCAATGATATGTGTTTCAAATCCATTTGTAAGGAAAATCACCGGTCTTCTTTTATATTTCTGTTCTAATAAATCTGCATATAGTTTTGCTTGCTGCCTTCCTTTTGCCACATCCACACAGGTTCTCTTCGCCTCAATCACAGCCAATGGTCTGTGCATATCATCGTATAAAACGTAATCAGCATATCCAACTTCTGACTTATTCGGCATGCCTGGAAGCTCTACTTCATTGATCCAGTCTTTGCCTTCTGTCCAACCGGCATCCGTTAACATAGAATCTATGTAAAGCTTTCTTGTTTTATATTCAGACAAATCAAGAGGCTTTGGCACATAAGTCTGCTGCTGTTCCTGTCTACGAGCTGACAGTTCTTCTTTCAGAGACGCATTCTCTGCAATCAGCTTTTGCAGATCAAGTTCTTGTTTGGCTGATTTTTCTTGTTCCTTAGCAAGCTCTTCTTTTGTCGCACTAGCAGCCTCTTTCGAAGCCTTAGCCTTCTCAATACGCTCTGTGATCAGCCCTTGATTAAAGGTTCTCTCCTCATACTGATCCGAGTAACAATAGGCAATATAGTCCAAATAGATAAAAAGATTCTCCAAGCAAAGCATTGCTTCGTCTCTGCCCAGCTTCTTATTGCTGTGAGCCACATTATTGCCGCACCTGCGAATATAATCCATTCGTTTCCAGAGATCTGGTCCCACGATCTGCCTGTAATCCTCTGCATTCATCAAGCTCTGCAGATTGTCCTGATAAGGCATCTCCAGTTCCTTATCAACAGAGTACATCCACTTTATGGCAAATTCCATTGCTCTACGACTATTGATAATACTAGCTTCCGGATCCATAAGAATGATTTTTTCTGCGGATATAGCAACAGATGCAAAAGATGAAAATTTAGATTCATTCTTTAGATAATCAAAATTCGTGATCATAGGAACCTCCTTTGTTTATATTTCTTTCGAATCAAGAATTTCAAAATCTCCTGTTAATTTTGACTCCCAAATATTAGCTTCATCATTTTCGTTCCTGTTATATACGAATATTCTTACTTTCTGTTTCGAATTGATCAAATTTATTATCGCTTCATCCCCATTAGGTGACATACCTAACACATCTATTTGATCAACCTTTTGTAATTCTTGGTAAAGAGTTTTTCTTTTTGGTATAAACAAATCTTGCATAGGATATAGACAGTTTGATGGATATAGCCCTTCAACGCAAATCAAATGATCTTTATCAATTCCTGACGGCGCAAATACAATCTCATCCAGATTTGCAATCTGTACTTTATATTTTTCAGATAATTGTTCAACTACTTTTCTATAATCATCTGCTTCCATACGCGGCCTACTGACTATAAGATTGATATCATCACCTATAGCATTCAAATTCACCTTACCATGTAATGGGATAGAAATATTGTTCTCATCCCAAAATTCATAATAATTTAACGTCAACACTACATCATATTCTCTAAAATTAGGAAGCATTGTTTTGTCATATTTAACCGCCATTTTACCGTTCGAATTCAAAAAAATTGTCGTAATAGCAATACACGTAAGTAAATCTTGTATTCTGATGTCAGCATTTACACACCATTTATCTCCAATTTTTTCTCTAATATATTTATATACCAATCCAGCTAGCGTCTCGATTCCTATATTTTTTGAATTTGGAAATATGTTCATCATCTCATCATCTCTTAAATATATACCAAGTGATTTCTCCAAAAGTGGTTTATATACAATAACATTTGCTATAAATCTATCCTGGATCTTAGCAACCGACAATGATTTAATTCCTATTCTATTGTTTATCCCATTTCCTAAAAGTAAACCTTTCTTCAAAATAACCTCCAAAATATTAAAATCTAGCAATAGTCTCTACAAACTTTAATTTGTCGACTTGAGTGACGAAAGCGGCAAACTGATTTTGAAGTTCAATCGGTGGAACATTTACAACTAAATTCAATATATCTTTATTTGAAATATTTGCCTGTCTCACACCTCTGCTTATACCTGTAAGTTTCTTCTTTACACACTCAAACTTCAATAATTCTGACAAATAGTATTTATCCAAACCACTCTTGATTTCCAATTTGGCATTTCGTTGATTAAGGTAATACTTATCGTATTCGTTGCCCATAATACACACATTACCATAGTCATCTTTTCCGACTGTACCTGTAAGTGACATAACCAAGTCACCTGCATAGATGGCATATCTCTCAAGTTTTTCATCGTCCTCCCAATAAACCATATTTACTGGTCGAAAAACTCCTGCATTAATATTTCCAATTCTTAAAACTGGAATTCCACCTATCTCACTAAACTGATCGCTCTTAAACGCATATCCGCCAATCACATTAAGCAAGTCAGACAATGGTTTCTGTTCCCATTCATTGCTGCTATCTTCAGGATTTCCAAACATCTCGACAAATCTGGCTTTGATAAGGATGTCTAATTCTTCCAACTGCTGTTTTCTCAGTTGAATTACAGAATAGACCTTTTCCAAACTACCAGCTAACTCAGTTTGTTTTTTCAACTCAATATCTGGCACCTTAATTTCTTCTAACACTTTGCGGCTAATAGCTTTAAATGTACTGCCTGTTCCCTGTAAATTTAACTCTTTATGTTTTCCTTTAAGTAGCCAATATATAAACCCAGAAGATACCTTGTCTTGATTTGGTGTGATTGCTGCCAAACCACGTCCGATGCAACATTCTTCTTTTGCATAATTCAATGCTCCAATAGGTGCTCTAACTGAAATTAGAATATCCTCAGCATGTGCAATTTTTGTTGGTGCATTACACCACTTTCTTGTAGTTGGATATTTTTCTCCAAAATCTGCATTTCCTTGAAAAAAAGGAATTCCATCCTCATTATCATTATAACTATCTGAATCTGGAGACTGTCCCATATTGATGTTACAAACATCTTTCAATTTCACAAACCCAAATTGATTCAATTTATCTTAGTGGATTTTTCCATTTTGGAAACAACCACTATTCTCAACAAATTACGCAATATACTTTTGATGCGAATTCTTCACATTAGTCTGATTTACAATTGCGTATTGCATTGTGGTATCTATTTGAGAATGACCTAGTATCTTCTGCACCTGTTCTATTGGCATTCCTTTATCAATAGCCCTTGTTGCCATTGTCCTTCTGAACTTATGTGGATGTATTTTGTTCAGTCCAAGGGATCTTCCAAGTTCTCGTATTCTTATCTCTACACCACTGATTTTCAGGCGATTGAATGGGGCATCTAATGTCACAAATAAAGCAGGATTATTATCCGATCGACTATCAAGATACCGCTGCAAATGTATCTTAGCTTTTGCATCAAAATAAACCTTGCGTTCTTTATCGCCCTTTCCAAATACGATACACTCACGTTGCTCCAAATCCAAATCTGAAATATCCAGATTCACCAATTCTCCCACCCTGATGCCCGTAGAATAAAGCAAGTCTATGATGGCCAGATCCCGTAATTCTGTGCAATGATCTCGTAATTTTTCTATTGCCTCATCAGAGATAGTTTCTTTTACAACTGTCTTGGTCTTAATCTTATGGATCCTTCTCATCGGGCTCTTTAGAATATAATCCTCTTCCTCTAACCAAGAAAAGAAGCTTGAAATATTTCTTCTCACATTATCAATCGTTACTTTACTGCAATTATTAATTTTCTGATACCTAACTAGATAATCCCTGATCTGCTCCGTACTAATTTTCCGAACAGGGTTACTGATGTCTTTCAGGAAATGCTCTACCGTAACTCGATAATACTGAATTGTCCTATCAGAGCACCCTTCCATCTGCTTCGCATTTAGGAATCTGGTAATATACTCATCATTTGAAATATTTTCTCTTTGAGGTTCATTTTCTGATAATTCCTGCACTATAACTTCTTGTAGCTTCTTAAGCTGCTCAATGCTTAAAAACTCCGCCATTGCATTAACAATTCTTACAATCTTTTCTTCCATGTTGATACATTCCTTTCGTACCAACATCCTACTCCAATGAAAATTTATAACCAGTTCTCTTCTATTTCATTTTTTAGTTTACCAAATAAGTCATAAAACAACTCCTTCGTCTGGTGAATAATATCCAAAGCAACCGCTTCATTATATGCATGTGCAACATTATTTCGTGCCTGCAAAGCGTCCAGCCAACTTTGTTCATCCACAATCATTCCCGCCTTATATGCTGTCTTTAATATGGTTCGTGGTGAACTAGTTGCACTTTCGGCAAATCCTGACTCTGTCAGTTTTTCTTTCATCATTTTCCATGCTTGCTCAAAGCAAATCTCATATAGTCCAACCAATCCTGTCAACTCGACATTGTTATATGGCTCTTCGTAACTATAAATATCTTTGAGATTGCGATAAGCATTACAAAAGTTTTCATATTTTTTCATATAACAAAACTCCCTCTCTTCGTATAGATTCTAGTAGTTCTTTTTGTACTCTCCCATCCAAATTAATGATATCAAATTCCAAAAGTATAGAAACCTCCTCATCCACCTGTACTGCAAATGCTGAGATATTTCCACCTTCTACGGCTAAATCTATATCACTCGTGCGCTTAAAATCCCCACGAGCTCTAGAACCAAAAAGAATTAGCTTCTTTATATCATTTTTGATAGCAATGGAAATAATATCCTGTTCAATCGAATCATCAATTCCTAAAATTTTCATACTCTCACCTATCCAAAATATTCCTGCATTAAACTATCAAATAATATTTGCATCTCATCAAGTGATTTCTGTACTTCAACCTTTAATTTGTCGACTTGGCTATTAAACTCAGAAAACTTCCGCTGAAGTTCTAATGGTGGCGCGATCATTTCAAACGATTTTATATCGCCAACATTTATATGAGGCGAAGCTGAGCCACTTATTCCCCTTAATGCATTACTCAAAAACGAATCACTATTCATTGCTGTACAAATGAACTCAGAAGTACACACCGATGAATCCGGAGATAAAAGCATTGATCTTTGTCCCAGCGCAACATTACAATTTCTATCGATGATAGCTGCAATTCCTAAAATTGCACCTTCTCTTGTATAAACTATATCTCCTTTTTCAGGTCGTTTTCTCTGAATTCTCTGATTAAATTCATCTTCAACGATATATTCGATTTCATCCCATAGAATTTTATTTTTCTTCACAACGGATGTTCGAATGCACATAAATCCAGTATCTTCACTAATGTAGTTTGGTGTAGAGTGCGGACAATCAACAATTGAATGACATAGCTGCTCTAAGGACCTCCTAGACCAATTCTTTTCATTTTGAATAGGATCACCAAACATCTCAACAAATCTGGCTTTGATGAGAATATCTAATCCTTCTAATTGTTTTCTTTTCTTTGTAATGACACCTTGTACCTTTTTTAATTTCTCAACAATCTTCAACTGCTCTTCCAATGTAATCTTTGGAATCTTCATTTTACGCATTGTTGCTTGCGTTAACTTTTGTCGTGTTGCTCCATTAACAAGTCCATTTGTATCGTAGAACATCAATGAGTAGCATAAATAATCAACATCTATCATACTCTTTGGTTTCAAAACATGAGCATGATTATTTACCCAGCATTTACCTGACACTCTATATGCAATAGGTCGTGTTTTTGAGCCAAAATTACCACCATCCTCGGCTAACAATACTAGTTCATCATCAAAGATGTAATCATCTACATAGTCCTGAATTCCATTAGCACCATAATATGGATATTCTCCTGCACTTCTTTCAGAACCTTTGATTGGCACTCTTTGAGAATCAAGTATCTCACAACATTCTTCGACAGTATATGTCTCCGCAAATCCTTTTCTATCAATCACATCTGCAGTGCCATTCGTATTTCGCTTCGCTTCATCCTCATGTCGTGCTGTCGCACTATCGGTTCCGTCCATCATGCCGCCTTTGGTGAGCAAGATCCCCACAGCGTCCTGTTGGACGTCTCCAGCACTGCTCGTTACCTCGTCAAACCCAAATTTATTACGATCATCAGCTGTTTGATATATCTTATCTATTTTATTCATATCTCTAATTTCGAATCCTTTAACTCAGGATTTTTCCTTTCCTTAATCTGCCTGTACCGAAACTAGGTAATTAATAAATGCACTGCATGATATCAACATAAATTTTGCCTCATCAAAAGTAGATGAAGGTCCTCCAATATCTCCTGCATGTCTAATTCCATTGGCATCTGAAGTGTATCCATATAATATATTAAAAGCAGATTTTAATCCCGAATGAATTTCTATTCCATTATCTTCAATTTTTTTAAGCATCTTACCAAGAGTAGCTTCTTTCCCTCTAATCCCAGTTATTTCTTCACAAATTGCTTCCACCGCACTAATACTTTCTTTTATTGAATTTTCATAATCAGGCTTTTCTCTGTTTGCCAAAAAACCATTGGCTTTGGACAAATGATCATATACAGATGAATATTTGCAGTTTAACGCATCTTCAATTGCGGTAATTTCATTTTCATCACTAATAGAGGTTAAAATTCCATCAATAAATCGATATCCAACATATTCTCTCTTAAAGATAATATTTACCATATCAAAGATTGAAGTCTCTCGATATCTATGATCATACTCATTATAATAATTATATCTTTCTGTTTCTTTTAAGTATTCATCCCAATATTGAGTAATAGCCTCTATCAATGTAAGTACATCATCATAGTCATCATTCTGAATAGTATTATTAATAATCATAAACACTTTATCATCATCATAAGTTTCTCTCTCATCAACAGGCGATGAATAAATTGTTCCCCTCACAAATTTCAAAAAATCCTGAATTGGATGATTCCGATAATACAAATCATTTTTATAAACATTGGCATATAACTGACTAATCATATTTTGTAATTGAATTCTAGTCCTTTTGTCTATTTCTTTTAGTTGAATAATATCATTTTCCTTCTTTATACCATTTCTATCTGAAAAGCCATTTCTTTTGCTCACTTTCATATGATAAACCTCACTGCTGTCCTAATAATAGTTCCAATTCTTCCATATCTTTAGCGATTTCTTTATCCAAAGCCTTAATGTTAGCCAGAATCTCTGATGTTGCAGGATACTCAATTTTTTCATATTCTACCTGTTTATACTTGTTGATAGACAAGTCATATCCGTTATCCACGATTTCCTGCTTCGGAACCATAAATGACTGTTCGGTACGTTTTCTATCAATTTCCTGCTCACGATTCTTAAATCTCTTGATGATATCAGCGATATCATTTTCAGACACAACAGTTCTCTTATCATCAAGACTGAAGCCATCAGCCTTCATATCATAGAACCACACATTATCCGTTCCACCATGCTCTGTTTTAGTAAATACCAGAATAGCGGTAGATACACCGGCATATGGTTTAAACACACCAGAAGGCATGGAAATAACAGCCTCCAATCTCTGATTTTCTACAATCTCTGTTCTGATATCCTTATGCGCTTTAGAAGATCCAAAAAGCACTCCATCTGGTACAATACAAGCACATCTTCCACCAATCTTTAAGATACGAAGGAACAAGGTAAGGAATAATAATTCTGTTTTCTTTGTCTTACATACCTTAAGCAAATCTCCGGAAACTGACTCTGCATCCAGACTTCCCTTAAAAGGTGGATTGGCAAGTACCAACGAATACTTGTCCTTATCTTGATTTTGATCAGACAGACTGTCTCTATATTCGATAAAAGGATTGTCAATTCCATGTGTCATCATATTCATGGCACCGATACGAAGCATGGTTCTATCCATGTCATATCCATAAAACATGTGATTCATATAATGATCTTTTTTCTGCTTATCGAAGAAAATCTCATCCTTCTTATTCGCCTTCAAATACTCGCCGGCAGCAACCAGGAATCCTGATGTACCACAAGCCGGATCACAGATTACTTCATCACTTGATGGATTCATCATTTCCACCATCATACGGATGATATGTCTTGGAGTTCTAAACTGACCATTCAGACCAGACTGTGCAATCTTTGACAAGAGGTACTCGTATACATCTCCTCTTACATCTGCTGTCTGGATTTCATTCATCATCTTATAGATTTCATCCAGTGAATCCACCACCTTGGATAATAAAAGTGGTGTAGGGAGTTTAAAAATTGCATCATCCATGTACTTAGAATATGCACTATTCTTATCTGCATGTAATGTCTTGATAAACGGGAATACCCACTCCTGCATCACGGAATACATACGATCCGCAGGGAAATCATGGAATACAGACCACTTAAGCTGTGAACCATCAATGGTTCTTTCACCAATCTTTACCTCATCAGAAAAGATACTCTTATATGGCAGACCAAGCATCGCACTTTCCTTCGCTCTTGTATTATCCGAATCGTCCAAATCATGGATAAACATCAGATAAGTAATCTGCTCAATGACCTCCAAAGGATTTACCAATCCGCCTGCTGCAAAAATATCCCATAAACCATCAATCTTATTTTTTAATTCTCCTGTAATCATCTTAATAATCGTTCCTTTCTTCGAAGCTTGGCATTTTGCATTTACTCTGCTTTCCACACATATTTTGTGTATCGGCCTCCACCTATTTTTTCTATTTCTCCTGCTTTCAACAAATCTGCCAATGCTCTTTGTACCGTGGTATCACTGATATCCGGATTCATCTCTAAAAGCTCTGATTTTGTAATAGTGCCAATATGATTTTTAATCATCTCTCTGATGCGATCAGCCTTCGATATGTTAGGATCCGTTAATAGCTTTACCCTTGTTTCAAATTCCTTGTAGGCACTTACAATAACTCCAAGCATATAATTTACAAAAGGCTTGTAATCATTCTTGTTTTCATGCCAGTTGATTGAGCTGTCCTGCAATGCTTCATAATAGGTTTCTTTAGACTCTTCAATGATTTTTTCAATACTGACATACTTACCAACGATAAACCCTGACTGATAAAGTAATAATAATGTCAGCAATCGGCTCATTCTACCATTTCCATCATTGAATGGATGGATGCACAAAAAGTCTAGGATAAACATCATATCCAAAATTAATGGATCCACTATTTCCTTAGCATCTCGGAATGAGTTGCACAATTCATCGATTGCATCTGGTGTCTCCCAAGCTGCTACTGGCATAAATCTCACATGTTGATTTCCTTCTGCATCCATCTCTCGAATGATATTATCACCAGTCTTAAAGGTTCCGCCTTCCGTGTTTCCCAGGAACTTATACAAATCTCTGTGTAGCTGCAAAAGATAATTTGCATTAATTGGAATATAGTCATAATTTTCATGAATTGTATTAAGGACATCTCTATATCCAGCTATCTCAGACTCATCTCTATTTCTTGGAGTGGTCTTTGCCTGCACAAGATTTTTCAGGCGATCATCCGCTGTAGAAATACCTTCTATGCGGTTAGAAGCCTCTGTACTTTGGATCTTGGCTATTTCTACCAGTTCCCTTAATTCATCCTGATGAGCTTCAATAAATAGCCTCTGTTCTCCCTTATATTCGCTTATCAATGTAAGTTTACGCACAATCTCAGGAGATAGTAATTTTTCCCATGTGTCTTTATAGTTATACTCTCTCATTCAATTACCTCATCAGCTTTTTAATTTAGTCATTTATGGTTTATACAACTAAATTAACTATATACATGATATTCTTTTTTAATTATGTCGTCAATAGTTTTAATTTAGTCGTTTTTTGTTGTTTTGACTAAATTAAATTTCAAAATGACTATATTAAAAAAATCCGACTAATTTCACCTAAACAGGTCAAAAAGGTCAGATTCTTAGCAGGATTTATCGAGGGTAGTCGGTCACTTTTCAAAAATGGGGGGTACAATGAGGGTACAAACGCAATTGTCAGCGCCCCCCTAAAGCCTTGATTTTCCTGCAAGCAATAGACTGTTTGCATGTGCCGTTTTTTCCTCCGGCAAGGTCTCCATTGATGATTCTTTTCCAATTATCAGAATAGGTCACCTGTAGATTATCGCCGCAACCGTCAAGGACATCTGCGACAATAACACCTTCGGGGTACTCGTTCATAATCTTATAGCAGTTCCATCTGCATAGATTTCGTACACCCATGCGCGAGCCATGTCAATTGTACATAGTCCTTGCTCAAATATTCTGATACGCATTTTCTTAATAGCCGTAGCAGGCAAAAAATCCAATGACCATCTATGATTACAATCCAAACAGCCATAACTTTGTTGATATGCAAATCGGACATCTCATCTTCTTGGTCTGCCTTTGCCACCAAAGATACCACTGAACATACCACTGCAATCAACAGCAATATGATGCACAACACCTTAAGAGGAATACCGTTTCCCGGAATCAGATTGACAACAGCATATAACAGCCACGCTAATCCATCAATTGTGTATCTGATATTATATTTTTTCGACAAGCTCATTGGTTCTTTTTCATTCATAATCGCCATCGCCTTTATGTGATATATTTCGCTCTTATGTGATATATTTCGCTCTTATGTGATATATTTCGCTCTTATGTTATAAAAACACCACCTCAACAATCTCTTGTCAATAAAAATGTGCGAAATATACCACGCGGATTATAAAGAAAAAGATGCCTGCCAACTGGCACAGCACCTCTCTTTATCCGACATAGATATTTCCATCTATTATAATAATTCCTGTTCTATACTAAGGACATCTGGAAAAATCAGCTTTGCGCCCTTTCTCTGCAACGCTAATACTTTCCCTGCCTTATCCTTCAATTCCTTTTCCAATCTACCATCAACACGAACTGGTATATTGGCAGCAGAGTCCAAATACTCATTTTTCATATATTTTTCTGTAATCGGACACATATTTTAAATCAAAAAAGCCTTCTCATGACCAAGTACTTCTCCAAAAACAATTGTATCGCACCTATGGTACTTTTGCATTTTCTTATTATAAATCCCCTTAAATTTAGAAACCTGTGACGAAAACGGAATCATCCAAAATAGCTGAGTATTACTATCCTGGAATGCGTAAAAACATGGTCTGTCATGCAACTGTCCATTTACTTTTTCCTTATTCTGCATCAAATAAGGATCTGGAAAATCCTTAAAGTACTGATCATCAATATAATAAAAATGTCCTATTTCCATTTCTTCTCCTATCGTTAAAAAGAGGCCCCATCCTCTCGAATGGAACCTCAAAACATTTGAACTCGACCTTTTCTAAGTCGCATATCAAGTAGCGACAAACATTTGAACTCGACCTTGTTTGAGTTGCATATCGAGTAGCAACAAACATTTGCAGTAATCTCTTACTGTACTTAAAATATACATCCAAATGAGCCGCTTGTCAATGTCAAAATAAGTTCAAATCGCAGCTTATGGCTGCATTAATATTATATGTTCATATCCAATTAGATATTCATTTTACACGATACTGCTGAACATTTCAACGATTGCACACTATATAACGATAGCCCTTACATTCTAACGATTGCTACTACCGTTAAAATTTGTACTTCTACATCGGCTTGTTTGCATTCCCTCATTCGTAGTATTACCGTAGTCCCTTACTACTACACTTGCCACGATATACCCAAGTAATGCCCCCTAAAGCCTTGATTTTACTGACTTTCCATAGCCCTGCCGTGGCATACGAATAAAACACGAATTGATGTCATAATATACCTCCTGCTGACAAGAAATGCCCTGTTTTGCAAGGTTTCTTGGGTATTTTGTGAATTACTCTGAAAATGCAGAAGGATCTTTCATCCAATCGTAGAATCGTTTGCGAATTTTTTTCAATTCTTCTTTAGCACCAGGAATCTCTTCCAATTTTACTAAGTGCATAACTTTTATCCCTATTATCTCATAGATAATCTTGTTTCGACATTCTAACCCGACGTTTCGGTTTCATATATGACCATATAAGAAAACAAAAATCCAGTGCCTACAACAGCTTCCTAAGAATCTGTATAAACACTGGATTTATAACTCAGCAGTCCGTACGGGAATCGAACCCGTGTTTCCGCCGTGAGAGGGCGGCGTCTTAACCGCTTGACCAACGAACCGTGTATTATAATAGCATACACCCCACGCTTCGTCAAGCATATTTTTCATATTTTTCAAAAATATTCAAACAAATTCGAAAATAAGACTTTTCCCTCTTTTTTAATTAATCCTCATAACCGTTTGGATTGTTCTTCTGCCATCTCCAGGAATCCGCACACATTTCCTTAATTCCGTACTGCGCTTTCCAGCCAAGTTCACGTTCTGCCTTGCCCGGGTCACAGTAACAGGTTGCAATATCGCCAGGACGGCGAGGCTTGATGCTGTATGGAATCTTAATGCCGTTTGCTTCCTCAAAATTCTTTACGATATCAAGCACGCTGTAGCCGTGTCCGGTACCAAGGTTGTAAATGCAAAGTCCGGCGTTCTCTTCGATCTTCTTTAATGCCTTTACATGTCCGTTTGCCAGATCAACAACGTGGATATAATCGCGCACACCGGTTCCATCCGGAGTATCATAATCGTTTCCGAATACACCGAGTTCTTTTAACTTGCCAACTGCAACCTGTGTAATGTAAGGCATCAGGTTGTTCGGGATGCCGTTTGGATTCTCCCCCATGGTTCCGCTTGGATGTGCTCCGATTGGATTGAAGTAGCGAAGCAGGATCACATTCCACTCATTATCTGCCTTGTAGATATCTGATAAAATCTGCTCCAGCATGGACTTTGTCCATCCGTAAGGATTGGTACACTGTCCCTTCGGGCAGTTCTCGGTAATCGGAATTTCTGCCGGATCGCCGTATACGGTTGCAGATGAAGAGAAAATGATGTTCTTGCATCCGTTCTGACGCATCACGTCAACCAATGTCAACGTGCCCGCAATATTGTTATTATAATATTCCCAAGGCTTTGCTACAGACTCTCCGACTGCTTTAAGTCCAGCGAAATGAATACAGCTTTCAATCTTCTGCTCTGCAAAAATTTTATTTAAAATGTCACGGTCAAGGATATCTCCCTTATAAAAAGTAACTTTCTTTCCAGTCAATGCTTCCACACGATCCAGCGACTTTTCGGAAGCGTTTGACAGATTATCCAAAACAACAACATCATACCCCGCATTCTGCAGTTCTACACATGTATGACTTCCGATATAGCCTGCTCCACCAGTAACTAAAATTGCCATAATTCCACTCTCCCTTTCTGTGCTTTTGTTTTCTTTTGACATCTTTATTCTATCGCTCTTATCCACAAATGTACAGAACCAAATGTAGAGAAAACATGTAAAAATGTTGCATGTGCATAAAAAAACGTATAAACTGAATATTAAAGATAACAAAAGCAGCCATGAACTCTATGGGTGTACAAGGAGTGTTTTCCATGAACGATCAATACAAAAATTCCTATAAAGCAACCGCAAAAGAACTTGTTTCCCTGTCGGTTTACAATGTCGGATACCAACTATGCGATGCCGGTTATCAGTGGGGTCCCGGAATCCGTGACCACTATCTGATTCACTATATTATCTCCGGCAAAGGCACCTATGAAGTGCATCACGAAGTCCATTCTCTCTCCGCCGGAGATGCCTTTTTAGTTTATCCTAATACTGAGGTTATCTACCGTGCAGACGCCAAAAACCCATGGGAATACGCCTGGGTCGGTTTTACCGGAAGCGACGCTGCCACCATCCTGCAGGCAACTGATTTTTCTCGCAAAAATCCCTGTATTCATGCAGTGCCAAACGGAGAAGAAGTCAAGCGGCAGCTTCTGCATATTTACGATGCCAGAGGAAATGGTTTTGAGCATGCAGTGGAAATGACCGGACGGCTCTATACTACTCTGGCACTTTTTCTGAAATCTTCTGCCAAAAAAGATACACAGCTGACATCCGCTACCTATGTCCAAAAGAGCATCGAATATATCAGCGCCAATTACTCCTACCCGATCACAGTGGAAGATATTGCCGCCTACGTCGGTTTAAGCCGCAGCCATCTGTTCCGTTCCTTTGAACTGGTGCTGCAGCAGTCCCCAAAAGAATACCTCACGGATTTTCGCATGAAACAGGCATGCTATCTGTTGGAACACTCAAATCTTTCGATCACCGCCATTGCAAATTCCGTCGGATTTGATAATGGGCTGTATTTTTCAAAAACCTTTCATAAGAAAAAAGGGGCCTCTCCCAAAGCTTATCGCATAAAAATAAGAGGGACAGAATAATTTTTGCCCCTCTTTTCTTCTAATGCCACGGAAACGTGAACATTCCATAAATATAAATAAATAAAATCCCTACAGGCACAAAATAACAGAACAGCGGTTTCATCCATGCCTTGATTTTTAAGCCTTTTCCCGCATTGGCCTCCTGCAGGAAATTGTTCCACCCCCATCCCCGGCGTGTACAGCAAAACAGCGCCAGTATCAGTGAGCCGAGCGGCATCGCATTGTTAGACACAATAAAATCCCACAAATCCAGCCATGCCGTGCCTTTTGCAAACGGCTGAAAACGAATCAGACTGTACCCCAGCGCCGTTGTCAATGCCACAAGAAACGTCCCAATCCCGCAGGCAATACATCCCACCGGACGTGACCAGCCCGTCAGTTCCCGGATCATGGCAAGCAGATTCTCACATACTCCAAATACCGTTGACATGGCAGCAAACACCATGAACAGGAAAAACAGCGCACCCCACCAGCGTCCGCCCTGCATATGGTTAAACACACTCGCCATCGTATCAAACAAAAGGCTTGGTCCCGCAGTCACTTCAAGATTATAGGTATCGCAGGCAGGAAACATAATCATGCCTGCAACAACTGCTACAAACGTATCTAAAACAATGATATTTACGGATTCTCCCAAAAGGGAACGCTCTTTCCCGATGTAGCTTCCAAAGATCGCCATGCCACCCATACCGACCGACAACGTGAAAAACGCCTGATTCATTGCTTTTACAATCATTGTACCTGATATTTTGGAAAGGTCCGGAATCAGATAAAAAGCCAGCCCATCCTTTGCGCCGGAAAGCGTAAAACTGTGGATCGCCAACACCAGCATCAGCACCAGAAGCGCCGACATCATATATTTGGTAATGCGTTCAAGGCCTCCCTGCAGCCGGAAACTCAAAATCACAAATGTAATCACAACCGTGATCAACAGGTAACCAACATTTACGGATGGTGTTGTGATCATTTTTTCAAATCCCAAATCCGCATTCTGACCGGTAAGAAACTTCACAAAATAATAAATAATCCAGCCTGCAACAACGGAATAAAACGCGATCAGTGCAATATTTCCAATCAGACACACAATCCCCGGAATTTTCCATTTGCGTTTTCCGGAAAGTTTCTCATACATATACAAGGGACTTGTCTGTGCCGCACGTCCTACGGAAAGTTCCATCACCATTGCCGGAAGCCCTAAAATGAGCAGACAGATCACATAGACAAGCATGAAACTGCCACCGCCGTTTTGTCCGCACATCCAGGGAAACTTCCATACATTTCCGCATCCGATTGCACATCCTGCCGAGAGCATAATAAACCCAAGTCTGCTTCCGAGCTGTTCTCTTTTTTCCATTGTTTCCAATACCTTTCCCCGTATATTTTTCAAAAAACTCCGGACAAACAACTTGTCCGGAGTTTTCTACCCAACATTTTTCCGATGACTAAGCTAATGCTTTCTTTGCAACTTCTGCAAGCTTTGCAAAACCTGCTGCATCTGTAACAGCCATGTCAGCTAATACCTTACGGTTTAAATCAGCTCCAGCTACCTTTAATCCGTGCATGAACTGGCTGTAAGAAAGTCCGTTCATACGAGCTGCTGCGTTGATACGAGCAATCCATAACTGACGGAACTGTCTCTTTCTCTCTTTACGTCCAGAATAAGAACTTGTTAAGGCTCTCATTACGGACTGCTTAGCTACACGATACTGCTTGGAACGAGCTCCTCTGTATCCCTTTGCTAACTTTAAAGTTCTGTTATGTCTTTTCTTAGCGCCTAATCCGCCTTTAACTCTTGCCATTTCCTATATCCTCCTTAACAAATCTTAGATGTATGGTAAAATCTTCTTCATGTTCTTGATGTTTGTCTGATCCATCATTGCTGCTTTTCTGAGATTTCTCTTATTCTTTGTTGTTTTCTTTGTTAAGATATGTCTTCTGTAAGCCTTGTTTCTCTTTAACTTTCCGGTTCCGGTTGCTTTGAAACGCTTTGCTGCTGCTCTGTTTGTCTTAATTTTTGGCATTGTGTATTCCTCCTTAATAAATGTTATCTCTTCTCTGCCAACACCATACCGATGCTTCTTCCCTCGATCTTCGGTGCTTTTTCCACTACTGCGATATCGGAAAGCTGCTCAGCAAGATCATCTAAGATGTGCTTACTGCTGTTCATATGTGCCATCTCGCGACCACGGAAACGAAGTGTGATCTTGACTTTATTGCCTTTTGCGAGGAACTTCTTTGCAGCGTTCATCTTGGTGTTCAAATCATTGGTGTCAATGTTTGGTGACAGGCGGATTTCTTTTAATTCCACTGTCTTCTGCTTCTTCTTTGCATCCTTTTCCTTACGTGCAAGATCATAACGATACTTACCGTAATCAATTACCTTGCATACAGGCGGCTTTGCATTCGGAGCAATCTTGACAAGGTCAAGACCGGCTTCATCTGCAATTTTCTGTGCCTCTCTGGATGAGACAACACCAATCTGCTCGCCATCCGGTCCGATCAGACGAACCTCTCTGTCTCTGATCTGTTCGTTAATCATTAATTCGCTAATGGTTTTGTACCTCCAATAAAAAATAGTGGATAGGCAGACTATCCACTATACAATCTTCAACACAAATGTT
>OGXH01001047.1_pt1 | contig 20494 bp, 17 predicted proteins | sample 1576241 | NCBI WGS metagenome assembly OGXH01 (sample SAMEA3541529, study PRJEB24748) | human gut metagenome | biome: human gut; feature: human-associated habitat; material: faeces | place: China | collected 2012
GCCTTGCGCACGGCATGAATGTTCATGCGGTTGGTTCCGGCTCCGATCACACCACGAAGTCCGGCTGTACCAAATTCCAGATCCATATAAAAACGGTCTTCGATCTCTTTTTCATTTCCCTCAATACTTTTCAGCTCATTTCTGGTATCCTCGTCAAAATAAGGATTGTTCAGCCAGCTCTCATAATTTTCTTTGTATCCCATTTTTCTTTCCTCCCATACTTATGATTCTGTCTTTATATTAGCGATAACAAACTTGTTTTTCAAGTACTATTCCATGCTAAATTTGTACAATTCTGTCCTTTTTAATTACTGTTTCCGGATAACGTTGACAAAAGTTCTGACAGAGTAGAGAGATAATCCGTACTGCTGCCCGTTGATGTGCCATCCCCGGTGCCGGTTCCCGAAGTCCCATCCGTCAAAATTCCGTTGCTGTTTTCCAGTGAATCCCCCGTCGAGGTTCCAGTGCTGCTTCCCACAGAAGTTCCGGCAGTTGTTCCGCTGCTTTCCCCAGCTGTATGGCTTCCTGCAAGACTTCCCGCAAGACTCCCTGCCGCTCCATCTGTCGTAGTATCTGTTTCGTTCGTCACGGAATCCGCTGTATTTTCTGTTTCTGTCTCTTCCGTGGTGCTTTCTGTTCCACTTCCATCACCGGACATTCCGATCACGATCGTTGCCTCTTTTGAATTAACAAACAGCTTCTTATTGTAGGTATCATATCCGGGAGCTGTAACAGCAAGACTGTGCACTCCATACTGGATCGGAACTGCCTCCTCGGTGTCGATCACTTTTCCATCAATCTGAATGATCGCATCCTCCACATCCACAGCAAATAAAATATTTCCAAACTTTGGTCCCTCACCCTTTAAAGTGTTAAGATCAAGTGTCTCTTTCTGTCCGCTCTCGATCGTAAGATCTGTACTTCCGCCATATCCGTTATTTGCCACAGTCACAGTATAAGTTCCTGCCGGCAGTTCCATCGTCATATCTTTGGTCACTTCCGCAAATATTTTGCTTCCGATCTGGATAAAACTTCCCTCAAAAAGTTCTGTATTCGTCAGCGCAAGTTCCCCATGTCCGGTTGTGACAACAATGGAGATCATTTTTTTTCCTATACCGGTCACCCGCAGTGTATCTAAATCGGTCAGATCTGATAACTGCTTTCTCACATCATCTTCACAGATATAAAGATCTGCATCATAGGAATACCGTTCATCTCCGATCTTAAAAATCCTCCGATCCATATCCACCGAATAACGTGATACATCCGGATATTCCCAGACAGCATCGGAAATCTGCACCTGCGTGATCTTTCCCTGATCATCTTTTTCTCCCACCGTGATCACTCTGCCGGGTTCAAAATAAGACACCGCTGTGCGGTTTCCATATTTATCGAGAAATCTGGTTGCGATTGTGTAATAATACACATATTCTTTACCGGATGCGATCTGCTCTAATGTCAGACATTCTGCCTGCATATCATTCAATCTGATCAGGAACTGGTCTGTTCCGACCACATCTTCCCCGGTTGCCTCCACCGACTCATTTGCATCATCCGAAACATCCTCCGTTTGGGCATCTTTCTCCTGATCCGGGTAATAATAACGCCCGGTCACAACCGTATTCTTCTTTCCGCATGCACTAAACAGCATGATCATTGCTGCAAGCAGCAAAATAATCCTGTATTTTATCTTCATGTGCTCTCCTGCTTTCTAAAATATTGTGCAAATAATTATACCGCAAACTATCTACACGGTAAAGTGGAAGAGCATCTGTAAAAACTGTTCCCTTGCATCTTCCTGCGCAATAACTTTCTCTAATTTTTCTATATTTCTCCCTGACAGCCATGCTTTATGTGAATTATAATAACGGTTTGCGATCTTCCAGAATTTTTCCGGATATGCAAGATAAACATACAGATATTTCAGTTCTTCCGGCGACAGCTTTTTTACCCGGTCATAATTACGTATCAGATCCATGCCAAGTCCTGCATTCCAGTTATTCTTTTCCATCATTTTCCGGATAAAGTTTGCAAGATCCCCGACTCTCTCCTGATACAGGAAATTTTCAAAATGAACGACTGCAATTCCATCCTGTGAGAAAATAACATTGTGCTGGTTATAGTCACCATGACAGAATCCGATCAGTTTCTCCTGCCGTCCAAGATCCTTTAAAATATCCGTTGTCTCTTTCGCTTTTTTCACATATTCCGGATACCAGACCGCAAACATCATCTCAAAATCATTTTTTTTCTTTTTTGCACGGATATAATTCTTTACCTTGTTTAACTCACGGTTTCTTTTTTCATAAAGCATTAACAGACTGTTCTGTCCCGATCGTAAAAACTCCGGTACACTGCCCTCATAATTCTGTGCAGACTGATGCAGCAGCGCAAGTTCTTTTACTGCGCTAAACATATCTGACCTGTTTTTCGTATCACATTCTGCACCCGGATACGCCTGATATAATATGTATTTTGTTTCCTCCTCATTCACAGAAAACGGCTCGCCCTCTTTTGTGCGCATTATCGTTTCCACAGTTCTTCCCTGTCTATCAAGATGATCCAGCATATCTGCTAAAAACTCTGCCCGTTCTTTCGAACCTCTGTATTCACGCAATATTTTGGGTCCCTGTTCGGTATCACACTGATAGCTGTCCCGTCCTCTTGAGATGGATTTTACTTCCAGTTCGTATTGTTCTAATACCTGTTCCGGTCGATTATACAAAAAAACGCCCCCCATATGATTGATTACGGTCTTACCACCGTGTCTCTTCATCATATGAGAGGGTTTGTTCATTCATGACTACAGATTCTCTCCAATAGTCTTTCTTTTGTATTCAGCTCCGGTTCATCAAGCACCAGTTCCAAAAGACCTTTTAATGTTTCCCCGATCTCTTTTCCCGGTTTCATCCCGGCAGCGATCAGGTCACTTCCATTGACTGCCAGGTCCCGTATCGTAAGGCACTGATTTTTTTCTAAAATATCCCGGTATAATGCCTCATATCCATCCACGTATGCTAACTTTTCTCCCCTCTGGTATTCGCTCTGTGCCAGGATATCTGCACGTTTTACCGCAAACAATGCCGGATACTGTTCCACTCCGATCCTGCTTACTGCTCTTCTAATATTTTTCTCTGAAAGAGGCGGATTATCATCATGCCAGCACACCAGACGGCACACCTTATCCGTCGTATCATTGTCAAACTTTAACCGGCGCAGGATCTTTCGTGCGATCTCACTGCCTTCCTTCGGATGTCCGTAAAAATGATCGCTGCCAGACTCATCCGTGGTCCTGCACGCAGGTTTTGCCACATCGTGTAACAACATTGTAAGGCGCAGCACCTTATCTCCCACAATATGATTTAAGGCTGCCACAGTGTGTTCCCCGACCGAATAACAATGATGCTTTGTGTTCTGCGGCGTCTCCATCATACGGTCAAACTCCGGCAGAAATACTGCTGTAAGACCTGTCTCCCATGCTGTTTTGATCTCGCCCGGATGTGCAGAGGTAATTAATTTTACCAGTTCGGTCTGTATCCGTTCCGCACTGACTTTTGCAATATTCGGTGCAAGTTTTACCATCGCCTTTTTTGTCTCTTCCTCAATCGCAAATCCAAGCTGTGCAGCAAAACGCACGGCACGAAGCATCCTAAGCGCATCTTCCGAAAAACGCTCTGTGGCACATCCCACGCATCGTATCACGCCCCGCTCTAAATCACCCACACCGTCAAATGCATCGACCAGACCGTTTTTGTCATTATATGCCATGGCATTGATTGTAAAATCACGCCGTTTTAAATCCTCCAGCAGACTCGCCGTGAACTGCACGTTTTTCGGGTGTCTTGCATCCTCATATTCACCGTCGATCCGGTAAGTTGTCACTTCAAATCCTTCATGTTCCACCATCACGGTGACTGTTCCATGCTGTATCCCGGTATCAATGGTATGGATCTTTTTTTCGGCAAATATTTCTTTAACCTGCTCCGGTTTCGCCTGTGTCGTGATATCCCAGTCCCCCGGTGTGCGGTGTAACATGGTGTCGCGCACACAGCCGCCGACTGCATACGCTTCATAGCCATGTTCTTCTAATGTTTCTATGATAAATTTTACTTTTTCCGGCAAAACGATTTTCATATACGGTAAGTTCCCTTTTTTGTTGTCTTGATCGAATAGAGCAGATCATCCGCCCGCTTGATCATCTGGTTGATTTCTTCCTCGTCATGAACGTCTTTCGCCGACACGATTCCAATGGAACAGGAAATACGCTGCTCTTTTTTGATAGAAATCTGTTTTTTCAGTTTCTCAGAAATCGCTCCTTCAAAACCGTCTGCCTGATCGATCTTTTTATAGATCAGCTCTGCTGTCTCTGTAAGTTTTTCTTCGTCTGCAGTAAAAAATACGATAATGTATTCATCCCCGCCGTAGCGGCATACAAATCCCTGTTTTTCACACAGACCCGAGAAAATGTCTGCCATTTCCTTTAAAACCAGATCTCCGACATCATGACCGTAAGTATCATTATAATGTTTAAAATTATCGAGATCAATAAACATCAGTCCCAGTTCCGGTTTTCGTTTTCCTCCCAGAAATTCATCCATCAGGGCTTTGATTCTCCGGTAAAACCCTTCTCTGTTATAAATTCCAGTCAGTTGGTCTGTAACCGCAGAAAGATAAAGTTTATTGTTCATCTCGTATATTTTATCATATGCGTCCAGACGGTTCAAAGAATATTTTACCTCCCGGAACAAAAGCTGATACATGTTTAAGTCATCTTCATCTAACATATATCTGTTTACGGAAGAATGCCAGTTATCCTTCATCCTCACATAGGCGATCAGGAAATTTTCCAGTTTTGAATTGTTAAAATACGGTACTGCCACTAAAGAACACACATCATCCTCACCAAATAATGATGTGATATCCTGGTGCTCATTATAATTGCTGCTGATCTTCGAGATTGCATAACCTCCCGGATTCCGTTTCAGGGAAGCAATGATCCTGCCCGTCTGCCCGTCGTTTAATTCTATCCCTGTATTGTTGTATAACACCTGCGTTTTCCGTTCCATACAGCGTGCATATACAGCACAATCCACATTAAAATGATTTAAAAACGTTTTCATGACCGCATCGAGCATTTCTTCTGCACTGACTCCGGTCACGTCGATCAGTTTCTGCCAGGTTAAAATAAAATCCAGCTGGTGTTTTTTACTCTTATAAGCAAGCACCATACTTTCCTGCCAGAGAAGCGCATCTAATTCCTGTACGGAAATCTCCTTCTTCCCATCCTCATCATCTAAAGGCGGCAGGGTATCCATAATTTTTTCTGCCAGCTTTCCATAAGTGTTAAAATGTTTGTATTCGTATTCCTCCAGTATGTTCTTTTGTTTTACTTCCCCTTTTTTATTTCCAAGATGATTGAAACACTCCATTCGCTTTTTCCGGAAAAGTGCATAGCTGAAAAACTGATTTCCCTCGGAGCATCTCAGATAATTCTCCGCTTTTTCATAATCTAAGTCAGCTTTTTCATAATCTCTATCGTATACGGCAAGCAGTCCGCGGGAAAATGTATATAAAAACATGTCGTCATCAACTTTCGCATAATCATGGACAGTTCCAAACCCATCTCCCATCTTTTCTTTTTCTATAACGTAATTTAAAAACTGTCTGCAATTGTTTAAGTAGCGCTCACAATTAAACCTGTTGCCCTCTAAAACAGACACAAGTGCAAGAAGTCCATATAATTTTGACAGATTGCATACCCTCAGACTGTTTAAATGCAGACGTTCCACAGCCTTCATGCACTGTGTCAGATAAAATTCCGCCTTTTCATACTGACCGCACATAATGCAGTTTAAAGACATATTATACTGCACTTCTGCAATATCTCCCGGCTCCCTCAGATAATAAAACAGACGGATGGCATGCGTGTAATACGCCATTGCACGTTCATTTTCACCGATCGCACATAAATTATATGCAATTCCCGAATAGATACGGCCTGCCTGGATTGATCTTTTATCTTTCAATGCTTCATACGTGCGCACCGAATAAAGCAGGGAAATCTCATACATGCCATTTGTCGACGAAAGCATGATATTTTTCTGGTATGCCGTGTTGATCAGATGTTCATTTTCGATTTCTTTGGCAATACGTATTCCCTTGCTGAAGTAGATCAGAAGTTCTTCAGACTGATTCGCCTTCTCGACGATTTCCGGCTTATTGTCATATGCATAAATATATACATGTGCCAGATGATTGCGGTAATTGTAGCGGATCAGATTTTCGGTCAGGCTTTTCTCTATTTTTACATCCTGCGCACAGAAAAATATGTTATACCAGCCGGACATCTGTATCTGGGTTTTGAGTAACTCGGATAAAAACTTCCGGTAATCATCCGATATTTTTTCTGCAATACGATATGTTTCGCCTGCCATCTCTAAGGCTTCTTTTAATTTTCCCTGATACATATACGCAGTTGCGATCAGATAGTCCTGCTCATATGCACACTCATCTTCCCTTCCGGCAAGATGAATTTTTTCTAAATCCTCGCAGATTTCAAGAGCTTTGGGAATATCCTTCCTTAAAATGGAAACTTTTGCAAATAAAAGCCACATGCGAAAACGCGCAGGATCATCGACAAAGAGATTATCAAATTTTATCTTTCGCTCTATAACCTCCAGATAATATGCTGCCTGGTCAAAATCAAGAAATTCCACCATATTCTGCAGTTTGCGGTAGACCTTTTCGCTTCCGTAGTCAGCATATTTTCCATCATCTGCGATTTCTTCTTTTTTCCTGCCGGAATTTCCGATATGGTAAATCTTGCTGCCATCATCTAATGTCTCGTAAAGCATCTCCCAGTCTGGCACTAAAAACTCCGGCATTGCCTGAATATCACTGACCCCAAGCACAAGACCTATATTGCTGTTCTCGGCTTTTAAAATTCGCGCTGTCAATTGCATCGTACTTTTTGAGGCAAGCTGAAAACGGTTCAAAATAAGAAGAACCGGATGCCTGTCTGCAATGGCATACAGCATACGTTCAAGTGCCGCTAGCATGCGCTCCTGTTCATATGCCACCTCATCGAGCAAAATGATCTCTTCCCTTTTTGCATATCCCCGGTTAAAATAGCCAAGCAGTACCGGCCGGTGCAGATAATACACATCACATTCTTCCATAAATTCTTCGAATGTACCCGTCATATACCGCCTGAAGCCATCACAGATCATGGTAAGATACGGCTCATATGCACTGGTGATCTCACCCGGTTCAAATTCGTGCATCTGTACGAAAATATTCTCCATTTTCTCCAGCTGATCTTTATAACTTAATTCTTCTATGGAAAATTGTCCACTGTATCTGACCAGAAGATGGTTCTTTTCCACAGTTCCCAAACCGGCTGCCACCTGTTCTATCGCACCATCATAATACTTTTCTATCATCTTCTCCCATCCCCCTGAAAAAATAATATTTTGTGTTACATGTACTTTCTGCAGGTCTTATGATCCCATTGTAAAAACGCTACCGGAATCGTTTCCATTTTATGTTAAAAGTAAACAGAACCGTATGATTCAGCGAATCTGTCTATATTCGCTGAATCACTTTGCGGTTCTGTTTTTATTTTTTAGTATGCTTTACCCCAATATACTAATTTGTGAGCCGGTTTTCCGCAGCATACGCATACATCTGAGATATGTTCCTGATCATGAAACGGCATACAGCGTGATGTCACTGCAAGATCTTCTTTGATCTTATCCTCACATGCCTGATCTCCACACCACATTGCACGGATAAAGCCCGGTTTCTCATTTGCGATTGTTGTAAACTCTTCGTAGTTATGTGCATCCCAGATATGTGCATCTCTGTGTGCCTTTGCACGCTCAAACATATCTTTCTGGATCTGCTCTAATAACTCCGGAAGTTTTGCTTCAAGCTCATCTAATGCAACCTCGATCTTCTCTCTGGTATCACGGCGCACAATCACACATTTGCCTGCTGCAATATCCTTTGGTCCAAGTTCGATACGAACCGGAATACCTCTCATCTCCTGCTCGGAGAATTTCCATCCCGGACTCTTGTCAGAATCATCAAGTTTTGCACGGCAGACTTTTCCGATACGCTCGCAGACTTCTTTTGCGGTGTCAAGCACACCATCTTTCTGCTGCTGGATCGGGATGACCATAGCCTGTACCGGTGCAATACGCGGTGGCAGCACAAGTCCTGAATCATCTCCGTGTACCATGATGATCGCACCGATCAGACGTGTTGTCATACCCCAGGATGTCTGATATACATACTGAAGTTTGTTGTCCTTATCAGTGTACTGAATGCCAAATGCTTTTGCAAATCCATTGCCAAAGTTATGGCTGGTTCCTGACTGCAATGCTTTTCCATCATGCATCAGCGCTTCGATCGTGTAAGTTGCATCTGCGCCTGCGAATTTTTCTTTTTCTGTCTTCTGTCCACGGATAACCGGCATTGCAAGTACATCCTCACAGAAATCCGCATAGACATTTAACATCTGTACGGTTCTCTGCTCTGCTTCCTCTGCAGTCGCATGTGCGGTATGTCCCTCCTGCCATAAGAACTCTCTGGAACGTAAGAACGGACGTGTTTCCTTCTCCCATCTTACAACAGAACACCACTGGTTATATACCTTTGGCAGATCACGGTAAGACTGGATAATATTTTTATAAAAATCACAGAACAATGTCTCTGAAGTCGGTCTGACACACAGACGCTCCGGAAGCTGATTTAAGCCGCCGTAAGTAACCCATGCAACTTCCGGTGCAAACCCTTCCACGTGATCTTTTTCTTTCTCTAACAGACTCTCCGGGATAAACAACGGTAAATATACATTTTCAACGCCTGTCTCTTTGAAACGGCGGTCTAATTCATGCTGGATATTCTCCCAGATCGCGTAACCCGCCGGACGAAGGATCATACATCCCTTTACGGATGAATAATCGATCAGTTCCGCTTTTTTGACCACGTCTGTATACCACTGGGCAAAATCTTCCTCCATGGAAGTGATTGCCTCTACTAACTTCTTGTCCTTTGCCATGATAAATCTCCTTATTCTTTAAAAACCTTTGGATTTATTTTATGATAAACCAAAAGGCTTGTCAATTTTAAACTCCAGTTTTCTATGTGTCTTTGGATGACGGAATGCGATCTTGAAAGAACATAGTGCAAGCTGTTTTCCTGACGGGGTAATATTTTCTTTGAAATTATACTTTTTATCCCCGACGATCGGCATGCCTGCATGTGCAAGCTGTACGCGGATCTGATGATGACGTCCGGTATCAAGCTTTATTCGTAAAATGGCATTTCTCCCATTCTGCTCAATTACTTCATAGGAAAGTTTTGCATGTTTTGCCTGCAAAGTTCCTCTCTCTACCACCTCAGATGTGTTTGTCTGTCCATTCTGTAAGAGATCATCCTCTAAGGTTCCCTTTTTCTCTTCCGGCACTCCGTCCGTCATGGCATAATAGTATTTGTCTGTCAGTTTTGTTTTGATCTGACGGCTCAAATCCGCTGCTGCCTCTTTATTTTTGGCAAATACCATGACTCCTGCGACCGGCTGGTCCAGACGGTGCACCACACCGATATAAGGTGTTTCTCCTTTGGATGCCCGGTAGTTTTTAAGCAGGCTCTCCATATCCGCCTGTCCGATACGTTTTGTCTGTGTTGCCACGCCTGCCGGCTTTTTGCAGACGATAATATCTTCATCTTCATAAATGATCGCTGGCTGCATACTGTTCCTCATTTCTACTATTTGACCGGCATATTATCCACGCAGCTTACAAAATCCTCTCTCCTTGCGGACTCTTCTCCCGGCAGCGGAGTGGAACGCTTTCCGCCACTCTTGGAACATTCCTGACATACATCCGAACCAGCCGATGCTTCTGTTCTTCCAAATCTGCACTGCTCCGGGTGATCTCCGCTTGCAAGATACACACCTTCTATATTTTCTCCTGTCACTATGACAGTTGGTTTTTCATAGTTACCCATCTTTTGTTTCCTCGCTTATCCTTTATTTCATCCGGATGACTGACTTTGTCAGAACCCGAACTTCTTTATTATATACCCTTTTACGGATCAGTGCTATCCTATTTTGGTATAAATGTGGGTGTGAACTGTAACGCTTCTATAAATCCTCAGCTTTGTATATCACATAACCTTCATAATAATAGCTATGATCTATGCCTTTCATATAAACTTTTCTATCGTCAACCTTATCTGTTAAAGCCTGTTTCAAAATATATTTTATTTCAATATCTTTGATTGGGCTTCTTTCCATTGCTAACAAATAATCTTCCTTATCTACAACACTCCAATCAATAACCTGATTCAATTCTCTTTTCAGAATTAAATCAAGCCATATCCTAGTGCTTCGACCGTTACCTTCCCGAAACGGATGAGCTATATTCATCTCAACATATTTTTCAACAATTTCATCAAATGTTGACTGTGGCATCTTCTCAACATTTTCGATTGCAGCTTGTAAATACATCACTGGAGCAAATCGAAAGTTTCCTTTTGAAATATTTACATTTCTCACTTCCCCTGCAAAATCGTATATTTCCCCAAATAAATATTTATGAATTGCCGCATTTTATTTATATTTTTCTCTTTAAAATCATAGTCTCTTCAGATTATACGCATATATCTCAACTCTATAATTTATAATTATACGCACATTGTAATTCACTTTTTGATCATACTCAAGTATTATAACCATATTTTTATGATGATAGTAATAGAATCGTTCGTAATTCTATTGATGTATCAGTATAAACTTCAAAAGAGGCGGCAAATCATTACTGATCTGCCGCCCTGACTTTTTAAATTATTTTATTCTGATATTTATGCCATTGCAGGCTCATTTTTCTTAATAATCGTCTCAACTTCATCAAAGCTCACATCAGCTATAGTTTAAAGCGGTATCCGACACCCCAAATAGTCTCTATATACTGGGGTTTATTGGTATTCATCTCAATCTTTTCCCTGATCTTTTTGATATGCACAGTCACGGTTGCGATATCTCCGATCGACTCCATATCCCAGATCTCACGGAAAAGTTCTTCCTTTGTGAACACATGGTTCGGATGCTCTGCTAAGAATGTTAAAAGATCGAACTCCTTGGTCGTAAACTGCTTTTCTTCTCCATTCACCCAGACACGTCTCGCTGTTTTATCGATACGGATGCCACGGATCTCAATGACGTCATTCTCCACGATATTGCTTCCGATCAGCCGTTCATAGCGGGCAAGATGTGCTTTGACCCGTGCGACAAGCTCACTCGGTGAAAATGGCTTTGTAATGTAATCATCTGCACCGAGTCCGAGTCCCCTGATCTTGTCAATATCATCTTTTTTGGCAGATACCATAAGTATCGGTGTATTCTTTTCTTCTCTGATCTGTTTACAGATCTCAAATCCGTCAATCCCCGGCAGCATCAGATCTAAGATATACATATCAAAATCTTCCGAGAGTGCACGTTTTAACCCGACCACCCCGTCATTCTCAATCTCAACCTCAAAACCACTTAATTCCAAATAATCTTTCTCTAAATCTGCGATTGCTACCTCGTCTTCAATAATCAAAACCTTACTCATTTGGTACCTCCTGATATTTACGAATTACAAAATACATAACTGTTCCGATGGCTTCCTTACTGGTTGCCCAGATCTTTCCACCGTGGTCTTCTATGATCTTCTTTACAATAGACAAACCGATACCGCTGCCACCGGTTGCAGAATTACGCGACGCATCCGCACGATAAAAGCGGTCAAAAATATATGGCAGATCTCTTGCAGAGATACCTCTGCCGTTGTCCTCGATCTCCACCTGGATAAAGTCACCGACATCTTTGATACGGATATTGATAAATCCCTGCTGTTTATCCAGATACTTGATGGAATTACCTATAATATTATGGATCACACGGCGGAGCTGCTCCGGATCTGCAATGATCAGAACATTTTCATCCACATAATTAAAATAAGCAAGCCTGATATTTCTTGTCTCGAGGTCAAGCCCGATCTCCTCTACGCAGTCATTAAAATATTCTGATACGTTAATTTTTGCAAAATTATATGGAATACGATTTGTATCAATTTTAGCATACAATGTCAACTCATTTAAAAGTGTATCCATTTCGTTTGCCTTATTATAGATCGTGCGGATATATTTATCCCGTTTCTCCGGTGTATCAGCTACACCATCCATAAGTCCTTCCGCATATCCCTTTACTGCTGTGATCGGTGTCTTTAAATCATGCGCAATATTACTGATCAGTGTCTTATTTTCTTTTTCACCCTCGATCTTTTCCTCCGCATTGTCTTTTAAGCGCAGACGCATCTCCTCAAACGATCTGCAGAGTTCACCGATCTCATCCTTGCTGTCCGATTCCACGGAGAAATCAAGATTACCATCTTTGATATTCTGTGCTGCCGTCTGCAGTTTTCTGATCGGATTGATCATGCTCGTATACATCCAGATGGTTAACATTGTCGCTGTCAGCACAAGAATGAGAATAATGGAAACTAATACATCAATGAGCAGTTTCTTTACCTCAGGAACAGTCTCCTCTAAAATTGTAACGATAAATGCACTTCCCGCACTTCCATCCTGAAACTGGAAATCGATCTGCTTGATCAGTACCTGTTCATCACCGTCAATGTAAGTTCCGGCATCCTCATCTTTCACAGTATCCCCATAGGATGGCAGCTGTGTCAGAAGTGAAATACTTGCATCCTCGCCAATGTAAATCAGCTCCTTATCTTTTCTTACGATCAGATAAGAACTCTTCTCCTCTAAAGTCTGATTAAGTTCATCTAAATAATCCTGATCTTCCAGCCGCGCCGGATCATCCTTCGCCGTATCCTTCAGTTCTTTGAAACATTCTTTGGTAAAGCGGCTCAGGAGCTGCATGGAATTTGAAAAATAACTATAATTATTTTCCGTGATCCCATAAGTCTGCTCAATCGCTTTTACCTGGATACGCTGAAAACTGAAAAGTGCCGCCATCATCAGCACGATCGGGACAAAAATAATAATACAAAAAGAAATAATAATTTTGGATTTCAGTTTCATTGTAATCTCCCTGCCATAAAAAATGGTCATAAAAGCATCTTTATGATTTCATAAAAATACCTTTATGACCTATTATAACATGAAAAATTACAAATCCCATTTATTTTATATAAAATTGTCTAAACTTTTTGTGAAACCGGATCTGTCTTTTCACTTAAAATCTTCGAGGAAATTTATTTCGAGGAAATTTATTTCGAGGAAATTTATTTCGAGGAAATTTATTTCCTTATAGATATTTCTTTAATGTATCAGCCTTATCAACTGCCTCCCACGGAAGGTCTAAGTCTGTACGTCCGAAATGTCCGTAAGCTGCTGTTCCACGGTAGATCGGTCTTCTTAAGTCAAGCATCTTGATGATACCTGCCGGACGAAGGTCGAAGTTCTCACGAATGATCTCAACTAACTTCTCATCGGATAATTTCCCTGTTCCGAAAGTATCTACCATAACGGATGTCGGCTGTGCAACACCGATCGCATAGGATAACTGGATCTCACATTTCTCTGCAAGACCTGCTGCTACGATGTTCTTTGCAACGTAACGTGCTGCATATGCTGCAGAACGGTCAACCTTTGTGCAGTCTTTTCCAGAGAAAGCTCCGCCGCCGTGACGTGCATATCCGCCGTAAGTGTCTACGATGATCTTACGTCCTGTTAAACCTGCATCTCCGTGTGGTCCGCCGATTACAAAACGTCCGGTCGGGTTAATGAAGAACTTGGTATCTGCATCGATCATATCTTCCGGAAGGATCGGATCGAAAACATATTTTTTGATGTCTGCATGAATCTGCTCCTGTGTTACATCATCATCATGCTGGGTAGATAATACAACTGCCTCAAGACGTACCGGTTTTCCTGCCTCATCATACTCTACGGAAACCTGTGTTTTTCCGTCCGGTCTTAAGTAGGTTAATGTACCGTCTTTTCTTACTTTTGTTAACTGTAATGCCAGTTTGTGTGCTAAAGAGATCGGATATGGCATTAACTCCGGTGTCTCGTTGGTTGCATAACCAAACATCATACCCTGATCACCAGCTCCGGTATCAAGATCATCTGTTAAGGCACCCTCTTTTGCTTCTAATGCTTTATCAACACCCATTGCAATATCCGGTGACTGCTGGTCAAGTGCTACCATAACTGCACATGTATTTCCGTCAAATCCTGTCTTGGCATCGTTGTAACCGATCTCATTTACCGTTTTACGAACGATTGCCGGGATATCTAACTGTGCTTTTGTGGTGATCTCTCCGGTTACTAAAACGAAACCTGTACAGCTTGCGGTTTCACATGCAACACGGCTCATTGGATCTTCTGCCATACATGCATCTAAGATTGCGTCAGAGATTGCATCGCAGACTTTGTCAGGATGTCCTTCTGTTACGGATTCTGATGTAAATAATCTTTTTTCCATTCTTTTGCTCCTTTTTCTGATAGTGTTTTTTGCGTTTTCGCAAAAAAAATCCACTTGCGAAAAACAAGTGGAAGTGATATCTGTAAATCAATCATCAAATCCTCTTATTGTTCGAACATATATACTGTAACGTACAATTCGCTCAGGTTGGCACCTTCCGTAGAGGGGTTGCCGTGACTTCACAGATCCTTTGTATCTCCATCACTCTGAATAAGAAAATTCTAAAAGTTATTAAGTTATAAAACTCACAGTGACTAACATACACCTGTTTTTCTAAAATGTCAAGGTATAATTTCTTAACCTTTTGCACAAACCCGATTGACTTTCAAATATGAAAATTCTATACTATACTTAATTATAAACGTACATATAATAGAATGCATGTTCCGCGGACATTCTGTTATCATGAATGAAATGGGGTTTTTTATGAAAAAGGTAACAGTCAACAAACTTGAACCCGGCATGATTACTGCCGAACAGATTCTGACAAAGAACGGACAGATGATCGTTGATAAAGGTGTCACACTTACAAGACCACTTATCATGCGTCTTTCTTTTTACTGTGTTTTAGAGGTCGGTATTGAAGATCCGGATGAACCAAAAGAACCGGAAACACCACATTTTATTCCGGCTTATTCCCAGAAGGTAAAAGCCTCGAAAGAATTTCAGACATTCCAGTTTGATCATTCTTTCGTATTGAACTCCTTAAAGTCTTCCATGGAAGGCTATGTTTTTCATGATCAGCCGCTTGACACAAATGATCTTCTTGACCAGACAGTTAAACTGTTTAATTCCTGTAAAACATCACTTGAGCTTTTTGATATGCTGCACAATATGCGTGCTTACGATGACAGCACTTATGCACATTCTTTAAATGTAGCTCTGATCTGCCGGCGTATCGGTAAATGGCTGAAAGTAGATGCTGACACTTTAGACACTTTAACACTCTGTGGTCTTTTGCATGATATCGGGAAATTAAAGATCCCGGATGATATTTTAAATAAACCAGGCAAATATACAGACGAAGAATTTGATCTCGTCAAAAGACATACAAAATTTGGCTATGAATTATTAAAACCGCTGCAGATCGATCCTCATATTAAAAAAGCTGCCCTGCTTCATCATGAGCGTTGTGATGGATCAGGTTATCCGCTGAAAGCGACCCAGAAAGACTTAGATGACTGCTCAATGATCGTTGCGATCGCTGATGTTTATGATGCCATGACTGCTGCAAGATCTTACCGTGCTCCTCTTTGTCCATTTCAGGTCATTGAGCGTTTTGAACAGGAAGGTCTTCAGAAGTATAAGCCAAAGTTCATCCTGACTTTTTTACAGCATATCGCATCCACTTATCAGAACAACCGTGTTCTTTTAAGTAACGGGCAGAGTGCCAATATCGTTATGTTAAACCAGCAGCATCTTGCAAGACCGATCGTACAGTTGAACGATAACTCCTGCATTGATTTGTCTACACGTCTTGATCTGCATATCCAGAGTATTCTGTAAGCGGACTGATTGCTGTAGATAGAATCCACTATTTTTCGGATATACCTGTAGTTTCAAAAAGAAGCGCTCAAAGAGGCTCCTTAGAAAACGATCATATTTTCTGATCGTTTTCTAACAGAGCTGCCTCTTCGAGCGCTTCTTCTGCTTCCTCTTCGATTTCTTCCGGTGTTCCATTCAAAACCGGTATCTTTCCAATATGCATAAACACACGTGCGGCAATCAACGGAACAAATCCCACAAATGCGCCATACACACCATATGCATAGACAGACACACATCCGATACATGCACCTGCAAAAAAAGAAAGTACTGTCATGGTATACATGATTCCTTTTCTGCGAAATTCCGGATCCTTTGTCAATATGTACTGTGTCCATGCAAGCAGCGACTGCTTAAAATTATTCGTGGTAAAAATGCTTGCACTGTTATACCCGGATGCACCGGAATAACTTCCCCACTGGAATGCCGAACAGAAAAATATCGGATAAAGACTCACAACCGCAGACATTCCCTCCGGCATGACCGCTGTTGCGGTAAGTCCTGCCGCATCTACCCAGAGTACCAGCCTTCGCATATCCAGTCTGGTAAAATTCGTCAGCAGATAGGAGATAACGATCGCACTGCCAAAAATAAGAAATGCCAGAAATCTTATTCCCACTTCTGCAAAATCTTTACCGGTAAGTGCCGCTGCCATCTCCATAACGTTTCCGGTCTGTGCAGATCCGAAATTTCCTGCATGCAGCAATATCGCATAAGTTCCAAGGAATCCACCAACCAGCGTGAGATTCCAGTGAAGTATCATATCCAGTTCTTTTTGAAATATTTTTCTCATCTTTATCCTCATTTCCTATGAATCAAAAAAAGACGTCTCCTATACCCGGAAACGCCCTTCTCTACTCCTAAGATACTTTCAGTGTAAACTTCTGAATCTCTTTCTCTGTACTTACTTTCTCGATCACAGCCCCCAGTGATGCGAGTTTTTTCTCAAATTCTTCATATCCACGTTCAATATAGTAGATATCATCTACCACTGTGATTCCTTCTGCTGCCAGCCCTGCGATCACAAGAGCCGCCCCCGCCCGCAGATCCGGTGCATTAACACGTGCTCCGGTATAATTGTCAACTCCGCCGATGATCGCTATATTGCTCTCGACTTTAAAATTGGCACCCATGCGCGCAAGCTCGCCCACATATTTAAAACGGTTTTCAAAAATGCTTTCCGTAACGGTACTCGTACCCTCTGAAATACCTAATACCACTGCGATCTGTGGCTGCATATCCGTTGGAAATCCCGGATACGGAAGCGTTGTAACCTGTGTATGATGCAACGGTTTTGAAGATACCACACGTACCGCATCATCAAACTCCTCCACCTCACATCCGATCTCAAGCAGTTTTGCGCTGATCGCTTCTAAGTGCTTCGGAATTACATTTTTAACTGTAATATCTCCCTTTGTGGCTGCTGCAGCAAGCATAAATGTTCCGGCTTCAATCTGATCCGGAATGATAGAATACTCTGTTTTATGCAGCTTCTCCACTCCGACGATACGGATCACATCCGTACCTGCACCTCTGATATTAGCACCCATGCTGTTTAAAAAGTTGGCTGCATCTACAACATGAGGTTCCTTTGCAGCATTTTCCAAAGTTGTTTTTCCCTCTGCCATGGCTGCTGCCATCATAATGTTAATCGTTGCACCGACAGATACCTTATCCAGGTATATATGCGTTCCTTTTAACTGCTTTGCATCTGCAACCACAAGACCATGCCGGATATCTACTGTCGCACCTAATGCACGGAATCCTTTCAGATGAAGGTCAAACGGACGGCTTCCGATATCACAGCCACCCGGAAGAGCTACCTCTGCATGTTTATACTTGCCAAGGAGAGCTCCAAGCAGATAATAGGATGCCCTTATCTTACGGATATATTCATTGTCCACAACCAGATTGTGAATAAATGATCCGTTCATTTTCACCGTATGTGTATCCAGTCTGTCTACCTTCGCTCCGATATCACTGATCGCATTTAACAGCACATTGATATCTCTGACATTTGGTAAATTTTCTATTGTAACGGTCTCATCCGTCATGACTGCCGCAGAAATGATGGCAAGCGCAGCATTTTTTGCCCCGCCGATTTCCACTTCACCGACTAACGGATTGCCTCCTTTAATGACATATTGTTCCATATCACACCTCTATGAACCTTTTCATACAAACACATAATTATAGTTGCTATTATGTGCTTTTGTCAAGAATTATATCACAGTTTCAATTTTGTTGTAAATATGCAGATATTCCCAAAAAAATCTGCATTTCCACACACTTTGCATTCAATTTTTATCAGTTACTGATATACTTCAGTGGATTAACTGCTGCGCCTCCGATATAGATTTCAAAATGCACATGCGGTCCTGTGGAGCGTCCGGTGCTTCCACTCAGTGCGATCGGTTCTCCCTGCTCTACTTTCTGGCCAACTTTCACTAACAGTTTACTGTTATGTGCATAACGTGTCAGTCTTCCATCTGCATGGCTGATCACGACATTGTTACCGTATCCTCCATTATAAGAAGCCTGAATCACAGTTCCGGCACAGGACGCATACACGGTTGTTCCAACCGGGCATGCCCAGTCCACACCTTTATGCATTCTTCCCCAGCGTCTTCCGAATCCCGATGTAAATCTTCCTCCGGCAATCGGTTTGATGTATGTCGGTGGTACGATCGTTCCCCGTTCCACAACTGCTGCCTTCGCTGCCGTCATGATTTTCTGGTGTGCCAGCTCCCTGCTTACCTCAGAGCCGTTTTCATATACGACGATATCATTTCTCTCACGATGTCCTGACACACCTTCTTCTATAACTTCCTCCTGATTGGTATACCAGGAATCATTTTCCATAATGACAGGTTCTTCCTCATAATCTTCCTCGTAAACTTCCCCTACAGTCAGCCTGATCTTTAAATCCGGTTCCGGAACCGCAATGATAAGCTCCTGTCCTTCTCGCAGTGCGTCTGCATTTTCGAGTCCGTTTAATGCCATAATATCCGTAACTTTTGTGTCATGGTCAAGTGCGATCACAGAGAGACAGTCACCACTCTCTACTACATATATTTTATTCGATTCTTTCTCTTTTGTTACTTCCGCAGCCGCATCACCCGGATTAGTAAATGCATCCGGCTGCACGTAATTTTCATAAACCTCAACATTTTCCACAAATGCCATGTCAAGGACACCTGTTTCATAAAAATCCGCCGCATCCGACGTCACAGCATCCAAAAGCTGTGTTGCCGACTCTAATGAGACACCTGCAAGTGATGATGCCTGTATATCCTGTGTTTCTTTTTTCCCTTCTTTTGCCAAATCGTCTTCGCTTTCTTTTTGTTTCAGATCCGCCGTTAATATTCCGTCAATCTGTCCTTCCAACGACTGGTATGTAACTGTATACGCATCTTCTTCATCCGCTTTTTTTCTGACCTGGTTCAAAAAATCCGTCACTTCATCGATTGTTGTAAAATTCCCACGGTAGGAACCGATTGCAACTGTATATGCACGCTCTCTGCTCTCAATCGTCTTTTCTGCCAGCACATTTTTCAGTTGTTCTTCTAATGCTTCTTTCTTTTCCAGATGCACAAACGGCTTCTTTTCTGTCTTTACTGACCATTCATAATCCATACACAGACGTTTTTCTGACTCTGCTGCCAGTTCTCTTCTTGCCTTCCGGATTGCCTCCTTCACATCGACGTTTTCTGCCACATAACCGACAAATATTCCATCTATATACACACCCTGATAACTCTGTCCTAATGCCGTCTGCTGCGTCAGTGCTCCTCCCGCCAATATTATAAGAAATCCACCGGTAACGATCATTCCAGACAATAGTTTTTTATCTTTTAATCTTTTGTTCATCTTCTGACTCTTTCATTCCATTGATGTGATTTTACAAAGATTCTTTTTGGATCTGTGCCACAATCTTCTCGATCGTCTGTTCCACATTCAGACCATTCTCTGCAATCGTAATGTCTGCATATTTTTCATACAGTACAATTCTCTCATCATACAGATCTTTTAAAGTCTGTCCATCTTTTAAAACAACGCCCCTGCCTTTAATATCCGACAGTCTGCGGCTGATTCCTGTATAATCTAATTTTAAATAGATCACAGTTCCGATCTGCTTTAAATGCTCCATTGCCTCTTTTCCATATACAACACTTCCTCCGGTGGCAATGACTGAATGATGTGCTTCTATTTCACTGTTAATACGGTTTTCGACCGCAATAAATCCGTCAGGTCCTTCTTCTGCAATGATCTCGCGCAGCAGCTTTCCCTCTTTTTCCTGAATAACCAGATCTGCATCTACAAACTGATAGCCTAATACCTTTGCCAATATGACTCCCACGGTGCTTTTTCCGACACCAGGCATTCCGATCAGTACAATATTGTCTTTCTCCATCTGTTTTCTCCCACTATAAAAAACGT
>OGXH01001049.1_pt1 | contig 20483 bp, 19 predicted proteins | sample 1576241 | NCBI WGS metagenome assembly OGXH01 (sample SAMEA3541529, study PRJEB24748) | human gut metagenome | biome: human gut; feature: human-associated habitat; material: faeces | place: China | collected 2012
GGAGCAGCAGGCTCCGGATTGCTGGGCTGTACCGGCGTAGCGGGAGCAGACGGCGTAACTGGCGCGGTCGGTGTAACAGGTGCCGGGTTGGAAGGCGTCACAGCAGCAGAACTGTTGCTGGAACCGTTCTTGGTATAGGTCTTGTTGCTGGTCGTGACCTTCTTCGGCTGTTCAACCGTCACTTCGTAGTTGGCACTCTCCTCACCAGCAGTCGCCGTGATGGTTGCATTCCCAGAGGAGATGGCAGTTACCTTCCCATTGGAATCGACGGTAGCGACCTTTTCGTTGCTGGACGACCACTCGATGGTGGTCTCGGCGGCAACCTCTTCGGGGGCAACAGTTGCCTTAATGGTGTGAGAGTTACCGACCGTCAGTTTGCCTTCGTTGGAATCGAGCGTGATGCTTTCAACCTCATAGAACGCTTTCACATGAGTCGTCTTCTCGGTGACCTTTTCGCCATCCTGCATAAGGGTCGTGGTGATGTCGCACTCACCTGCTTTAAGGACCTTCACCTTGCCGTCCTTATCGACGGTGGCGACTTCCTCATCGCTGGAAGCGAAATCAAACGAAATGTTGGACGCATCTTCCGGCTCGCATTTCGCTTCGATTGCGGTTTCATCGGTATCGTTGAGTTTGACTTCCAGGGTATCGGGAACCTTCAACTCTTTCGCGGATACCTTGACGGTGATGACGCAGACATCCTGCATCTCAGTATCCTTGACCGCTGCGGTGATTTCAGCCTCACCGGCTGCGACTGCCGTAACGGTGCCGGTCTCATCAACCGTAGCAACACTCTCATCGGAAGAAGTCCACGCGAGCGTCAGCTTCTCAGCCGCCTTGGCAATCTTTTCATCCTGTGCAGCAGTTTCTGCTGTAGCAGACTCACCGGTTGCGATGACAGGCGTTTCTGCAGGTGCATCCTCCGTGCCGAAATTCACCGGCAACGTGATGCTCTCGCCCTTTTCGAGAATCGCAGCATCCGGAACCGAGATGTTCGTGACCTTAACGCCGCATCCTACCAGGCTGAGCGCCATAGCCGCAGTCGCAATAACTGCCAATACGATATTCTTTTTCATAAAAACACTCCTTCTCGGCATCTAGCGCCGAGGCTACTTTTTAATTTTGCCGCCGCCACTCTATTGATAAGTGGCGGCTTTGGATTCTTTTAAATCGGGGACGGGGGAGATCGCTGCGCGACTCACCGTCCCCGATACATCACGCAGTTTCCAGATACTCCCGCAAGGAATCTGCAACTCCTTCCTGTATGGAATTGTCCCAGACTGCGTATTTGTTTTCCGGGTATCCGCCTACAAATATTGTAGCATCCGATAGTTGCCATTTTGACACGGGCTTGCCATCTTCCACCTTGATGATGGTCGGTGCACCGATACGCTTCTCCCCGACATCAATTTCATTTTTCTCCGGGTCGGAGACGGTGTACTCGGCCAGGTAGTCATCCAGCCAGGTTAGCAGTTCGGTGTAGCCTTCCCCCGCTGGTCTGGTTTGCACTGGTGCGGCAGTATCCGAGTTGTAGGTGTATATATCCCGATATAGGTCTACCTGGCAGTAGTCCATCGTGACCCCTTCACTTGTAGCAACAGCGGCAAGCACAGGGAGCAGGTTGCGACAGTAGGGACAGCGCGGATAGGCAAACAAGATATAACCGTCTTTTTTCGCGCGTGCTTCCACCGCGGTCACAGGTGATAGCGGCACCGAGAAGGACAGATTAACATCCCGGTACGTATATTCTGTGTAGCCGGGAACAGCGCGCCCATTATACGCCCGGTAACTGCGGGCAACTATTGCTCCCGGCGAGCTGCCAAGGAGTAGCAGCACAGCCATCCCAGCAGTTGCCACAGCATAGGCTATGTACGGTGCGGTGTGGGATAGTTTTTGCATCCATTTATCACCTTCCTTTTATATTATAGCACATCAGCACGTAAGAGCAAGATTCAAATCGTCTCCAGGTAGACGATTTTTCCCTTAGCAAATCGGTACAATAAATATACTTTATTGTACACGGTGGTGAGGGCAAATGCTACTACAGGAGGCAATTAAGCTGCGCATTTTGGAGCTTGCAGACGAGCGCGGCTACAGTGTCAACAAGCTGGCTGAGCGTTCCGGCATTGCACCATCTGTCCTTAAAAAGACTGTCAAGCCTTATGCTACCACTAAAAATACTTCAACTGAAATAGTTGCACGGATATGTGTGGGGTTAGGAATCCCATTTAAAACTTTTTGGGACAGCCCTTTATTTGACAATATTGAGACTAGACAACAAAAAGAGGACGAGAGCCAATAAAGGCTGTCGTCCTTTTGATGTTTACTTTTCAAACGAGGCAGGGTTAGAAAGGCATAGCGTCCGGTTCCTCAAAATCCTCCGCAGAAATTCCTTTAGGGATTTCCCCATAATCATTATCTTCTTGGGGCGTGCAGTACAACGGTTTTTTTAAGCTGCCGTTATATTGCCAGTGGGTCTTTCCGGCAATGGCAGATTTGGATTCTGCCAGCTCCCCGTAACGATATACTTCATAATGTAAAACTACTTCATCGTCCATAAGGGCGACCTTGTTTTCCTCCCACGCGAAAGTAAGTTTTACTTTAGGAAAAAGAATTGAGAGCGTATGAATAGCCTCACTTGCAGGTGCGCTATGGGTGAGAAATGCAATGCTATTTTCATTACATTCTTCAAAAGATATCACGTTTTCGTCTGTACCCCAGTGTTCCGTGCACCAGCCGGTATAAGTAGGATAGCCGTATTCCTTCCGGTTCAGCACAGCCATTTTTCCCAAAAGGAATCGGCGCTGATCTGCACGGTTAAGAACAGCAAGAAAATTTTCTTCTTCCTCTTCTGTAGGGTAAAGAACTAAATCAAGATAATGGCGGTAAAGCTTTTCGCCGCAAGAAACTTCATCATCGGGGCCAATGTTCAGGTGTACCGGCACAGCACAGATTTTATTCAAATCAATGCTCCCAATGTCATAGATGTCATCGCAGATGTACTTCATTACTTCATTGACCTGTTCCTTCGAACCGCCAATCGTGAGAGTGCTGTAAATAAAGCTTTCTTTCTTCATGGGATTTCTCCTTTGAGAGTTGTATCACCGCTCACAGCAGACGGCGGCGGATGTCTCCGCGTGCCATCCCTGTAAGCCGTGAGAGTTGTGTAATGCTGACGCCCTCTTGTGTTACCAGACGGCGCAGCAGCGGGGTTGCGGTGGATTCGGGGTAAAGCTGGATTTCGTGGCATTCCATGCCTGCCGTTGCACGTACAAAGTCACAAAGCTCAGCATCCGTAAAGGCAGGCAGCGGAGAATCCTCCAGAATGCCGCGGGCATTTAATTCTGGCTGCTGGTGGTAGTGCCGCAGCCAATCTAAATCATGCAGTGCAAGCGCGTAGCTTGTGTCTACATGACATAACGGCTTTTTTCGACTAGCAAAGTAGTCAATGTAGCTGCTCCACGGGTAGTCCTGCATATCCTGCACCATTCCGGCAGCGACCGGGTTGCGGTGGATATAGCGCAGTACCCGCAGGAAGTAGCCTTTGGTTGTGACAGGCTGGGATTTGTAACGGCCCTGGAAGAGCGGGCCTGTCCGCTGGTAGCGGCGGTTGTAGTAGGCAACGTACCGTACCCCGATGGCCTTCATCATGTGTTGCAAGGAATCGTTACAATCCTTCGCGAGCAGATGCAGATGGTTGCCCATCAGGCAGTATGCCATGATGATAAAATTTTCATCTGCGCAAAAATCGAGAATATGTAAAAAGTTCAGATTGTCGGCATCATCATTAAAGATGGTCATGCGGTTAATTCCACGGATCATGATGTGATACACGCCGCAGGACGAAAGTTTACGGGCTTTTCTTGGCATCGTCCTGCACCTCCGAGGGTGTCGTTTGGGGCGTCCATTCTTCCGGCTTGTAGGTCAGCAGTTGTATCGCCCGCGAGGCATCCCCTCGTGTCATTTTATGGGTGTCAATTTTGTAATCCGGGGCCAGCTTGTGGATAAGGGCAATTTGCTCATTGGTGATGGGTTGTCTATCCCACTTATAGCGCTGCTTTTTGTCCCAGATATGTTGATATTTAGCATGCTTCTGTTTCAAGTCCTGATACACATAGTCTAATGCAAATTGTAATGGCACCGCACTCTTGGAGCACGCTTTATTTTTCCGCAGGTACACCATGCCGTTAGTCAGCGGTTTGCTGATGCGGTAGGTTACGGTCGGGATAGGCAGTATATAGCCGCCATCCTTGAGTGTAATCCATGCGACATCATGGGTGGTAACACCTTCGCCAAGTGCCATAACGTCTACCTCCTTCTGATTTTGTATCCAGGTATCGGGAATGTCCGCACCTGTAAGTACCTTTATCGGTTCGGTTTCCTCCGGCAACTTTTCCACCTGCTCCTTTTTAGGTTTGGGAGCTAGCGGTTCCTCGCCGATTAGCGTTGCTGCCGTGCATATCGGCATCCTGGAAATGCCCACGCAATCAATAATCTTGCAGGCACTTTTTCCCGGATGCAACCGCAGGCCGCGACCTACCATCTGCGCATACAGGCCGACATTGGTTGTGGCAACCGGGCGGGCCAGCAGAACGGTTTCTGTCATCGGCAGGTCAACACCTTCCGTCAGGACAGCATAGCAGACAAGTACTTTAATTAGGCCCAAACGGTAGGCCTCCAACAGACGTCCTCTATTTTGAGTAGTGCCATCGATAAAGGCCGCGGTACTGGCACCATGCTGGGAATTGAGCAGTGCTGTCACATTTTTGCCCTCTTCAATGGATGGTGCGAAAATGATGGTCTGCCCACGTGCGTTTGAGGTGTAGGCCTCCGCGATACCCGCTGCTGTGCCAGACATAACGCGTGCTATATCTGCGGCATCATAATCGCCAGTATCCTCACGGTACTGCACTGTCCCCAAGTCATACTTGAGATTAACCTGACAAGCTTCTATAGGACTAAGATACCCGTGCTCAATGCCGTATAGGGTGTTATACTCGCACAAAATGTCGTCAAAAGCCACATCCAGGCCGACACCATCACCGCGGATTGCGGTTGCAGTGAAGCCAAAACGAACGGCATTTTTGAAGTACTCAAAAATTTTGCGGTAGGTCGGTGCAGCACTGTGGTGGGCCTCGTCGATGATGATGGTATCGATACTGTAGGGGTTGTACTTGTCGAGCCGCCCCACAAGGCTTTGCACCGAAGCGCTGATGATGGGTTCCCCGTGTGCATGTGTGGTTCCCTGCTCGATGCCGCAGGGAAGGCCTTTGAGGTATTCCAACGGCTGTATCACGAGTTCTTCCCGGTGAGATAAAATCAGTATGTGGTGGTCATTTTCCAGTACATCACAGCGGATGTACTCAGCAAAAATTCGTGTCTTGCCAAGGCCGGTTGCGATAACGCACAGGGCGGCATTTCCCTCGTAGGATTTCATACGCTGAAGGGTGTCAGCCTGATAAGGACGCAACGGTGGTGCCCGCGGGCCGTCATGGCCCTGTTGTAGAGGTGGATTTTTCATAGTCGACTCCTTGGTCACTGGTGATAGTAGTAAGCCTGAATAATTTCGTCCGACCCACTGCCATTGCGGATGATGAAGCGTCCGGGAATAGCAGGGAGCTTTGCGGCACTGCCGTCATCCAAGATAACAATGGAACTCTGTGCATCGGCAGTGTGGCCGCAAATACGACCGTCAAGCTGTGCTTTAAGACTACCCGGAACAGACCCTACGTCGGGGCGCTGAGTTGCCACAAGCAGATGAATACCGAGCGCACGGCCCAGACGGCCAATGGCGAGGAGCTTGTTCGTAATCGAGGCAACTACTGCCTTGCCATCTTTATCACGTCCAGTTGTATCGAGAATCATCGAGGTTTCATCCAGGATAACGACGATTCGATGCAGTTCTTCTCCGGTCGTCTGGACATATTCCTCAAGATTTGCACAGCCAGCGATAGAAAACTCTGTACGGCGATGGTTAAGCTCATGTACAACACTGTCAAGCATCTGCTCAAGGGCAGCATCATCATCTGCATAATGCCCCGTCTTACGATATTCGGGGCCGAAGTCCACACCTTTATAATCGGCGAGGTAGATGTCGTAGCCTTTTTGCGACAGCTGGTAGAGAATCAACAGTGCCAACTGCGTCTTACCCATGCCGGTGGCAGCAGCCAAAAGCCAATGAGGCAGCTGGCTAAAATCAATGCTAACGGGAATGCCTGCCGCATTGATGCCCAAGACGATTTTTGTGTCGCTATCGTCCATATATGTATCTGCCCACGGGATTAGCCGCCCCATAAGGTTGCACCCGGCAACAACACGAAGGTCAAAGAGCTGGTTGTTGCTGCCCTGAGTGATAGAGAGGACGGTCACATTAAGTGCGGATTCGATTGTTGTCCGATTGTCTTCCCAGTATTCGAGCGGGCAGCCTTTAAGGCTGAAAGTAAGCTGTTGAATATTACCATCCCTGTTGGCCTTAACTAGCAGTGGTGCTTCATGCGCCTGGTTGCAGATACCAGCACGCGAAAAATCGTCGTAATATGACCAACTGTGGGGGATATAACCAAAGAGGTAAATGACGCCAAGGCACTCTGCCAGCCATGCAATTACCCGAATAAAATTAACGAACGGTCTAAATACTACCGAAATCACGTCCTCGCCAGAGCCGCCCGAAACCATAATCAGGGCGGCAACTGCGAGTGCGAGGCACAGCAGCACATATTGCTGTGCGGTCTTTGAATCGGTTTGAATACGTCTAAGCCCATTGTGGAACGTATTCATGATATAATTTTTTTCCGTCTGCCATTGCAGGCGATCAGAATCATTACGCATGATTAAATCTCCTTTCAAAATAAATGCCCGTATAGCCTGATAGCACAGCTTTCATCCGCTAGAACGGACAATCATCAATCTCTATTTGCTCAAATGTCGGTGTGGTGCAAGGGTGAAAATACTCGTGAACCGTATAGTCCTTGTGACTGCCGTCGAGGTCAAAAACCCGAACGCAGTTGATGCGCCGCAAGAGCGCGTCCCAAGCCTCCGGCTTTTCGTGCTGCTCGGAAACATACTGCTTCTCCAACGGCAAGTTGGAAATGATGTATGCTTCCGTGTAGCAAGCCTGCTTGTTAGCATACCTACAGGGTAATTCCAAAGGATAGCCATCCAGGTATTGCAGCATGCTATTAAGGGGCAAGCTACTGTGGAACTCATCGAAGAGCATCACTTTCTGCCCCCGGTAGCCATCAAAAGGATGGTGATAGTCAGACACCGCGTAGCAGTTTGAGTATCCGCATCCTTCTTTTACCGACCTAGTTTTTCCTGTGCCAGTAGGGCCAAAGATATAGGTGACTGTCATCTGGCGAAATACATTGCGATATTTCTCCTCCAGGATGGTCTGCCTTGTCCGGTCAATGTGGGAGATATCTCGCAGGTATTCCGGGTGCTCACCCAGAATTTGCGCATTGTCTGCCCCGGATGCAATCAGTGCATACAGAGTCCGTAAGTCGTTACGGTCGCCCTGCTTGCTGTCAGGGGGTAAACTGCCACTTTCTTCAAACGTGTCAGAGTAGTTTATCCCTTCATGTACTTTTCCCTTGGAGTCGGTATACTTGTAGTGACCGTTTGCATCCTTGTTATACTTAGCACCCTCTTTACGGATGTAAGCATAGTTTTCGGAATTTTTTCCCCATTGAGGCACTTCGATGTGCGCAGTAGGAAACTTGTTCTTTAGGGTTGTGAACATTACAGGATTTTCATATACTAAAAATAAGTGTATGTGATAGGTTTCCTCTTGCCCCACTTCATCAGCCATGCACCAATAAAGGAGCTTGGCTCCTTTTTCAAGAGCAGCCTTGATAACATTATGATCATAGCCATGCTCTTGTGGATTGTTGATTGTCAGCTGGTAACGGCGTGTCGCGTAACCTTTTGCCATATAGTGTACCCAGTACACTACGGACACAAAGCCGCTGTGTACGCTTTAAAGCTTATAGTTATAGGCTTTATGGACTGTACACACAGGTATGGAGGTAATACTAGCTCCATACCTGTGTGGCGGCTTTAAGTCCATAGCGTACGCTTGTCGTTATAAAATTTTCAAGGTGCTGTATGGGTGTTGATTGGTTTACCTCAAAAATGAGACAAGCCCCATTTTTGAGGTGAGGCCGCTAACGCGTCCTACAGTGTGCTTGGAAACCTTAGTCGAGCACCACAATGTTCTCAGGCTTACGGTACTCGTTGTAGAAAATCTTCACTTCGCGTCCCATCAGGTCATGAAGGTTGATTTTAAGTTCGGCCATCTTAGCGTCAGAGAGATACATATCCCTGACGAAGACGCCCTCCCCGTTCTGGGAGGCAATCTCCGTTGCGAGGTAGATGCGGCAGCCGGTGACGGGACGGCCTTCTTTCGTGACAAAGTCACTGCGTCTATAACCAATGATTTTCATGGTTATTTCCTCCTTGGCATTATCGTTATGTTGTTTCCGAAGTACTGTCCTCGCCATTGGTAACTAAGGAATGGTGCCGGATAGATGCAACCAAAAGCAAGTGTGTCGAGCACTGCTGTTGATAGAACCAAACGACATTTCTGTCACCTCCCTTTTCTGATGGAGGAAACGTAAAGCAATATGACAACCGAGAGGATGTATCTTGCTTGTTCGCTCCCTGTGCTTATAATTCTACTCAGTTCGCAAGGGTGGACAATAAAGAAAAGACGAACTTCATTACAAATTTCTTGAATGAAGCTCGTCTTTATAAAGTGCTTTTTTATTTGGTTTGGCCGTTAGATAAGAGCATCCGCTTTGCTCTACCTAATGAAAGTCTTTCATCAAGCAAGCTGTCAAGCAGAGCAGGAACGCCGTCCATGTCTCCATCCATCGGGTGCATATAGACACCATTAACACCAGGATGTGTATGACCAACTAACTCCTCGTAAACCCAGTTGCTAAAGTGATTTTTGTAGATTGAGCTAAAGGTATGTCGCAGCTCATACGGCGTAATATAAGGGATACCGTTATACCTGCAATAGATCCCCCAGCGTTTACGGTAGCATAGTTGACCAGTGCTTCCAAAGACCCTCTCATGAGGGTCTAACGGAGTGACTCGATAGACTTGTTGACTTTCTAAAAGCATACGTGTATATCGAGTCTGCGGGAAGTCGCGTGCGGCAAATTCGTTCTTCCCATTTGTAGTGATGCCTTTAGCATTGATGGCACGGCGTATATGTATATAATCATTGTCAATATCGCCCCACTCAAGGCCCATCAATTCACCAGGACGTAACCCTGTAACGACTTGGAATCGATATGCATAGATTAAGCTGTCTTGACAAATCGTACCATTATAAGGCACCTGAGATTCGGTGAATAAGATGTTAAGCGAAGAAACGTCAAGTGCTTGCTTTTGACCTTTTTTGGCGTTTGAGGGAATTTTAATGTTTGATGTACGCAAATCGTTCCGGATATCGGCACAGTCCAAATAATTACAGAATCCAGATAAATCGCCGCGTATATTTTTAAGACTTTTTTGACTAAGATTGTGCTTTCTGTATGCGGTATAGATAACTCGCTTTAAATCCTGCTTAGTTAGTAGCATAACCGGGACTTTGCCAATTATAGGTTTAATGTGGTTGTTATACCTGTTGCGGATGGTGTAGATGTTTGTGGTTTCGAGTGCCTTATCTTGGAGGTAGCGCTCAAACACGGTATCAACCGTTGTACGTTCGCTGACGCTAAATGGGCAAGCTCCAGACAACCACGAGGTTGCATTTTGGGCGCAGATCTTTCGGCCTTTGTCACCCGGGACGCTTGAATAAAAAGACTTTCGGACACCGTTCTTTTGGAGGTTGATTTTCCAAACGTGCTTTTTCTCAACCCAGATTGCGCGAGAAATCATTTTACTTTGTGTGGTATACATGCGGACTCCTTAGAGCCGGCCATTTTATGTGACTGGCTCGATGAAAATAGTGTAGTAATCGTCCTTATTGATATTCAACAACCTTCCGATGCGTGCGATTTCCTCTGCCGAAAAGAGCGAATATCCGTTCATCTTCTGCGACAATGCTTGCGGGGAAATGCCGATGGCCTCCGCGACATTGTAGCAGGTAAAGCCTGCGCGGATGATTTCGGACCGCAAATTCAAATATTTGCCTTTCATGATAATAATCTCCTTTGAGTAATTTTCAGTAGGTGGCTTTATTATCATGATATTCAGTTCGCACGTACTGGCAAGAGGGGTATCACCAACTTTTTTATTTATTCTTGCAAGCAGGTGCTGTACCACACTTTTTATATGAAGAGTACCACACTTTGTACCACACAGATATAAAAATACCCTTTAATGAAATCCATACCAGTGATAAAATTATCGTTAGTACGTATTGCATTAAAGGATATTTGTAGAATGATAGAAGTTCGATTCCCGTACGGGTCACCAAAGATAGTCCTTAATTTTTAACGAAGATTCGTTAGAAATTGAGGACTTTTTCTTTTGCCTTTTGACGTGTACCACAATCGTACCACACTTTCAGAAAAAAATCAATCTTTCCAAGAGGGTAGACGTGCTGCGTAAAAGCCTTTATCAGCGCAGCACGTCTACTTTTTTGTTGTTCCCCGCCTAATTATAAAACCGTGAAATGCCGAACAGTAAAGGGGCTTTCGCGGCATATCCTCGCTTTACAAATTGGGCTGCGGTATTCCACGCTCCCCTTGACTGTCCGCCATTTCCGTTTTTTCCGCGAATCGCGGAACAACCCGCAACCCCTTATCCCGATGGGATAACGTGAGTTGAGATTGAGAAAATCGAAAGCGAGGATACGAAAATGAAAGAGACAGTAAAAACATCAAGAACGGCGGGATACTTGGAGAAAATTTTCCGGGCGCTGAACGCAAAGTATTTTGATAATGAACTGGAAGAACCCATCATCACGATACAGAGTACGCCCAAGGCATACGCACATGTTACCATCGGCAAGGCATGGCAACGTGGAGATACTACCCGCAGGGAGTTAAATATCGGGGCAGGAACTCTTGACAGAAGCATTTTCGAAATTGTTGCATCTGAACTCCACGAGTGCATACACATCTACAATATGCAGCGCGGCATACAGGATTGCAGCAGGGGCGGGCAGTATCACAACAAAAAAGTGCAGCCTCGCAGGACATCCGCAGTGACTGCCGCCGCCGAAGCCCGTGACCTGAAAATCGGTTATAACCCGCGCATCGGTTGGAGCATAACAGAGCCAACGGAAGCCCTTTGTGAGTTCGTTCTGGAGCAAGGCTGGGACGACATTCGCATGAACCGCATAGAGGGCGGCTATACAACGCGCGGCAAAGGTACAGGGAACACGACAGGCAAGCCAACAGGCGGCAGCAGCCCAAACACCCACAGTATCAAATATGTATGTCCCTGCTGCGGTAACAGCGTGAGGGCAACCAAGGCAGTACACATTCTGTGCATGGACTGCAACAAGCCAATGCGGGCGCAATAAAAAGGAAACTCCGGGAGCAAATTCAGCACCCGGAGCTTTTTTGATGTTAACTTTTCAAATAGATTATTTGGATTGTGCAGCAGACACCTTTTGTTGGTAGAGTTTCATAAGCTCGGCAACACAGGCGCTTTCGCTGGTTCTGGCAGCAGTTCCCTTTGTGAATCCATAAGCGTCCATAACAGCGCGGTCATTGTCTTGATGGGCTTTGCGGAGTTCTAGTGGCATGGTCAAGTCATCGTACAAGTCTGCAAGGCTACTGTCTGGGTAAAGAGCGCGTGCATCCAAAATAGCTTGTGACGTTTGTTCAATTCTAACTTTTTGCTGTGCAGTAGGTGTAGGCCACGGAAAGTTATTGTACACGATGTCTTTAGAGTAGCGGTAATCACTTTTGATGCGTCCTCCAATAGCTCTCATCCACGCCATATGCACGTTTGATTCAAGTATACCAAACTCATAAATGCCTGCATTGGGAATACACATTGCTGCATCAGTAAGAATCATTTCCTTTCCAATAAAACCAAATGGTATATATTTTCTATCTTTTGTTGAATGTCGTGGAACTACAATAGCTGTTTCTGGTACATTAGTTTCTCGGAAAAGCCACGGGGTATCAGCTAACTTCTTTCTATCATCGGCTCCTGAAAGTCTGTCTTGTTGGCATTGCTTTATACGTTTCATTACCAATGGCATTTGTGAAAGTGTTGCGGGCGAAACGCCGACCAGCCAAAGACACCACCGTTTTTTATTGTTTATAAATTCAGTTGCACCACTAAGTCTTTTAATATATGGTAAAGCTTTTGGTTCCGATTTTATAAATGTATCGTAGTCCTTTTCTTCAATTATGAGATTGCCGCCATCAGCAGGTCTATTACCAGAAGTCATTTCATACGTTTTACAGATAGGCTTTTTTCTACTTTCAACGAACACATTTGGTGCTGCCATCAAGTATGCGTTTATATTTTCAACCGCCTGAACGCTACCATTATCAAACAACCACCTTACAGCATGGATTGGTGCACAGCTAAACCCGACTATCACACAATGCACCTGAGCTTTTAAGCTTGCCTCACTGTCCCAACGGAACGTCCGATATGCAAAATCAATGTGTATACCAAATTGGTCATAGAGCGGTTTCCAAACGCCTGCCACCTGTTCGCCCTGTGTGATAGAGTTCGTCGAGACAAAAGCGGTTCGTATCGGAGTGTTCTGCATCAGCTTGGCAGCCTTATAGTACCACCCTGCAACATAGTCAATTTTGCCCGCAGTTTTATACGGTTTGCCCTTTTCATCTACATAAATGGAAAGAATATCACTTTTTTGTTCCTTACTTTGCAAAGAATAGCCAATAAACGGCGGATTCCCCATGATATAGTGCAGGTTACCTTTGGAAACCACGCTCTCCCAATCCACCCGCAAGGCGTTGCCCTCTACAATATAGGCGTTTGTTTTCAGAGGCAGAAATTCCAGCGGGACGAGCACAATTTTCTCCGTCTCTTTCATCATCTGGCTTTCTGCAATCCAAAGCGCGGTTTTTGCAACCGTAACGGCAAAGTCATTGATTTCGATGCCGTAAAACTGGCCGATGGAAACCTGTATTGGGCTTTCGCTGGCGGAATACATCGTAACCTGACCGTGGGAGAGTTCCACCAAAATCTTGTTTTCCAAGCGGCGCAGGCTCAAATAGGTTTCGGTCAAAAAGTTGCCGCTGCCGCAAGCCGGGTCTAAGAACGTGAGTGATGCCAGCTTGCGCTGGAATGTCCGCAGTTTGGTGTTTTTCGTGCGCTCTACCGAAATGGCACAAATTTCGTCAAGCTCTCCCTTTAGCTCGTCCAAGAACAGAGGGTCAATGACCTTGTGAATATTCTCAATGCTGGTATAGTGCATACCACCGCTGCGGCGTGTTTCCGGGTTCAGGGTGCTTTCAAAGACAGCACCGAAAATCGTGGGGCTGATTTCAGACCAGTTAAAATTTTCGCTGGCTTTTACCAGCAGCAAATCCCGGATTTCGTCCGTAAAGGGCGGTATCTCAATATCTTCATCGGAGAACAAGCCGCCGTTGACGTAAGGGAACGCTGCCAAATCCGGGTTGTCATCTTTCAAATAGGGGTCTCGGTCTTGCGGCTTGGTATCCAGCACGCGGAACAGGTCAATCAGAGCTTTGCGCAGCTCCCGCGTGTTAAACGCTGCAAGGTAGTCATGGAACATACCGTGATGCCCAAAAATCCCGGCATCTTCGGCATACAGACAAAATACCAGACGAACGCACAGCTTGTTCAGGCTCTTTAAGGAGTGTTCTGCTTCTGGATTGGCATACTTCTTGTAAAAGGCATCATACAGCAAGCCTACGATTTCGCCCGCTGCAATGGAAACTTCCATTTCCCGCTTGAGGTGTTCGTTTCCAGCATCGACAAGAAATTGAAGCCGATAGTATTCCTTTTCCAGATTCGCAAGTTCGACGATTTCAGGCTCACCGCGCGGGCGTTCCATATCATACACATAAAAGGTGCTGAAATTGCAGGTTACCACCCAGCGCGGGTGCTGCGATACGGGCAGCTCCAAAATATACCGCTTAGCCTGCTCAAAAGGGGTCAGCAACGCACCGTCTGATTGCTTGATGGGCTTGTTCAAATCCTTGCCAAGCCCCTTTTGCTCAATCAGAACGTGGGTAGCAGGAATCGTGCCGTCAATGAAACTGGTGTGGTCAAGGTGGACTTGCTCCTCAAACTGAATGAATTGCTCCGGGTGTTCGACTCCGTACACATCACGAAGAAGCGACAGCCAGAAAGGTTGACTTTCGCCTTTTTCGTAGCCCTTATCTTTCCAGTAGGCGGCAAAACTCTTTGCGGCCTGTTGCTGTTGCGCAGCGGTCATAGCGGTCACCTCATAGCACAATGTCTTTATCATTATCATAGCATAAACCCCTGTTTACGGCAATTACGTTTTACAAAAATAAGAGGGTAGGCGCGATCCGCGCCTACCCTTTGAAGTTAACATTTCAAAATTACTTCAAGGTTGCATCATTAAAATAGTATGCCTGAAACACCGTGCCATCTTCCATCAAAAAACGTCCCTGTGCATCATGCGGAATCTGCTCGGCTGCCCGTCCATCTCCGATAATGATGGTAGACAGCGTGGTATCCGCGCGGCCACAGATGCGAATATTCATGTTGTTCTTAATCTGGCCCGACAAGATGTTCGCGTCAGGGCGCTGGGTTGCAAGAATCAGATGAACGCCAAAGGCACGGCCTTGACGGGCAATCAGCGCAAGACGTGCTTCAATCTGTGCCAGCAGTTCTTTACGCTCCTTGTCTGCGCCCGTCCTATCGAGCAGTTCCGCAACCTCATCACAGGCAAAGACAATGCGCTGCATATAGTCCCCGGCCTTTTGGCGGTACTCGGTGATATTGGCGGCTTCAACTTCCTTGAAAAGCTGTTTACGTTTTTCCAAGGTATCCGCCAAACGATTCAAAAGAACCAGCAGCTTTTGCTCATTAGTAATAATATAAGCAAACTCCTGCCACGCACGCGGAAAGTCAACTCCGCCTTTGAAGTCGGCCACATACACAACGTCAGCCTGTTCAATCGCTTGCCAAAGCAGACATTGCAGCAAGATGGTCTTGCCGCTGCCCGTGTTGCCGCCAATCAGGATATGCGGGGTCTTGTCGATGTTGATAGTAATATCACTCGTCAGACCACGGCCAAGAAGCAGCAAATTGTCCTCGTTGTAGTGGATATAGCGGTCATGCCATTCAGCGGTGTCAAAAGCGTGTTCAGGTGGTACGCAGCACAGGGTTACAGTACGGCGGTCTTTGCCCTCTTTTACATCTGCAATCAGCATATTCAGGGCGCTTTCGAGTTCGAGTTGCTTGTCAACCCATAAGGAAACCGGAAAGCCCGTGCAGCGGTAAGTATAAGTGACAACATTGCCGTGCTGCTCTTTTTGAATTAAATAGGGCGCTTCGCCGGCACTGTTTAGAAAGCCAATACGCGCAAAATTGTGCTGCATATCCAATGCGCCCGGAACGTAGCCAACAGCGACCAAACTGAAAATAACCCAGCATAAAAATGTGAATGCTACTGGCGCAATGAAAATGCTGCCAAGTGCGCCGGGCAGACGATACGGCCAGTAGATTGCCGCGCAGAGTACCAAGCCCAGCAGCAGGAGAGCAAGCAGACTGTAGCGCTTGCGGGGGTATATGGCTGCATTGTGCAGCCCGGCTTTTGCTGTAGAAGTGAGGTTGCGCAGGTTGGTGCGCGAGCTCAACTCATTCTTGTTAAGGCTCGTCATCGTTATTCTCCTTTTCAGAATCAACATCAACGTGCGGGGGAAGTAAGTAAAGCTGCTCCCACTCCCCGGAGGTGGGATTTGCAATATAATCAGTGCCAACATCATCAATGTCCAAGTAGCAACGGAAATGGGTAATGTAAGATGCCAATGCTGCCGAATCATAATCTTTGCCGCTGGCACACAGTTCTTCAATGGATAGAGGTGAAATAATGATAATGGTTGTGTAACATGCAACTGCGTCTGAAAATCTTGCGGGTAGCGTACAATAGTTGCCGCTTAGAAAGCGCCTAATGTCGAACCACGGGAATTGCCCGGTGTAGTCGGTAAGAACGACAGTGCTTTCCGCGCAGTAGCTGTCCCAAGGGTGAGTGTAGTCACTTACAACGTATGTGTCTGGTGTGTGTGCAAACAACTTGTAAGTTTCTTTGGGTGGTAGGTTAGCTTCGATGTAAATGCAATTTAGGTCGCGGTAGACAGAGCGATATTTTTGGCTCATAATCGAGAATCTGATTTTGCGGAGTTCTGCAGAACGATTCCAAATGGTCGGATATAATATCAGAATATCGGCATCATTTTTGCCCTCACGAATGGCTCGCATTATATCCTCGCTCAATGTCTTTGACGATTGATTGTCCTTAGACTTTCGGCTTCCGGGAATCTGTCCCCACTCCCAACAGTTGGCTTCGGAATCGGGGAGTCTTTCGCCTATTTTTTCGGGGTGTGTCTTATACCATTTACCCGTAGGGTCTTTTAAGATGTACTGCCGCACCGAAAAAGTATCGGCGTTGCAGTTTTGGAGTGCGGCCATGGGAAATTTTTTATGAACCGTGCCACCGCGAGTTTGGGCAGCAAAACGTATAGCAATGTGTCCATGTGGCGTGTGCTTTCCATTTTCGTCTGCAGTCAGGCTTTGTTCCATACGAGCTATTATGTAGACGATTTTTCCGGCAGCAATGTCATCTTTTAACCGTTCAAGAATATCTTGTTGGTCGAGAGATATTCCGTGGTCTTGAGGATTATTTATTGTCAGTAACCACAGATAGGCTTTTTCGGATAAGATGGACGGTCTGCCTTTTCCTCTGCATTTTTCTGGTGGGATTACTTCTGTCTCGTTTGCGTCTCCATCAAAATCTGCTGCTTTTGCCATTTTCCATCACCACCTTTTGTCTCAATGATTGTCAATTTGTCTCAATAGAAATAGCTTTTATTAAGACAAATATTTTGACGATAATATGACTAAAACAACGACTTGTCTCAATGTCTCATTGTCGCTCGTAAAGTAATATTCCCCGCCGATCCCGGCGGGGACCCCTACGAGCGGCCCACAGGGACGAAAATAGAGGCGGCAGCAAAGGTGAGATGCTTTAGGGCATCCCGCCCTTGCCACCGCCAGATTGTGTTAATTGTCGCAGACGGCTACGCCATCAGCAGCAGCTTTCAGGTTGATTGACAGGATACGATTTTCGCCGCGCGCAAAGCGGGGATAGATACCCACACGCAAGTTATCAAACTGCACAAGATGGTCGTAGGAATCATCAAAAAGCAGTTGCTTGCCGGGAATCTTGACCCCAAGAAAGTTGTTTTCAAGCGTGGGGCAAATCACACTGTAGGAGTAGCCGTCAATTATATCAGTACGGACGTTGTGTTCGTCGTAGTGATAGTAGGGGCGGACACTGTACAGTCGCAGGTGGTTGCCGAGGGTCTCATTGGAGACGATGACCTTTTTGCAAGTCACATTGTTAAGTTCCATAGTTGTGTTCTCCTTTCTATGGAAGAGGTTGCCCCGCAATGATGCGGGTCGGACTTTATATCATAAGCAAGTCGAATTTGCTTCTGACATCTCTAATTTTATGCGCTTCGCACATTCACGCAAGGGGATTCAAGATGTAGAATCCGAGGGTAGCGGATTTTTACAAAATTTCTTCAAATAAATTTCTTCGCCGCGTTTCAAGCGGGCATCAAAGACGGATTCGAGGAGTTGCGGCACCATATCCATATCGCCGTCTAATGTATGACCGTACACGCCCGGCATACCAGCATGAACATGTCCCATTATTTCCTCGATTGTCCAGTTTTGGAAAGTGGGAATATTCTTTTCGGATTCTGGTAAGCCGCTAATCTCACCTTTATAGATTGACCGAAAGGTGTGCCGTAGTTCGTACGGAGTGATGTAAGGAATCCCGTTGAATTTACAAAATTTTGCCCAGCGTTCCCGGTAGCACAGTTGGCCAGTGTTTCCAAAAACACGCTCATGCGGATTGTTGGGGCTTTGCCGGTACTTTTCTTGTGCTTTCAGAATATCACGCGTTTGGCGCGTTTGTGGAAAATCGCGCTTTGCGTAGCCGTTCTTGCCGCCAGTTGTCACACCCTTAGCGTTGATAGCACGGCGGACGTGAATAAAATCATCATCAATATCGCCCCATTCGAGGCCCATCATTTCTCCAGTCCTCAAACCCGTAAGAACATTAAAGCGGTAGGCGTAAATCAGACTGTCCTCACAGACAGCACCGTTGTAAAGCACTTGCGAATGTGTGAAAAGAATATAGAGTGAAATAAGGTCAAGAGATTTTTTGTCTGATGATGGCGCACTGGCGGGAATTTTAATATTGTTGGTTCTGAGGTCTGAACGGATGTCAGAATCGTCAAGGTAACTACAGAAGCCAGAAAGGTCACCGCGCAAATTTAAGAGTGTTTTTTTACTTAAGTGATGTTCGTGATGGGCGGTTGAAATAACGCGCTTAAGGTCTTGCTTAGTAAGCCGGGAGATGCGAATGCGACCAATAACAGGAGCAATATGGTTTTTATATCTGTTGGCAATATTATATGTATCAGTAGTTTCAAGAGCTTTATCTTTTAGGTAAAGCTCAAAGAGGTCATCAACGGTTGTTTTGTCAGACAGTGAAAGGGGCGAATCACTAAGAAGCCAAGCGGCGGCTTTTGCGGCACAATCTTTTTGCCCGCGCTTGCCGGGAAGTTTTGAGTAAAAAGATTTCCGCTCTCCATCTTTCTGCACGTTGATTTTCCAAATTTCCTTTTGGGTAACAAAAAACACACGAGTAGCAAGCTCGCTTTGAAGATTAGGCATGGCTGTTCTCCTTACAAAACATAGAATTTTCGATGTAGGGTTTGACGAAGCACGAATAATACTGTTTAGGGGACAGATTCAGGATATTGCCGATAGAAGCAATTTCAGCAGAGGTGAACTGGGATTTACCCGTCATTTTGTCTGACATTGCCTGCGGAGAAATATAGATAGCCTTTGCAATTTCTTTATCGGTATAACCTGCATCTTGAATAGTGCGGTGAAGTTTGTAATGTAAATTGATAGCCATAGGAAGTACCTCGTCTGCTGTAGTGTAAATACTATCCTATGCAGTTCGCACGTTTACGCAAGCATTTTTTTCAAACCTCCAAATTCTTAATAAATTCGTCAAAAATAGCATCGAAAAGGAAAACAGCTGCACGAGGGCTGTACCCCATTTTGTACCCCACTCAAAATAAAAAAGCCCTTTAATTGAACCGTTCACAGCGGACTGAATCCGCCTATAACGGTGCAAATTAAAAGGCAATTATATTTGAATTATAATTCGATTCCCGTACGGGTCACCAAAAAGCACTATCTCAAATGAGGTAGTGCTTTTTTCTTGTGCTATAAACTTTTAAGGGAGTAGAGGAGTACGGGAATCGAACAGCCCGGGCCCCGCGTCCAGCGTCCCGCGGGGCAAAAACAGCCCCGCGGGCTGTTTTTAGGGCGCGGGAGATGGACGGGAGGGTCACCAAAGGGGCTGTTGTACATTCCCTCGTTTTCTTTTGCCTATTCCTCCGGCCTGACCACCGTTACGGTACACTGCGCTGTAAAACCGCCGCAGTCGGCGGTCAGGGTCGTGGTGCCGTAATTCACGGGGACAAGCCAGGAGCCGTCGAAGCGGGCGATGCGCTCGTCGGCGATGTGATAGGTCACGGCGGGGTGGTCGGTGGTGTCCTCCGGCAGAAGATGGCAGACTGCGCCGACGCGGCTGGCGTAGGCGTAGTCGGACTCGCGCGTGCCGTCGGCGGTGATCCAGGTCACAAGCTCGTCGTCAAAATACAGCGTGTAGTCGTCCAAAGCAATGCCGCGCAGCGGGCTGGACACCTGCACCGGGCAGCTGGCGGAAATTTTCCCGTCGGCGCTTTGCAGCGTCAGGGTGGTCGAGCCGCCGCGCAGACCGGTCACAATGCCGCTGGGATCGACCTCGGCAATCGTGTCATCGGCCACAGACCAGCGCCACTCGGTCAGGGCGGCGCGGCGGGGGCTGACCTCACGCCCGTCGGCATCCTCGTAGAGGACGGCGGTCTCGGCGGTCTGGGTCTTTTCGACCTGCACGGTGTCGGGCAGGGTCACGGCGGCCACCGGCGCGCCGCAGGACGTCAGGCCCAGCAGCAGGGCGGGCAGAACAAAAAACAGCGATTTCATGCAAAAGCCCCCTTTTGGCAGTATCATACCACAATGCGCCGCCGCAGGCAACTGTTGCACTTTTGGGCAAATGCGTGTACAATAAACTATATACTTTTGCAAAAGGGGGGCCGGGCATGGAGCGGACGGCGGGCGGCATCACCTACACGCTGACGCGGCGGCGGGTGCGCAACATCAACCTGCGCGTGCGGGCCGACGGCAGTGTGGCGGCCAGTGCGTCGCCGCGGGTGCCTGCGGCTTCCGGCTTTTGAAGGACGGCG
>OGXH01001052.1_pt1 | contig 20472 bp, 18 predicted proteins | sample 1576241 | NCBI WGS metagenome assembly OGXH01 (sample SAMEA3541529, study PRJEB24748) | human gut metagenome | biome: human gut; feature: human-associated habitat; material: faeces | place: China | collected 2012
GCCAAGTAATCAAGGGCTGGACTGAGGGCTTGCAGATCATGCCGGTCGGTTCTAAATATATCTTCTGGATCCCGGCTGAGTTGGCTTATGGCGAACGTGGCGCAGGACAAGATATCAAACCGAACAGCGTATTGAAGTTCGAGGTTGAGTTGCTTGACATCGTAAAAGAATAAGTAGCGAAGAAATAGAAACGGAACGTTTGTAAGATAATAGGCGGGCAAATTATGCTAAAAAGCATTTTTTGCCCGCTTTTATTATTTATTGATTACTTTTTTCTTTCAGAATGATATATGATTCAAATTTATTATATACTTTTGATACATTAAATCTGAATGCATATAATAAAGCGAATTTAAAATGGAGAAGATAGACAAACTGGACCGGCAGATATTGAACATTATTTCAAAGAATGCTAGGATTCCTTTTAAAGATGTTGCCGAGGAGTGCGGTGTATCTCGTGCAGCTATTCATCAACGGGTTCAACGCATGATTGATATGAATGTGATCGTTGCCAGGTAGCCGGTGGCCACGTTCAGCGAGACGGCCAGAATGATGTTGATGCCCACGGTCAGCAGCACCTTGTTCTGGTAGGTGGAAAGCATACTGCCGGTCACATAGGAAAGCCCCACGAACAGCAGCCCCACCAGCACCAGATTCATCAGGTAGCGCACGGGCATTTTGATGGTCTTGCGGTTGGTTTTCATCGTTATGCCCTCCTTACACCTTTTCCTGCACCTTGCGGCCGAGGAAGCCTGTGGGCTTGACCAGCAGCACGATGATCAGAATGGCAAACGTCACGGCGTCCTTCCAGGCGGAAAGGCCGATGGCCGAGACAAAGCACTCGCACAGGCCAATGGCAATGCCGCCGATCATAGCACCGGGGATGGAACCGATGCCGCCCAGCACAGCAGCCACAAAGGCCTTCAGGCCCAGCATGGAGCCCATGGTGGGAGTAGCCTGGGGGTAAGAGCAACAGTACAGCACACTGCCGATGCCTGCCAGGGCAGAGCCCACGGCAAAGGTAAAGGAGATGGTGCTGTTGACGTTGATGCCCATGAGACGGGCAGCATCCATATCCTCCGACACCGCCCGCATGGCCTTGCCCAGCTTGGTCTTTTGCACCAAAAAGGTAAGGCCCAGCATGGACAGCACGGTGACCACCAGCGTGATGACCGAGGTAAGCCCCAGCGGCACCTTGCCCAGCCGGAAGGTCTGGTTGGTGTAGTAGGCGGGGATCACCTTGGCACCGGAGCCCAGGATCAGCTCTGCGGTGTACTCCAGAAAGAAGGAGACGCCAATGGCGGTGATCAGCAGCGAGATCCGGGGGGCGTTCCGCAGAGGGGTGTAGGCGACCTTTTCGATCACGACGCCCAGCAGCGTACAGGTAAGGATGGTGGCGCACACGGCGGTGACCGGGCCAAGACCCAGCTGGTTCATGACGAACCAGGACATATATGCGCCTACCATGATAACGTCGCCGTGGGCAAAGTTCAGCAGCAGGATGATGCCGTACACCATACTGTAGCCCAGAGCGATCAGTGCATAGATGCTGCCAAGGGACAAGCCGTTGATCAGCTGGCTGAAGAACACTGTCATGGTTGGATACTTCCTTTCTTTGCGGCGTTTACACTTTTTGATATAAAAAACGGAGAACGCCTGACCAGAAAAAAGCTGTTCCGGCGTTCTCCAAAAAATCATGGGGTTTGCTCTGTGCGGGCGGCTCCATCACCGGTGGATGGAACAGCGCGGATCAGAACATTTCCTTCAGCTCGGGCTTGCCGTCCACGTAGGTCAGGATGGCAGTGCTCTTGACGGGGTTGTGGTGCTCGTCGAAGGTAAAGGTACCGGTGATGCCCTGGATGGTGCCGCCGGCAATGGCGTCGATGACGGCCTGCTTGTACTCGTCGGTCCCTGCCTCCAGGCCAGCATCCTCCGCTGCCTGGATGCCGTACACCACGGTCATGGCAGCATCGTAGCCCAGGGGAGCAAAGCCGTTGGGGTAAGCCTCGCCGTACTCAGCCTTGTAGGCATCCTCAAATGCGGCGCTGGAGCCCTTGGCGTAGCAGGCGCAGAAATAGGAATCCTTCAGCTGGTCAGCGGTGGCGTAGCCCTCCAGACCATCCCAGCCGTCGCCGCCCAGGAAGGGAACGGTCAGGCCCACACTCTCAGCCTGGGCCAGGATCTGGCCCACTTCCTGATAGTAGTTGGGACAGAAGACCACTTCGGGGTTCTTGCCCAGGATGCTGGTCAGCTGGGTCTTGAAGTCCACATCGCCCTCAGAGTAGCTCTCCTGGTCCACGATGGTGCCGCCCTTTGCCTCAAACTCCTTGGCAAAGTTCTCAGCCAGACCCTCGTTGTAGTCCTTGCCCTTCAGGAAGATGACGGCGGCCTTTTTGTAGCCCAGCTTCTCATAGGCGTAGTCTGCCATCTTCACGCCCTGGAAGGGGTCGGTAAAGCAGGCACGGAACACGTTCCCGTTCACGGTGTCGGTCTCGGCATCGTAGGTGACAGCCTCGGCGGTAGCGGAAGCGGTGACCATGGGCATATTGTAGTCGGCGCTCTCGGCGGCAACAGCCAGCGTGGGGGCGGTGGTCACATCGCCCACCAGAGCGGTGATGCCCTGATCCACCATCTTGGTAAAGCAGGTGACAGCCTGGGTTTCATCGCCCTGCTCGTCCATGGCGATGACCTCCAGCTGCTTGCCGTTGACACCGCCGTCTGCATTGACCTGCTTGATATACAGGCTGGCACCGTTGACAACAGCCTGACCGTAAACGGAAGCATCACCGGTCAGGGGGCCCATAACGCCCACCTTGATGGTGCTGCCTGAGGCAGCAGCGGAACCGGCAGCAGAGCCGGCAGTGCTTGCGGAGGACCCGCCGCAGGCGGTCAGGGCACCTGCTGCAACAGCAACACCGGCAGCGGCCATGAACTGACGACGAGTGAACACCTTTTTCATAAAAATCTCCTCCTTCGGAGTATTTTATAGGATCGAATAGAATCAAGGATAAAAACGGAAGCAAGGCCCTTCCCCTCTAAAAGCGGCCTTGCTTCTGTTCTTGTCTGTTATTATAGCTATCCGTGTTCAAATCCGCAATTCACAAACCGTCCATACTTTTGGGGGCTTTTTCTCGGCTTTGTTGCTAAATTACACAAATCAAAACACGCGTTTTTGTGCACTATTTCAAGTTGTTCATTTTATTCGTCCGTCAGATGAATCCACTTCACAAGTTGCAAAATGGTTACACCGTCTCAGAGGCCGGTTCTACAGCCTGCTCGGCCTCTTCGTGGAGTTCTTCCACCAGATCTTCTGCCTCTTTTTTCAGCGAAGGCTGGCCCAGCGCCTTACGGATGGCCGTTGCATAGAACACGATGGACAGTACCGTGCCGATGCACCAGCCGATGGGCCAGGACAGCCAGATGCCGGTGCTGCCCAGCTCGGTGCCGCTGAGCACGATGGCCATGCCCACGCGCAGGATCAGGTCGGTGAAGGTGGCCACCATGAAGCGGCCCATCAGACCGCAGCCGCGCAGGATGCCGTCGGTGACCAGCTTGAGGGACACCACAAAGTAGAAGGGCGAAAGGATGTGCAGGAACAGCATGCCAGTGTCGATGGCCGGGCCCTGCGGGTCATTCATGAACAGCAGCAGCAGCGTGCGGCCGAAGAAGAAGTACAGGATGACGATGGGCACACAAATGAGCCACACCAGATTGCGGCCCGCACCAAAGCCCGCCTTGACGCGGTCCATCTTGCCGGCACCCATGTTCTGGGAGGTGTAGTTGGAGATGCCGTTGCCCAGGGTGGTAAAGGAGGTGATGACCATGTTGTTCAGCTTGACGGCGGCAGAGTAGCCTGCAATGACGCTGGCACCAAAGGTGTTGATGACGCTCTGCAGGATGATGTTGCCCACCGAGATGAAGCTCTGCTGCAGGATGCTGGGGATGGCCACCACGGCGATCTTGCCCAGCATATTCCAGGAGAACCACACCGTCTTGCGCTGTGCGGGGATGGCCTTCATGCGGCGGAACACCACCACCATGGCCAGGATGCAGCGTCAAGGCGGTCTTTGAGCTGCGCGCCATGTGCCTGAGCGGCTATGAGCCGGACCTGCGCGGCTGCGCCGTGTGCGGAGCGCCGGAGCCGGACCGCTTCAACATCTCACAGGGCGTGCTGCAGTGCGCTGCCTGCCGCACGGAGGGAGAGAACGACATCCGTCTTCCCATGAGTGCCGGGACACGCGCCGCCCTGCGCTATCTGGACTCCGCGCCATCTTCGCGCGTATTCTCGTTCCGGCTTGCGGAGCCGTCGCTCTCTGAGCTGGGGCAGATCACGGAGAGCTATCTCTGCACGCGATTGGAGCGCGGCTTTTCCACGCTGGATTTCTATAAATCTCTATTTCTTTGAATCCATATCTGAGGTATCTGTACCATGACAGAACTGTACGAAAAATCCCTGCGCAAGCTCGAGCTGGACAACGTTCTGGCTCAGCTTGCAGACTGCGCGAACTCCGAGGACGGCAAGGACCGCTGCCGCGCCCTGCTGCCGCTGGACGATGCGGAGGAGATCTGCCTGCTCCAGCAGCAGACGACGGCGGCCTGCGGCATGATCGTCCGCAAGGGCGCGCCGGGCTTCCATGAGCTCAAGCCCGTGGCAGCCAGCCTCGAGCGCGCTGACCGCGGCGGCTGCCTGACGCCGGTGGAGCTGCTGCGCATTGCGGGTGTGCTGCGCTGCATCCGCAATGTCAAGGCCTATTACAGCGAGGACGGCGAGCCGACCGTGCTGGATGTCTATTTTCAGGAGCTTTCGCCGAATCGCTATCTTGAGGAGAAGATCACGAACTCCATCCTCTCCGAGGAGGAGATCGCCGACGCAGCCAGCAGCGAGCTGGCGGATATCCGCCGCCATATGCGCATCCAGAGCGCAAAGGTCAAGGATTCGCTGCAGAAGATCATCTCCTCGCCGAGCTTTTCCAAGTATTTGCGTGACCCGATCATCACGCTGCGCGGCGACCGCTATGTTGTGCCGGTCAAGAGCGAATACAAGAGCGAGATTCCCGGCATGGTCCACGATGTGTCCTCGACGGGCAGCACGTTTTTCATCGAGCCGATGTCTGCCGTCAATGCGAACAACGCCCTGCGCGAGCTGCTGATCCGCGAGAAGAAGGAGATCGAGCGCATTCTGGCCGCACTGTCGGCCGAGGCGGCCTCGTTCCGCGAGGGCATCTGCCACAGCTATGAGATGCTCGTGCAGCTCGACTGCATCTTCGCCCGCGCGCGCCTGTCGCACAAGATGGACGGCATGGAGCCGGAAATTCGCACGAACGCCAGTCTGGAGCTGGTCCGGGCCCGCCATCCGCTCATCGACCGGAAGAAGGTCGTTCCTGTCTCGCTGCGGCTCGGCTCGGATTTCGACACGCTCATCATCACCGGCCCAAACACCGGCGGCAAGACCGTTACGCTCAAGACCATCGGCCTTCTGACGCTGATGGCGGAGTGCGGCCTGCACATTCCGGCGGACCACGGCAGCGCCATTTCCGTCTTCCGGCAGGTGCTGGCGGACATCGGCGACGAGCAGTCCATTGAGCAGTCGCTGTCCACCTTCTCCGCCCACATGAAGAATATCGTCGACATCGTCGCTGACTGTGACCGCGACACGCTTGTGCTGTTTGACGAGCTGGGCGCGGGCACGGACCCGGCCGAGGGTGCGGCGCTCGCCAATGCGCTCATCGAGTTCTGCCGCCAGTGCGGCAGCCGCGTGGCCGCCACGACGCACTATGCCGAGCTGAAGCTCTATGCCATGCGCACGGAGGGCGTCATGAACGCCTCGTGCGAGTTCGACGTGGAGACGCTGCGGCCGACCTACCGCCTGCTCATCGGCATCCCCGGCAAATCGAACGCCTTCGCCATTTCCCGCCGCCTCGGCCTGCCGGAGCCGATCATCGACAAGGCAAAGAGCCTTGTGAACGAAAACGACCGCAACTTTGAGGACGTCCTGAACCAACTCGAGCAGCAGCGCCAGCAGATGGAGGCCGCAAAGCTCGAGGCCGAGCGCCTGCGCCAGGAAACGGAGCAGATGAAGGAGAAGTCCGAGGCCTATTATGCCGAGATCAAGCGCGAGCGCGAAAAAGCCGTGCGTGCGGCCCGCGCCGAGGCGCAGAGCATCATCGACGATGCCCGCCGCACCTCGAACGAGGTCGCAGACGAGCTGAAGCAGCTCCGCAAGCAGCTGCGCGAGAATGCGGACGTGCAGGGGACGAATGCAAAGCAGGCCGAGCTGCGCCGCAGGCTCAACGAGGCAGAAGACCGCCTTGCCGGGCATGACGACGCGCCGAAGTCCCGCCCGCAGGCGGCGCGTGCCATCCGCGTCGGCGACACAGTCGAGCTTGTCCGCTTCGGCACCCGCGCGAGCGTGCTGGCCATCAACAAGGACGGCTCCTATCTGCTGCAGGCAGGGATCATGAAGGTCACGGCGCAGCCGGACGAGGTATATCTCATTGAGGAGACGAAGCAGCAGACCAAGAAGATCATCGAGCGCAGCCAGCGCGCCTTCCGCAGCGCGGGCGCCTCAACGGAGCTGGACCTGCGCGGCATGTCGGCTGACGAGGCCATTGCTACGCTGGATATCTTCCTCGATAACGCCATGATGGCCAATCTCGCCTCCGTGCGTATCATCCACGGCAAGGGCACGGGCGTCCTGCGCAAGGCCGTGCAGGACGAGCTGAAGCGCAATCGCTGCGTGAAGCGCTACCGCCTCGGCGTCTACGGCGAGGGCGAGGACGGTGTGACCATCGCCGAGCTGGCCTGACGGGAAATCCCGGCAAACTTGAGAAAACAGTTGACAAATGCCCCTGTTTTGTTATATTCTAAGAGAAGCATATCACCTCGCGCAGCCTCAAATTTGAAGGAGTGACACAGGATGTATACAGAAAAATCGGTGGTCAAGTGTGAGTCTGGTCTGCACAACAGACAGGCTACGTTTTTCATTCAGAAGGCCAATGAATTCCGTTCCAGCATCTGGATCGAGGTCGACGACCGGAAGATCAATGCCAAGAGCCTGCTGGGCGTACTCTCCATGGCCATCACCACGGGCACGGAGGTCACGCTGATCGCCGAAGGCCCGGACGAGGAAGCGGCAGTCAAGACGCTGGCGCAGATGCTCGTCAAGGATATTTTCTGATCCGCTCAACATGAACGGCTGCCCCAAACGCACGGAATCGGCGGCGTTTGGGGCAGCTTTCTCGTCAGAATGGAGCAAGCATGACCCGTGAGGAATTGAAGCAGGCCGCGCTGTCGCTGCCCTATGAGCCGGGCGTTTATCTGATGAAAAACGCCGCCGGGACCGTGATCTACGTCGGCAAGGCAAAAAAACTGAAAAACCGCGTCAGCCAGTATTTTCAGGATACGGCGGCGCATAATGCAAAAACGCGCAAAATGGTGTCGAATGTCGATCATTTCGAGACGATCGCCGCCGCGACGGAGTTCGAGGCGCTCGTGCTCGAATGCTCGCTCATCAAGCACTATATGCCGAAATACAACATCCTGCTCAAGGACGACAAGGGCTATCCCTACCTGCGCGTCGACCTGCGTGAGGCCTATCCCGTCATCACGCTGGCCACGCGCGTCACGGATGACGGCGCGCGCTATTTCGGCCCCTACGGAAGCCGCGGGCGCACACAGCAGGTCATCGATGCCCTGCGTACGACGTTCCGCCTGCCGGGCTGCTCCAAGAAATTCCCGCGCGACATCGGCAGGGAACGGCCCTGCCTGAATTATCAGATGGACCGCTGCGACGGCTGGTGCAGGCCCTGCATGCAGCAGGCGGACTATCACGCGCGGCTGGAGCAGGCCGTCCTTCTGCTCGAGGGCAAGCACCAGAGCCTGTGTCAGGAGCTACAGGAGAAGATGGAGGCCGCGGCCGAGGAGCTGCGCTTTGAGCGCGCGGCGGAATACCGCGACCGTCTGCGCGCCATTGAGCTGCTCGGGCAGAAGCAGCTCGTCACGGCAGGCACGATGGCGGACACCGACGTCATCGGCTGGTACCAGACGGAGGCGAAAGCCTGCTTCGCGGTGCTGCACTTTATCAAGGGCAATCTGATGGATAAGGACTATGAGGTCCTGCCTGTGCCGGAGGAGCCGGACGATGCGCTGTCGTCGCTTGTCAAGCAGTACTATCTGACGCGCAAGGCCGCGCCGCGCCGCATATTCCTCCCGGCGGAGATGGACGACGCCGCACTGTTCGAGGAGCTTCTGCTGCAGGAGCTCGGCAAGCATGTGCTCATCCGCACGCCGCAGCGCGGCTACGGCCGCAGGCTCGTGGAGCTGGCGGAGAAAAACGCCCGCGAGGAGGCCGAGCGCGCCACCTCGAAGGCAGAGCGCCTGAGCGGCACGCTCGTGCTGCTGCAGGGCATGCTCGGTCTGCGCGAACCGCCACGCCGCCTCGAGGCCTATGATATCTCGAACATCGCGGGGACGGACATCGTCGCCTCCATGACGGTCTTCGAGGACGGCAAGCCGAAAAAAAGCGATTACAAGCGCTTTCAGGTGCGCGGCCTGACGGATCAGGACGACTACGCCTCCATGCGGCAGGTGCTCTGCCGCCGCTTCCGTCATTATCTCGACGGCGACAGCGGCTTTGCCGAGCGGCCGGACGCCCTGCTCATCGACGGCGGCGCTGTGCATGCCGAAACGGTCCGCGCCGCCCTGTCCGAAATGGGTGTTTTTCTGCCGATCTTCGGCATGGTCAAGGACAATCGCCATCGCACGCGCGCCCTTGTTACGCCGGACGGGCAGGAGATCAGCATCCAGAGCAACCCGGCGGTGTTCGCCCTCATCGGGCGCATCCAGGAGGAGACGCACCGCTTCGCCATTACCTATCAGCGCACCCTGCGCAGCCGCCATGTGCGCGGCTCGCAGCTCGACGCCATCCCCGGCATCGGGGAAAAGCGCCGCAATCAGCTCCTGCGCCGCTTCCGCTCGCTCGCGGCCATCCGTGCCGCCAGCCGGGAGGAGCTGCAGGAGGTGCTGCCCGCGCCGCAGGCGCAGGCGGTCTACGACCATTTTCACGGACAGGAGCAAACACAGCCATGAGAGTTATCACCGGAACGGCGCGCGGCACAAAGCTGAAAACGCCGGAGGGCATGCTCACGCGCCCAACGACGGACCGCGTGAAGGAAGCCCTGTTCAACATCATCCAGTTCGACATCGCGGGCGACGTGCTCGACCTGTTCGCCGGAACGGGCCAGCTCGGCATCGAGGCGCTCAGCCGCGGAGCCTCACGCGCCGTTTTTGTCGACCACCGGCAGGATGCCGCGGCCCTTGTGCGCGAGAATCTGCGCCGCACGCATTTTGAAGACAGGGGAGAGGTCGTCTGCACGGATTTCACACAGTATCTTGCGCGGTGCAGGCGGAAATTCCGCCTGATCTTCCTCGACCCGCCCTATGCAGAAAAATCCCTCGAAACGGCGATTCAGCGCCTATCGGAAATTGACATTTTGTCGGATGGTGGTATAATTATCACAGAAAGACCCCTCGGCAAACCGCTTGCAGAGGAATTTCCGGGCTTGACCCGCTCAAAAGACTATCATTACGGAAAAACGACCATCACCCTGCTCCGCAAGACCGGGGCGGGCGGCGGCAACGATTAGGAGGCAATATCATGAACGAACACGGCATTGAAGAATTGATCGGCACCCTGTATGAAATGGTGCAGGACGCACGCTCCGTGCCGTTCAGCAGCGATAAGTGCGCTGTTGAGCGCGAAAAGGTCCTCGACCTGCTCGACGAGATCAGCAACCAGCTCCCCGGCGAGCTGAAGCAGGCAAAGACCATCGTGGACTCCCGCAGCGAGCTCATTACGAACGCAAAGCGCGAGGCCGAGAATATCATGAAGTCCGCGCAGGCACAGGCCCGCCAGCTCGTCTCGCAGGAGGCCATCTATCTCGAGGCCAAGAATCAGGCCAACGATATGGTGCGCGCCGCGCAGGATAAGATCAAGGAGCTCAAGAAGGTCACGAACGACTACGTCGACGATTCCCTGCGCCGCACGGAGGAGGCCGTCGCCGAGGCTCTGAGCGAGATCCGCAATTCCCGCTCGAAGTTCCGCGCCCTCGTCAATCCGCAGGCCAAGAACAACTCCGCGATCATCGAAGACGTGTAAACCGGCGCCATGAGCCGGAACCGTATTCTCATTACCGCCGTCGCGGCTGCGCTCCTTGTGGTCTGCGGCATCGGCATTTTCTTCGCATCCAACCGCGACCATGCGGCAGAGCGCGCCGACGAGTGGACCATGCAGGGCATGACCCTCGCACCGGACGGCTCGGCCACGCCGTGCACCGTGCGCATCGCGGGCACGTCCCGCTCCTATTTGCTCGGCGGCAGAGTCGGCGCGTTCGAGACGGGGACGGACGGCGGTATCTATGTCGACGGTACGCGCGTCTGCTCCGGCGTTATCCTGCCGGACGACGCCTTTGACCCGTGGCTCACGATGCAGGCGGATACCGATCCGTTCTGGATCGCAGCCGACGGCAGCACGCTCGTCCTGCCGCTTCCCGGCATGCAGTCGCTCGTCGTCGCTCCGGCAGAGTCAGAGCAGGCGGCGCAGGAGCTTTTACAGTCGCTGCAGGAAGCGCTCCCGGATGAGACAAAAAACGCGATCTCCCCTTATCTCAAGTCTCAAGTGACCCGTGGTTAACGATTACCCGTTTTATGCTGAAAGGGAAGGTGCTATATGAAAACCGCAGAAAACAGAAAGCATGCAGCTGCCATTGCCGCAGCCTGTATTGCGCTTGCCGCGCTCGTGGTTCTCGGGACCGTGATCATTTCGTATTGGAACACGCCGATTGCAAAGACGGAAAGCCGGACGATGCAGGCGATGCTTCTGCAGGAGGATGGCTCCGCGGAGCCTTGTACCGTCCTCATCAGCGGCATTTCGTATCACTACCTTTTCCGGAATCACGCGGATTCCTTTGAGGCAAACGATCCGGGCGGCGTATTCGTAAACGGCAGCCGCATCATGGACAGCCTGATCCTGCCGTCGGACATCGACTCGGATTGGATGTTCTGGCAGGACGATATGCTCTGGTGCGACGCGGCCGGGGAGCAGCTCATTGTGCTGCTGCACCGCGATGCGGACGGCGCGTTTGCAGAGACCGGCACGCCGGTGCTCGTCATCGCCCCGGCGGAGACGGAGCAGGAACCGCAGGCCCTTCTGCAGTCCCTGCGGGAGACGCGTGCAGACGATGCGGAAACGCAGCGCCTGATCGAACCGTTTTTGAAATAACCGGACGACACAGCGCCCCGTCCCATTGGGGCGGGGCGTTCGTGAGCTTTCCCGGTCGTGTTATTCCGAGGAGCGAAGCGACGTGGGAATCTCGTGGAGCAGGCTTCGGATTCGCCTCGGCTTGCCAAAATCCGCAGCCGATCCTGCGAGATTGCCACGGCCCCTCGCGGGGCCTCGCAATGACAAATTTGACAGTCTGAGCTTATGACTTTAATTCCATATTTTAGGAGGCTGAAATGACGGAACTGGAACGTTATCAGCAGTGGTGCGAGCAGGCGCCGCTGGATGAGGCCGGGCGCGCTGCGCTGGCCGCCATGCAGAACGACGAGACGGAGCGCAAGGGCTGCTTCGGCGCGGAGCTGCAGTTCGGCACCGCGGGCATCCGCGGCATTATGGGCATCGGCACGAATCGCCTGAACGACTTCACCGTTCGCCGCACGGCGCAGGGCCTTGCCGCATGGCTGACCTCGACGGAGCTGCCGCAGCGCTGCGCCATCGGCTATGACTCCCGCCACAACTCCCGCCGCTATGCGGAGCTGTGCGCCGTAGCCCTCGCGGAGCGCGGCGTGCATGTCTATGTCTATCACGAGCTGGCCCCGACGCCGATGCTCTCATTTGCCGTGCGCCAGCTCGGCTGCGGCTGCGGCATCGTCGTTTCCGCCAGCCACAACGCGGGCATCTATAACGGCATCAAGTGCTACGGCCCGGACGGCTGCCAGATGACGGACGAGCCGGCGGCCCGCGTGTTTGCCGAGATCGAAAAAATCCCGTATTTTCTCCCGGCGGAAAAGAGCTTTGAGGACTTCCTTGCGGAGGGCGGCGTGGAATTCATCGCGCCGGAGCTGTGGGAGCGCTACTATGAGACCGTTCTCGGCGAACGCCTTGCCACTGTCCCGTCCGATAACCTGAATCTGCTCTACACGCCGCTGTGCGGCACGGGCAACAAGCCGGTCCGCACCGTGCTCGGCCGCATCGGCGTGAACGTCGCCGTCGTCCCCGCACAGGAAAAGCCGGACGGCGATTTCAAGACCTGCGAATATCCGAACCCGGAGACGGACGCCGCGCTGAACGAGAGCTACAAGATCGCGCGCGAGACGCACCCGGACCTCATCCTCGGCACGGACCCGGACTGCGACCGCGTGGCCGTGGCCGTCCCGGTGGGCGGCGGCTTCCGCAAGCTCAGCGGCAACGAGCTGGGCTGCCTGCTGCTGGACTACATCCTCGGCACGATGCAGAAGGCGGGCACGCTCCCGGCAGACCCCGTCGCCGTGCGCAGCATCGTCTCGACCCCGATGGCAGACAAGATCGCCGCAAGCTACGGCGTGAAGATGCGCAGGGTCCTCACGGGCTTCAAGTACATCGGCGGCGAAATTCTCGCCCTTGAGCAGAAGCACGAGGAAAACCGCTTCGTCTTCGGCTTTGAGGAGAGCTGCGGTTACCTCAAGGGAACGTATGCCCGCGATAAGGACGCCGTCGTCGCCTCCATGCTGACTTGCGACCTCGCCGCCGCGCTCAAGCGCGAGGGCACAAATCTGGCCGAGCACATGAACGCGCTCTACAGCCGCTTCGGCTGGCATGAGGCGCGCGTGCTGAGCTGCGAGCTGCAGGGCCCGGACGCCATGGAAATTTCCGCTGGCTTTATGGCGCAGATGCGCCGCGAGCTGCCGAAGGCCGTGTGCGGCATCGCCGTCACGTCCGTCACGGACTATCAGGCGCGCGTCACGCGCGATCTCGTCCACGGCACGGAGGAAGCGGTCACGCTGCCGAAGTCCAATGTGCTCGTGCTTCAGCTCGGCGAGAAGGGTACGGTCATCCTGCGTCCGTCCGGCACGGAGCCGAAGGTCAAGATTTATCTGACCGCCGTCGACGCCGACCGCGCGGCAGCCATGAAGCTGCTGGACGATATGGCCGCCGAAATGAGCGGCTATCTGCCCAAAAACGCTTGACAACCGGCCGGTTTTCGGCTATCATAACCGCATAGTGAAAACGCATGGAAGAAGAGGAGTATCCCATCCGCGCGCTGCAGAGAGGGGGCGGCTGCTGAAAGCCCCTGCGCAGGTCGGGAGAAGGTCGCTTCGGAGCGGGCGTGCCGAACCTGCAGTAGGCCGCACGGGTGCTCCCGTTACAGAGCCAGAGTGCCCGCCTTCGGCGGGAATTCAGGTGGTACCACGGTAATCTGCATCGCCCTGAGCATATTATGAAGCTCAGGGCGATTTTTATCGTCAAAAAGGAGAAGACTATGAAAGAACTGCCAAAGACCTACGAGCCGCGCGACGTTGAGGACCGGCTCTACAAATTCTGGGTGGACAACGGCTATTTCCATGCCGAGCGCGACCCGGACAAGAAGCCCTTTACCATCGTCATGCCGCCCCCCAATGTCACAGGCCAGCTCCACATGGGCCATGCCATGGACGCCGCCATGCAGGACGTGCTCATCCGCTTCAAGCGCATGCAGGGCTATTCCGCCCTCTGGATCCCCGGCGTGGACCATGCCGGTATCGCCACGCAGATCCGCGTGGAGGAGGAGCTGCGCAAGGAGGGCAAGACCCGCTATGACCTCGGCCGCGAGAAGTTCCTCGAGCGCGTCTGGGCCTGGAAGCATCAGTACGGCGACCGTATCGTCGAGCAGCAGAAGCGCCTCGGCGCGTCCTGCGACTGGGACCGTGCCCGCTTCACGATGGACGAGGGCTGCTCGAAGGCCGTCCGCGAGGTGTTCGTGAACCTGTATGAGCAGGGCCTTATCTACAAGGGCAGCCGCATCATCAACTGGTGCCCGCACTGCGTCACGGCCCTGTCCGATGCCGAGGTCGAATATGTCGACAAGCCCGGCCATCTGTGGCATGTGCGCTATCCGCTGGCAGACGGCTCCGGCGAGGTCATCATCGCGACGACCCGGCCCGAGACCATGCTCGGCGACTCCGGCGTGTGCGTCAATCCAAATGACGAGCGCTACAAGGACATCGTCGGCAAGAACGTCATTCTGCCGCTCGTCGGCAAGGAGATCCCCGTCGTGGCGGACGACTATGCCGAAATGGACTTCGGCACCGGCTGCGTCAAGATGACGCCGGCTCACGACCCGAACGACTTTGAGGTCGGCCTGCGCCACAACCTCGAGGTCATCCGCGTCCTCGACGACAAGGGCGTCGTCAACGAGAACGGCGGCAAATATCAGGGCCTCGACCGCTATGAGGCGCGCAAGCAGATCGTCGCCGACCTCGAGGCGCAGGGCTACCTCGTGAAGGTCGAGCCGTATAACCACAATGTCGGCACCTGCTACCGCTGCCACCGCGACGTCGAGCCGATCATCTCCGCCCAGTGGTTCGTAAAGATGAAGCCGCTGGCCGAAGAGGCGCTGCGCGTCGTGAACGACGGCGAGACGAAGTTTGTTCCGGAGCGCTTCACGAAAATTTATACGAACTGGATGGAGAACGTCCGTGACTGGTGCATCTCCCGTCAGCTGTGGTGGGGCCATCAGATCCCGGCGTGGTACTGCGCCGACTGCGGCCATATGACCGTTTCCCGCGAGGATGCGACCTGCTGCGAAAAGTGTGGCAGCAAGCATATCACCCGCGATGAGGACGTGCTTGACACCTGGTTCTCCTCGGCGCTGTGGCCGTTCGAGACCCTCGGCTGGCCGGACACGAATGCGGAGGATTTTCAGTATTTCTATCCGACGGATGTGCTTGTGACGGGCTATGATATCATTTTCTTCTGGGTCGCACGCATGATCTTCTCGGCCTGCAAGCAGACGGGCAGACCGCCGTTCCACACTGTGCTGATTCACGGCCTTGTCCGCGACGACAAGGGCCGCAAGATGTCCAAGTCCCTCGGCAACGGCATCGATCCGCTCGAGATGATCGACCGCTACGGCTCGGACGCCCTGCGCATGAACATGCTCACGTCCAATTCGCCCGGCAACGACATGCGCTTCTATATCGAGCGCTGCGAGGCCATGCGCAACTTTGCCAATAAGCTCTGGAACGCCAGCCGCTATGTCATGATGAACCTCAGCATCGACAAAAACGAGCTGCCCGCCCTGTCCGAGCTCGAGACGTCCGACAAGTGGATCCTTTCGAAGCTCAATACGCTCATTGCCGACGTTACGGAGAACCTCGACAAGTATGAGCTCGGCGTCGCCGTCCAGAAGATCTATGACTTCATCTGGGACAGCTACTGCGACTGGTATATCGAGCTGACAAAGGCCCGCCTCTATGGCGAGGATGAGGCCCAGAAGCGCTCTGCCCAGCAGGTGCTGCTGTATGTGCTCGACCAGATCCTGCGCCTGATGCACCCGTTCATGCCGTTCATCACAGAGGAGATCTGGCAGGCCATCCCGCACGAGGGCGAGGCGCTGATCGTCGCCGCATGGCCGAAGTACCGCGAGGATCTCTGCTTCCAGGCGGAGGAGGACGGCATGGAGAGCATCATGCAGGCCATCCGCGCCGTGCGCAACCGCCGTGCCGAGATGAATGTACCGCCTGCGCGCCGCACGACGCTTTATATCGTCACGGAGAAGCAGGATCTGTTCTCTGCCGGTATCCCGTTCATCACCCGTCTGGCCTATGCCGAGCGCGTCGTCGTTCTGGGTGAGGAGCCGGAGGGCCATGGTTCCATGGTGTCCTGCGTGACGCACGACGCCAAGCTGTTCCTGCCGATGGAGGAGCTTGTGGATGTGGACAAGGAGCTTGCCCGCATCGCCAAGGAGAAGGAGAAGGTCCAGAAGGGCCTTGCCGGTGTGCAGGCTAAGCTTGGCAATCCGGGCTTTGCCGCAAAGGCACCGGAGCAGGTCGTCCGCGCAGAGCAGGAGAAGGCCGAAAAGTATGCCGCCCTGCTGCGTCAGCTCGAGGAGAGCGAAGCACGGCTGAAGGATCTCTGATTTTTATCGACCGCCATTTCGGGGCTGCCGCATGGATTTGCGGCAGCTCCGTTTTTTGGGCTTTATTTCTGGAACGAGTTGGTGTATAATTTATCCTGAATGAATGGCGGCCTGCCGCCAGACAGGAAGGATGACTTTGATGGAGAATTTCGACGCGGAGCAGCCGATGGAGGACCTGCAGGAGCAGACTCCGAAGAAGGAACCGAAAAATCCGCTCTATGACTGCTACTCGCTTTTGCATGACCTTGTCTATATTCTGGCCGCGATCACGATCGTGTTTGTGTTCTTTGTCCGTCTCGTCGGCGTGGACGGACCGTCCATGATGCCGACGCTGCAGGACGGCGACTATGTGGCGCTGCTGAGCAATCTGTTTATGGGCGATCTCGAGCAGGGCGACGTCATCGTCGCGCGCAAGGAGAGCTTTGAAAACGGCGAGCCGATCGTCAAGCGCGTCATCGCCACGGAGGGTCAGACTGTGGATATCCTCTATGACGGAAACGGCTATGGCACGGTCTACGTCGACGGCGAGCCGCTGGACGAGCCCTATATCTTGGAACCGATGGTGCTGCCCTACTATGACCGCACGAGCTTCCCCCTGACCGTGGACGAGGGCTGCCTCGTCGTGATGGGCGATAACCGCAACCGTTCTGCCGACAGCCGCTATGCCTCCATTGGGCAGATCGAGGAATCACAGGTCATCGGCAAGGTGCTGTGCATTCTGTTCCCAGGCTGCGGCGAGAGCAGCTCGCGGGACTTTGGACGGATCGGAGCGCTGGACAATGGATGAACGCATGAATATCCAGTGGTATCCGGGCCACATGACAAAGACCCGGCGGAATATGGAGGCCGACCTCAAGCTCGTGGACGCCGTCTGCGAGATCGTGGATGCACGCATCCCGTTTTCCAGCCGGAACCCGGACATTGATGCCATCTGCGGGCAGAAGCCCCGCATGATGATCCTCAACCGCATCGATCTGGCCGATCCTGCCGCTACGGACGTCTGGCAGAATTACTGGCAGGCGCAGGGCATGACCGTTGTGCGCACGGACTGCAAGAGCCGCCGCGGCATCGACCGCTTCGTGCCTGCCGTCCGCTCCATGCTGGCGGAGAAGCTGCAGCGCTATGCGGACAAGGGACAGACCGGCCGCGCACTGAAGGTGATGATCGTCGGCATCCCGAACGTGGGAAAATCGACTTTCATCAATCAGATCGCCGGGCGCAAGGGCGCAAAGGCGGAGAACCGCCCCGGCGTCACGCGCGGCAAGCAGTGGGTCACGGTGGACAGCGGCCTTCTGCTGCTCGACACGCCGGGCATCCTCTGGCCGAAATTCGAGGACCCCGATGTGGGCGTGCGCCTCGGGTTTACCGGCGCCATCCGCGACGACGTGATGGATATGGAGGATCTGGCCTCCCGCCTGATGGCGTACCTCGGTGCGCATTATCCAGACGCGCTGACCGAGCGCTACAAGATCACCGTCGAGCCGGGAGAGCCGGGCTGGGAGCTGCTGGAGAAGGCGGGCCGTAAGCGCGGCTTCCTCATGTCCGGCGGCGAGGTGAACACCGAGCGCATGGCGCGCATTTTGCTCGACGAATACCGTGCCGGCAAGCTGGGACGCTTTACACTTGAATTGCCGGAGGAGAACGCATGAGCAAGCACATTTCGCTCGCAAGCTATGAGCTGGAAGCCGCCGCCCGCGCAGAGGGGTATGCCCATGTCTGCGGCGCGGACGAGGCGGGCGCGGGTCCTCTGATGGGGCCGGTGTACGCCGCCGCGGTGATCCTGCCGGAGGGCTGCGTCATCGAGGGGCTGGACGACTCGAAGAAGCTCAGCGAGAAAAAGCGCGAGGCGCTGTTTGACATCATCCGCGAAAGGGCGGTCGCTTACAGCGTCACGTCCGTGGACGCGCGGGAGATCGACGAGATCGACATTTTGAACGCCCGCATGAAGGCGATGCAGCTTGCCATCGACGGCCTGAGCATCGAGGCGGACTTTGCCCTCATCGACGGCAACCGTGACCATGGGACGAAATACGCCGTCTCCACGCCGCACCGCACGGTCGTCGGCGGCGACGGTGTGAGCATGAGCATCGCCGCGGCATCGATTTTAGCCAAGGTCAGCCGCGACCGCTTCGTGACCGACGTGCTGGACAAGCAATATCCGCAGTATCAATTTGCAAGGCACAAGGGCTATGGAACCAAGCTGCACTACGCCATGCTCGACGAGTACGGTCCATGTCCCTGTCACCGAAAGACTTTTCTCAAAAAGTGGGAGGCGGGGAGACCATGAGCACGACCAGAGAAGCCGGCGACCGCGGCGAAGCGATGGCCGCGGAGTATCTGCGCGAGAACGGCTATGAGATCCTTGCCTCGCAGTTCCGCTGCCGCTTCGGCGAGATCGACCTCATCGCCCGGCGGGGCGATATCCTCTGCTTTGTGGAGGTCAAGCTGCGCAGCGACCGGCGCTTCGGTCTGCCGCGCGATTTTGTCACCGCCGCCAAGCAGCGGCGTATCCGCACCACGGCGGCCTTTTACATGACGCGGCACGATCCCGACCTCTGCGCCCGCTTTGACGTGGCGGAGGTCTACGACGATGAAACGCCGCCGCGCATCGAGTACATTGAGAATGCATTTGAGTGATCGGCAGGAAAGGGGGCGGCTATGGCGCTCTACACGATCGGCGATCTGCACCTCTCGCTCGGCGGGAGCAAGCCGATGGATATTTTCGGCGATAAGTGGGCGAACCACGTTGAGCGCCTGCGTGAGTCCTTTTCGCACCTGACGGCGGACGACGTGACGGTACTTGCGGGCGACCTCTCCTGGGGCATTTCGCTTGAGGAGTCGCTGCCGGACTTTCAGTTCATCGACGCGCTGCCTGGGCGCAAGATCATTCTGAAGGGAAACCATGACTACTGGTGGGGCACCGCCACGAAAATGAAGAAATTTTTCGAAGCGCACGGCATCGAAAGCATTGACATTTTGTTCAACAACTGCTTCTTCTACGGGGACTATGCCCTCTGCGGCACGCGCGGCTGGTTTTATGAGGAGGACGCCGTCGGCACGCACACGGGCAAGATGCTTGCGCGCGAGGCGCTGCGGCTGGAGGCCTCGTTCAAGGCGGCGGGGGAGCGGCCCATCCTCTGCTTCCTGCACTATCCGCCGCTCTACCAGGGCTACCGGTGTCCGGAGCTGCTCGAGCTCATCGACCGCTACCGCGCCGAGCGCTGCTATTACGGACATCTGCACGGCCCCACGCACCGCCGCGCCTTTGAGGGACGGCGCGGAGAGACCGAATATGCCCTCGTTTCCGCGGATTATCTGGGCTTCGTCCCAAAAAAAATCTGCGATTAAAGGAAAAATGATAAAAAAAGGGTAGATATTTTCCAAAACCTATGGTAAAATACCGCTTTGCAATGAGCATCATTTGCTTAATACGGAGGAAAAAGAAACATGAATGTCAAGTCTGTTGAAAAGCTCGAAAAGAGCCAGGTCGCCGTCACCGTCGAAGTGACTGCCGAGGAGTTTGAAGCCGCCGTTCAGAAGGCGTATCTCAAGATGCGCAATAAGATCAGCGTGCCCGGCTTCCGTCCCGGCAAGGCGCCCCGCAAAATGATCGAAAAGCTCTACGGCGAGGGCGTGTTCTACAGCGACGCTGTGGACGCTGCGCTTCCCGATGCATATACGCAGGCCATCGGCTCCAGCGGCCTCGATGTGGTCGGTTATCCCGAGATCGAGATCGTGGACGACAAGATCGACGAGAACGGCTTCACCTTCAAGGCGACCGTCGCGGTCTATCCCGAGGTCGAGCTTGGCCAGTACAAGGGCGTGAGCGCCGTGAAGGAAGAGGTCAAGGTCACGGCGGACGACGTCAAGGAGCGCCTGAACCAGATGGCCGAGCGTGAGGCCCGCCTCGTTTCCGTCGACCGCAAGGTCAAGAAGGGCGATACCGCCGTCATCGACTTTGAGGGCTTTGACAACGGCGTGGCCTTCGAAGGCGGTAAGGGAGAAAATTACAGCCTGGAGCTGGGCTCTGGTTCCTTTGTCCCCGGCTTCGAGGAGCAGATCGTGGGATTGAAAGCCGGCGACGAGAAGGAGCTGAACATCACCTTTCCCGAGGACTATGTGCCTGACCTGGCCGGAAAGGCCGTGATCTTCAAGGTGAAGGTCAAGGAGGTCAAGGAGCACCAGGCCCCCGTGGTGGACGACGAGTTTGCCAAGGACGTGTCTGAGTTCGAGACGCTGGAGGAGTTCAAGAAGAGCCTGGGCGACAAGCTGCTGGACAGCAAAACCAAGTCCGCCCAGCAGGAGTATGAGAACGCTG
>OGXH01001074.1_pt1 | contig 20270 bp, 20 predicted proteins | sample 1576241 | NCBI WGS metagenome assembly OGXH01 (sample SAMEA3541529, study PRJEB24748) | human gut metagenome | biome: human gut; feature: human-associated habitat; material: faeces | place: China | collected 2012
GCCGGCGAAAAGCTGGACGGCAAGACCGCCGAGGAAGTGTTCTTGCAGGACTTCATAATCGTTTAAATGCCGTAAAAAGCAATGAACAAACTCTTTTAAAAATAGGTTGTACAATGTCACAAGAAACAAAATACCTTACCCAAGCATTACGTTTATTTCATAGAGAAAATTCAAGGGTTAGTCCACGTATTTATTTAGATGACTATTTTCAATTAGTGAATCGACTTGTTGAAAATCAACTTGATTTTATTTTAGGAACTAAAATAATGATGCAAGATCGACCAGAGTGTACTTTTAGAAAGCTTTCAACAAGTACAACAAAAGCCATTATTCCTAAGAGTATCTTTCAAACGTCTAAAGAAATGATTTCATTTAATGAAATCCAAGATTGTTCTTTTATTACACTAAGACAAAAAAGTATTCCTAAATTAAAGGAAGATGATCTTGAACATTTTCTTTCAACAAAAGTAAGAGAAAAAAATGTGATTAGACAAGATGACATCGAAGCTGTACTTGCCTTAACATTAAGTGGTTATGGAATTGGTATTTTACCGGATTATGCTTTTTCAATTCAAGATTTAGATGAGAGTGTGAAGGTTGTTTCTCTTCAAGAAAGCTTAGAAATAGATTATGGAATTATTTATCTTAAAAAAGATAGAAATAAACTGCTTAAAGAATTCATAGAATGTTTTAATAAATAGAGACAAAAAGAGTATAAATAAAAGTATACTTCATATACTAATAATGGTTGATTTCTATATTTAATAGTAATTGACTTATACATTAAAAAATGTATAATTTATTTGTAGATAGAAATATCGATAACGAGAGAGGTCCTGCTATAGTGGACGATTTAAAACGAGAGTGGCCTTGCTTTAGTAGGCGATTTAAAACGAGAGAGATCCTGCTATAGTGGACGATTTAAAACGAAGAATTCTAGTTTATGAGTTCTTCGTTTTTCTTCATAGAGAGAAAATATGAAAATACATTTAAAAGATAATAAAATTGCTTTATATGATATAGAAAGCGATTATAGGCAGTATTTATTTCAGTATGATTTTAGAGTGAATTTAAAATTGGGTAGAAGATTTGTAGGAATTATTGTTGGAATAGAAGATTATACATATTTTATACCATTAACTTCAAAGCCTTTAAGAAAAAATGGAAAAAGAAGAAATCCGAGAACAACAGTAGAAATTTACAACGAAAGTCACGAAATCATTGCTGCATTGCTTATTAATAACATGATACCTGTTCCTCAAGGTGTATATAAAAGAATAGATATTAATAATGATAAGTATAAAGATTATTTAAATAATGAGTATATATATTTAAAGAAACAATCTACTCGTGAAGAAATAGAAAGAAAAATTAATAACGTTGTCAATGCTGTTTTTGTAAAGAAAGATGAATTTTTGACGAGTTTTTGTTGTGATTATTTAAAATTACAAGCATTGTGTGATCAATGAAAATATAAATAAACAACTAAAATAGATATTGTGTATTTTAGCTATTTCATTTATTATATTAGTACTATGTGTTTGGAGGTCTTATATGAAGATAACATTATTGTCAAAACCAGGTTTTTCAGGAAATATGCTTGTTCGTAAAATAGAAGAAGTAGCTAAAAGTCAATTAATGGATATTGAAGTGTTTTTAAATGAGCATTTACAAGAGGCCGATGTAGTTTTACTTACGCCACAAAGAAGTGAAGATTTAAAGGAAATTAAAAAGGTAGTTAAAGTGCCGGTAGGCGTAATTTCTTTAAGAGATTATGGTTTATTAGATGGAAGTAGTATTATAAAATATGCAAAACAGTTGATTCAAAAATAGAATCAACTTTTTTTATGACATTTGTCATATTTACATAGATGACAAAAATCATTAAAATTAAATAAAGGGAGAATAGGAGGAAAACGCATGTCTTTTTATAAAAATAAAGCTTTAAAAATAACATGTATTGTAAGCCTTATTATGATTTGTTTTGTCTATCACCATTATTTAAACACTGATACTAAACAAATTAAATTTGGAGCAACTTATATGACAATGAATAATACCTTCTATAAAGCTGTAAATAATGAAATAGAAAATGTTGTTAATAATCATGGGGATGTTTTGTATACTAGAGATCCAGCTTTGGATCCTAAAAAACAAAATGAACAAATCAAAGACCTTGTTTCTTTAGGAATCGATGTTTTAATTATTAATCCTGTTGAATCTTCGAGTATTAATAAAACATTAAAAGAAGTCAAAAAAGCAGGAATTAAAATTATTGTAGTCGATGCTCCTATTAGTGATGATCAAATTGCAGATTGTACAGTTGTTTCAGATAATTATGATGCAGGAGTACAGTGTGCTAAAGATATGATGCAACACTTTGATCATGCACGTATTGCTTTACTTGAACATTCTAAAGCCTTGTCAGCGGTTGATCGTATCAACGGCTTTAAAGATACAGTTGCTTTAAATGAGAATTATCAAATTGTAGGAAGTGAAGATTGTTTAGGACAAACGGAACTTGCTTTACCTGCTTTAAATAAAATTATTCAACAAGGAATTGATTTTGATGTTGTCTTTTGTTTGAATGATCCAACGGCTTTAGGAGCACTGGCTTCTATAAAAGAAAATGATTTAGGGCATGATGTTTTTATTTACGGAGTTGATGGTTCACCAAATATAAAGAAATTGTTGGCAGAAACGAAAGAGATTGTGGGGACATCTTCACAATCACCTACTTCTTTAGGAAAAGAAACAATCAAGGTGGCTTATAAGATGTTACATCATAAAAAGTATAAACGCTCAATTATTGTTCCAACAAAATTGATTACCAAAGAAAATATAGAAGAATATGATATAACGGGGTGGCAATAATGAATCATCTTACAAAAGAATATGTTACAAAGTTAAAAGATTCATTATTGTTTATTAATGCGGTTGTTATTATCTATAATGCTTCTTTATTTTTACTTTCTACCAAATATATTTCAGTGCATTATTATGCACGAGATTTCTTAAATAAAGTATCTTATATTACTAGAACACCACAAAATATCTTTTTTGAATCAATTTTTCTTTTTATCATTCTTGTTTTATTAATGAAATTAAGAGAAAAAGACAATTTAAAAATGGCGAATGGTCTTGTTTATATTGAAATTATTCTTTCATTTTTATTAATTATTCGTTTAAATGGCTCCTATAATGGAATTTTACTCTTTGTTTTTGCTGATTTACTTTATAATATGAGAAATATTAAACATATGGCCTTACTTTTATTAATGGCCTTTGGTTTATTATTGATTTCAGATTATAATATTTTATCAAATATTATACATATGCCAAGTATTGAATCTTATTTATCATTTTATCCAAATTCAAGTCGTACATTTATGTTATTTACTAAAAATATTTTAGCTTCATTAAATGTTGTTCTATTTATTCTTTATCTTGTTTGCCAAGTTTTAGTTCAACAAGAAGAAACAAAGAAAATCAGTAAAGAACTTCAACTTGCTTCTAAAGTCAATGATGAATTAAAAACATATTCTGCTTTATCTGAAAAAATGGCAGAAGATAAAGAAAGAAAAAGAATTTCAAGAGAGATACATGATACTTTAGGGCATGCCTTAACAGGTATTTCGGCGGGAATTGATGCTTGTATTGCTTTGATTGATATTGATCCACAAAAGTCAAAAGAACAACTTTTGGTAATTAGTAATGTTGTTCGTGAAAGTATTAAAGATGTTCGACGTTCTTTATATAAGTTAAGACCGGGAGCACTTGATCAAAGAACTTTAAAAGATGGTTTGATTAAAATGATTGAGGAATTTCAAAGTGTTTCTCATTTAAATGTTGATTTGTATTATGAATGGGAAAATGTTGATTTTGAAAATACGAAAGAAGATATTATTTTTAGAATTATTCAAGAAACGATGACAAACGCATTAAGACATGGACATGCTTCTCATATTGAAATTCATCTTTTTGACGAAGAGGAAAAATATATGATTATTATGCAAGATAATGGAAGTGGCTGTAAGGAAATTCATTATGGATATGGCTTGAAACAAATGCATGAACGTGTTGCCATATTAAATGGAACGATACATTTTTATAGTGAAGAAGGATTTAGAACAGTTGTAGAAATACCAAAAATAGGAGGAAAAAAAGATGATTAAAGTGATGATTGCAGATGATCAAGAACTTATTAGACAATCCTTACAAATCGTATTATCAACACATGAAGATTTGAAAGTCGTAGATGCTGTTGAAAATGGTTTTGCAGTTCTTGAGAGTATAAAAAAAGAAAGGCCGGATGTTATTTTAATGGATATTCGTATGCCAGAAATGGACGGTGTTTATTGTACAAAGGCTGTCAAAGAAAAATATCCAGATATTAAAATCATTATCCTTACCACTTTTGATGATGATGAATTTGTTTTTAGTGCTTTAAAATATGGAGCAAGCGGTTATTTGTTAAAAGGCGTCAGCATGGATGAACTTTATCATGCCATTTGTACAGTTTATAATGGTGGAGCGATGATTAATCCTGATATTGCGACAAAAGTATTTAAACTTTTTTCCAAGATGTCTATGAGTAATTATGCTATCCAAGTCGATGATTCTTTATCAAAAGATTTAACACAGGCTGAATTGAAAGTCATTCAACAAGTTGGTTTTGGTTTATCTAATAAAGAAATTGCTCAAAAACTTTATTTATCAGAAGGAACTGTGCGTAATTATGTTAGCATTGTTTTGTCAAAATTAGAATTACGTGATCGTACGCAACTTGCCATCTGGGCTGTTCAAACAGGGGTCACAATGCAAGAATTTGGTGACGATAATGACTAGAATAAAAAAGGGTATTCTTACGTTAGTAAGTCTTTCTTTAGTTCTTATTTATTGTTTGATCAATGATCCAAGTCGTGATATTACTCTTACTTTAGGACTTTATGCTGGAAGTAGTTGGGATGTGCCTAATGGGGAAAGTTATCAAGTTATTGATCAAGCAATCAAGAAATTTGAAAAGAAATACCCCAATGTTCATGTTGAGTATAAAAGTGGAATTATAAAAGATGATTATTCTTCATGGCTTGCTAATGAAATTACCAAAGGAACAACACCTGATGTGTTTATGGTACTTCCTGATGATTTTAATACGTTATCTTCTATTGGTATTTTAAAGAATTTAGATCGACTTATTAAAGAAGAACGAATAGATACTTCTCTTTTTTATCAAAGTGCTTTATTTGCTGGAAATAATGGAAGTCAATATGCACTTCCTTATGAAATCAATCCAACAATTATGTGTATCAATCATGATTTACTTACCAAAGAAGGTATTGCTATTCCTTCAAGTAATTGGACTATTGATGATTTTTATAATATTAGTAATCAAGTTACAAAGGATACAAATAATGATGGTGTCATCGATCAATATGGCTATTATGGCTTTGATTGGCAAGATGTTCTTGATTGTTATGGGTTACAAGTTTTTAAAGAAGATAATTGTCATCTTGATAAAAAAGAAGTCAAAGAAGCGTTTTTATATTTGACAAAGCTTAAAGCTTTATCAAATGGCTATCAAGTTTCATCAGAAGATTTTGATCAAGGGAAAGTCGCTTTTTGTCCTCTGACCTTTGCTCAATACCGTACCTACCAACCTTATCCTTATCGTATTAGTAAATATACATCTTTTAAATGGAGTTGTATTTCAATGCCGGGAACAAAATCAAATACGATTACAACACATTTAGACACTTCATTAATAGGAATGTCTTCACAAACAAAGCATCAAGAAATAGCGTGGGAATTTTTAAAAATGTTGACGATGGACGAAGATATTCAACAATCTCTACTTGATAATTCGAAGGGAGCCTCTCCTTTAAAGAAGGTCATGTTATCAAAGAGAACAAAGGAAATCTTAGCACAGGATGCAGTTTCTTATGCTTCTTTAGATTCAGATGTTTTAAATAAGATTTTAGAAAATACGTTAGTAGAACCAAAGTTTAAAGAATATGAAAATATTCTAGAAAAAGCAGATTATTTGATTAATCAAAGTATTGATCAAGGAACAATTGATAATGATCTTAATAAGATACAAAAGAAATTAGAAAATGAATTGAAATAGATAGCTTGTGGCTATCTTTTTTATTTATGACAAATGTCATAGTTGGAATGATATTTGTCAATTTTTTTATGATTTTTGTCACTTAAAAGTCGTGATTGAAGACACATTGCAAGTGCTTTCATATTTGGTATTCTATAGGTGCAAGGAGGGAAGGACATGAAATATTTAGTATTAGTAAGTCATGGTGAATTTGCAGCTGGTTTAAAAACATCATTAATGATGTTGGCAGGACAAAGGGATGATGTGATTGCTTCAGGTTTACCTGATGGAAAGACAGCAGATGAATTTGCGGAAATTTTTAAAGAAAGTGTTAAGGACATTCATGAAGATGATGAAATTGTTTTATTAGCGGATATTGTAGGAGGATCACCACTTACAACTGCTTTAAATGTTTTAGCTGAAAAAGGTTTAATGGAAAAGACAACAACAATTGGTGGGATGAATTTACCATTAGCCCTTACTTCAGTATTAATGAAAGATACTTTACAAGGAGATTCCTTTGTACAAGCTGTCTTAAGTGAAGCAACAACTGCTTTACAAGAATTTAAAGTCGTAGAAGACGACGAAGATGATATTTAAGGAGGAAGAAAAATGTCAGTTTCATTTATTAGAATTGATGATCGTATGATTCACGGTCAAACATGTACACGTTGGGCAAGAGAATACCCATGCGATGGTTTAGTGGCTGTAAACGATAAAGCAGCAAATAATTCAGTATTAAAAGCAGCTTACAAATCAGCCAGTGGAAAGAAAACATTTGTATGGACAATGGAAGCTTGGCAAAAGAAAAGTCAAAAGGTTTTAGATAGTCAAGATCAATATTTCTTAATTACTAAAAATCCTATTGATATGAAAAAAATTCTTGTTGATCAAGGATTTGATTGTGGTATTAAAACAGTTATTGTTGGACCTTGTAATGATCGTGAAGGGGCAACAAAACTAGGAAACAATCAATCGATTACACAAGAAGAAGCAGAAGCTTTTGAAGCTTTGGCTAAAGCAGGTTATACAATCAAATTTGCTTTATTACCAGATGTTTCAATTGGAACATGGGATGATTTTAAAGATAAATTTGGTTTTTAACAAATATATAAATAAAGGGGAAGAAAAATTATGACAATTAGTTGGTTACAAGCGGCATTACTTGGTTTATTTGCTTGTTTATCAAGTATGCCAGGATTAGGTGGTACTTCCTTTGGTAACTACACATTAGGTCGTCCTTTAATTGGGGGACTTGTTTGTGGGATTATCTTAGGAGATATCAAAACAGGTATTTTAGTAGGAGCAGCAATGCAAGTTGTCTACATTGCATTAGTTACTCCAGGTGGAACCGTTTCAGCAGACGTTCGTGCTGTAAGTTACATTGGGATTCCACTTGCAATGGTAGCGTTAAATAGTTATGGTTTATCAGCTGCCACAAAAGAAGGAGCAGCTCTTGCAACTTCATTTGGAACAATGGTTGGTACTTTAGGTACAGTATTATTCTATGGAACAGCAACAATCAACTTAGCATGGCAACATGTTGGATGGAAAGCTGTTGAAAAAGGGGATTATCATAAATTATATCTTGTAGATATGGTATTACCTTGGATTTCACATATTTTATGTTCATTTATTCCAGCCTTAATTATGTGTAAATTAGGAGCAGATGTTGTTGAACTTATTAAAACAACATTACCTATGGATGGATTAGCTATGAAAACTTTATTTACAGTTGGATCATTATTACCATGTGTCGGAATTGCTATTTTATTAAAACAAATTGTTACAAAAGCAGTAGATTTCATTCCATTTTTCTTTGGATTTACTCTTGCTGCTTCAATGGGAATCAATTTAGTTGCAGCAACAGTGATCGCTGGTATGTTTGCTTTAATTAACTACAAATTAAAAATGTTACAAAATCAAAGAGTAGCTGCACCTGCAGAAGACTTTGATGATGAAGATGAGGAGGATATTTAAGATGGAAAAGAAACTATCTAAAAAAACATTAACTAAATCCTTCCACAATTGGTATTATGGAAACTTAACATGCTTCTCTCAAGAACATATGCAAACTTTTGGTTATCTATGCTCTATGTTACCAGTAGTAGAAGAACTTTATGATAAAAAAGAAGATCAGGCAAGATCAATGAAAACATACACTGCTTTCTTTAATACAGAACCTCAACTTGGTACTGTTATTGTTGGGATGACAGCTGGGTTAGAAGAAGCACGTGCCAACGGAACAGAAGATGTTGATGATGAAACAATCAACGGTTTAAGAGCTGGTTTAATGGGACCAATCGCCGGTATTGGGGATTCCCTAGTTGTAGGAACAGTTATTCCTATTTTACTTGGTATTGCTTTAGGTATGTCTACAGGAGGTTCACCTCTTGGAGCTATCATGTACATCATTGTATGGAACTTATTTGCTTACTTTGGAATGAAATTCTTATATTTCAAAGGATATGAATTAGGTGGAAAAGCGGTTGATTTCTTAGTTGGTCCTCAAGGGGAAGCTTTAAGAGAATCAGTAACAATGTTAGGTGGTATTGTTATCGGTGCTGTATCAGCAACATGGATTTCAGTAACAACTTCATTTACGATGACAGCAGCTGGAGCTAAAAAACCATTCTTAGATTTACAAAAAACATTAGATGGTGTTTATCCAGGATTATTAACAGCTGTCTTTGTTGTTGGATGTTGGTATTTATTATCTAAAAAGAAAATGTCACCAATTAAAGTAATGTTATTATTAGTTGTTGTTGCCTTTATTGGTGTGTTTGTTGGATTCTTCAATCCAGGATTATCTTATTAAAAGGAGAAAAAAGATGAATAGTCAAGAAAAACAAGGATATATAGATGAAATTAACTATCAAAAGAAAATGATTCATAATCTTATAAAATGGTTACGCAATTTGTTCTTCCTTTCCTCTCTGGGAGTCTTATTGATGTATTATTTTTCAAATATCCTATTTATAAAAATCTTTGCAATCATATTAATAATAATATCTATATTAGCGATTATCCTTGTTGGAAAGGCTATTTACAGTGGTAAGAAAAACATAAATAAAATTGTTGATCAGTTTTCCTTTAAATATAAAAACTCTCTATAACTCATACAAAAAACCGCTTAGGCGGTTTTTATGTTATACTTTATCTGGTGATATTATGATAACAAATAAAATAAATACATTATTAAATAATAGCCAACAAAATGATTTAGATTACACTATATGTAAATATATTAAATTAAACTTAAAAGCAGTATCTTCAATGTCCATTGAAGAACTTGCAAAACAAACCTATGTTTCTAAAGCAAAAATCTCTAAATTTATAAAAAAAATTGGTTATGATAACTATATTACCTTTAAAGATGATTGCTTATTAGAATTAGAAATTAGAAATCAAGTAAATAATAGCCAACATCAGCTTACAAAAAAACAATTACATAATTCATTTGAATGGATAGAAAATAATCTATTAGAAATTAACCAAAATCAAATAGATGATTTTATTAAAGCAATAGAAAAAGCTAAACATGTTTATCTTTATGGAGTTGCTTATTCTCATTTGCTTTGTAAGTATCTTCAATATGAAGGTGATCTTTTTCAAAAAGATATGTTGGTTTTAGATGAAAATGAATCAACAATTGAACTAAAAGAAGATGACTTATTACTTGTTATAGGAATTGAAGAGGATGCTTTAAGTAAACAATCTTCACGTTATTTAAGAAAGCTTTTAAGAAGTCAAGGGCGTAAACTTTTGATTTCAACACAGATGATTGATCAAAAGATGTTAAACTATTTTCATGAAACATTACTTTTACCTATTGATCATTTAGAAATGAAAGAGAGAAGAATCATGTTTCATTGTTTGATAGATATGATGATGTCTCGTTACCATGAATGTGCTTAGGCACATTTTTTTTGTCCTGTCAAGAAAGTTTATGAAATATAAAAAGAAAAGAAATTTATTTATTTATGAGTAAATTAATGAATAGGAGGGGACTATGGAAGAAAAATTAACAATGAAACAATTATTAGCTATTTTAGCCGCAGGTTTGTTTTCTTTTTGTGGTGTTTTGATTGAAACAGCAACGAATATTACATTTCCAACATTGATGAATGAATTTCAGGTTTCTACATCTTTAGTTCAATGGATGACTACAGGAAATTTATTAATGATGGGAATTCTAATTCCTATTTCATCTTATTTAAAAAGAAGATTTCAAACAAAAAAATTATTTCTAGTAGCGGGATTTTTATTTTTAATAGGATTGATTGTTGATATCTTTGCACAACAGTTTACTTTATTGCTTATAGGAAGACTTATACAAGGAGCAGGTGTAGGGATTGCTTTACCAATGATGTATAACATTATTTTAGAGGAATCACCTCAAAGATTTCTAGGATTAATGATGGGATGTGGTTCTTTTGTAACAGCGGCTGCACCAGCGATAGGTCCTACCTTTGGAGGAATAATGACACAATATTTTACTTGGCGTTATATTTTTATTTGCGTTTTACCAGTTATTGTTCTGGCAAGTTTTATAGGTTATTTTTGTATGAGTGAACAAATAATTAATAAACATGAAAAATTTGATCTTTTAAGTTTTATAGCTGTAGCGTTCGCTTTTGTTGCTTTGATTATGGGATTTTCTAATTTGAATCAAGTTGTTGATCATTTAGTGTTTGTTTTATGTTGCTTTATCATTGGAATAAGCAGTTTATATTATTTTACTAAAAGACAATTACATATTAAAAATTCCTTAATTCGTATAGAAATATTTAATCATAAAGGGTTTACGTTTCATACTTTAGCTATTATGTTTCTACAAATGACAACATTAGGATATGGTTTATTATTACCAACATTTGTACAAATTGTTTTAAAACAATCAGCAACAGATGCAGGGATCGTTTTACTTCCAGGAGCCTGCACCTGTAGGTGGTTTGATTTTAGATCGTTTTGGAGCTAAAAAACCTATTATTTTAGGTGTATGTTGTAGTTTTATTGCCACATTTTGTTTCTTATTCTTTTTTGAAAATCTTACTTATCAATTATGTATGATGCTTTATTTTATCTATAGTTTAGGAATTGGGTTGATTGTAGGTAATACGATGACATGTGCGATGTCTTATTTACCTATAAATTTACAAGCAGATGAAAATGCAGTATTACAAACATTAATGCAACTTTCAGGGGGAATAGGAACATCCATTACAGCTGCTATTTTAGCGTTTGTACAACAAGGAACAAACTTATATGATGGGACAAATAGAGGTGCATTGTTTGTTTTGATTTTTTTAATGTTTAATATAAATATTGTTATTTTAAGTCAATATTTTGCTTTTAAAGGAGGAAGAAAAAATGAATTTTAAAGATAAAGTGGTTGTAATTACCGGAGGAACAAGTGGTATTGGAAAGCAAACAGCTATTGATTTTTCAAGAAAAGGAGCCCATGTTGTTGCTTTTACTGTAGATAAAGAGGAAGTATGTAAGGAAGCTATTAAAGAAATAGGAAATGATGCATCTTATATTCACTGTGATGTTTCTAAAGAAGAAGATGTAAAAAAAGCTATTGAAGAAGTTGTTTTAAAATATGGACGTCTTGATTGTGCATTTAATAATGCGGGTATTGGACCAGATGGTGTACGTATGCCTTATGAATCATTGACAGAAATTTCTGAAAAAACATGGGATTTAGTTGTAGATGTTGATATGAAAGGTGTTTTTCTTTGTTTAAAATATGAATTATTACAAATGCAAAAACAAGGTTTTGGCGCAATTGTTAATACGGCTTCTATTGGTGGATATAAAATGGCTCCAGGATTTGCTGCTTATGGTCCAGCTAAAGCAGCAGTTATTGCTTTAACAGAAATGGCGGCTTTAGAAAATGCGGCATTTGGTATTCGTGTCAATGCCATTTGTCCAGGTCCAACCATGGGAACAGAACTTACCAAAAATTCACTTTCAACTAATCCTCATGAAGAAGCAATGTTGAAAGAACATGTGATTCCTATGAAAAAACTAGCGACGACTCAAGAAGTCGTGAACGCTGTCTTATGGCTAAGTAGTGACCAAGCAAGTCATACAACAGGACAAAAAATATTTATAGATGGTGGAATGCATATTGCATAGGAGGAAAAAAGATGATTAAACATGTGTCAGTATTTACTTTAAAAGATAAAATGGAAATAGATCATTTTATTACTTTATTAGAAGAAGTAGGAAATGATTGTTCACTTATTGTAAACAGTGAAGTTGGGTGCAATATCAGTAAACAACCAGCGATAGGCCCTCATTTTGGGGATATTATTCAAATTATTGAATTTAAAGATGAAGCTGATTTGAAAGCTTATCCAACTTCTAAAGAACATCAAAGATTATTAAAAGAAGGTCCAGAGATGAAAACTGTTACTGCTATCGATTATTACATTTAAAAGCCTCGTTTAAGAGGCTTTTAAATGTTTATGATAAAGTAAACTACAAAGAAGTGCACCAATCGGAACGGTTAAAATAATACCTAATGTTCCTGTAATTCCTTGAGCTATTTCAATTGCAATAAAATCAGAATTCATTAATTGAGGATATTGAATTTGATAAGCAAAAAATGCAAGTAAAATTGTCATTGAACTTCCAGTAAAAGCTAGAATCAATGTATTACACATCGTTCCAATCATATCTTTTCCAATATTAATACCAGATTTAAATAATTGTGATTTAGTAATTTGTGGATTAAGTGCCTTAACTTCATATAAAGAAGAAGCGATTGACATACCTACATCCATGACTGCTCCTAATCCAGAAATTAAGATTCCAGAAAATAAAACTTCATTAATTTTTAGTCCTGTTTGTTGAGAAATAATAATCAAGGCTTCAGCTTGATCAGTATTAAATCCTGAAATATGAATAAGCTGACTTAATACTAAAAAAGAAAGTCCACTAATAATAACACCTAGCGATGTGGCGATTACAGCTACCCAAGTTTTTATAGAAGCTCCATTAAGCATGAATAATGAATATCCGGTTGTTAAAATAACAATAAAGATAGTTGAAATAATTGGTGAAAAGCCACTAAAAATCATTGGCAGCAATAAACCTACAATGGCATAGAGAGTAAAGGCTAAACTGATAATCGTTCGCATTCCTTTTGATTTGCCAATCATTAAAATAATGATTAAAAGTAAACCTACAAAACCATAAATATATGGAGTACGATAATAATTATAAGCTGTAATTAAAGTATTATCAGATTCGGGATTATCAATACAAGCAATAAATGTTTCTCCATTTTTAAGACGTACATTATGTGTTGTTGAAAGATAATTATCGATATAAACTTTTTTATTTTTATAAGATCCATCCAGTATCTCAACATATAAACTTTGTACACCATAATATCTATTTGTTGTTTCATCTTTTTTTGATTGATCATCAATTACACGCAGTACTTTAGCTTTACTATAACTTAAAGATGACGAATTTTGAATTGCAACAGGACTATAAACCTGACTATGAAAAAAATAGACACCAAGTGTAAAAATAAAAGTAATGATGAGAAGGATAAGATCACATTTATGAATTTTTTTTAACATGATATCTCCTTATGAAAGAACCTGTTTATGATAAACAGGTCCTGTTTTAATATATATTATTTTAAATAATTAGTTTTCTTTTTTCTTTGTTTTAATAACAATGATAGCTCCAGCAATAATGGACATTATTGAGGCGATTTCTAAAGCAAGAAGTGGAGTATCATCACCAGTTTTTACTTTAGAAGATGTTGAGTTATCTTTTTTATTTGTAGATGAAGTATTATCTTTTTTATCAGTTGTCGAAGAAACAGATTGATTTGTTTCTTTTTTTACTAATTGATCTTTAGCTTCTTTTAAAGTGTTATAAGCTGTTTCAACATCTTGATTTGTAGCATCATTCTTATTAAGAACTGTTTTAGCAGCTACTAAAGCATCTTGTAATTTAGTAAATGATTCTTTTGTATAAGTTGAATCATCGATTTGACTACATTCATTAATTAATTTTCCTAATTCTGTTTTATCAACAGTTTCAGTTGATGTTTTATTGATTGTAAAATCATCAACAACAGATAAATCAGAAGTACGATAAGTTACAATCTTTAATTGATTATCTTTAACATCTAATTTTGTAATATTTGGTGTATGTTCTTGGTTTTTAACAGCAATATAATCACCACTTAAAGTAGAAGTAAATTCATAATATTTACTACCACTTGCTGAGTTAGCAGTAATATAAGTAAGACCTTTAGGATCAGTGACTTCATGAATTGGATTACCATTTTGATCAAATGATTCATCTTTTAAAGCAGTTGTACCATCCATTAACATACTACGTGTATAAACGTGGTCATGTCCCATTAAAACTAAGTCAATACCATTTTGACTAAACATAGGAGCAAGAGTATCTCTTCTTGCTAAGATATCATTATCACTTGCATGAGATGCTGATGAATAAATTGAGTGATGGAAGACAACGATTTTCCATTTGATATCTTGATTATCTTTTGTTTTAGCAAGAGTATTTTTAATGAATTCTTCATGTTCAGCAGTACTTCTGTTATTTGAATTTAAAACAAGCATTAATGCATTGTTATAAATATAATAGTAATCCCCTTGGGCATTTCCTTGACCACTGCTTCCTAAGTTGCTGACATTTGGTAAGTTAAAGTGATCATTATAAGCAGTACCTGCATAATCATGGTTTCCTACAGCATTTGCAAATGGTGTAGAGTAAACCACACTTCCTTGATAGTTAGATAGATAAGCATCATATTGAGATTCATTTTTACCAGCTTCTACGTGGTCACCAGCATTTTGAATAAAGTGTACATCTTTAAATAATGGATTTGTATTGACTAAATCTAAAGTGTTTTTCCATCCATCTTTATCAGAGGCTAAATCACCAGAAGAACCTAATTGTGGATCTCCCGCAAATAAGAAACTAAAATCACCTTTAGATTTCGTTGTTGTTGTATAAGTATCTGACCAATGACCATTATTTCCAACACGATAAACATAAGCAGTATTTTCTTCTAAATCACTCATTGTTGCTTTATTAGTGTAATATCCATCAGCTTGTGCTTTTTCAATTTTAGAGTTTACTGTTTTCGCTTTAGCTTTAGGAAATTCATTTCCAGTCATATCTGCTTTTTTAGCAAATTGAATTTGTCCATTTGTACTATCTGTTGAAAACCAGTTTAAATTAAGTTCAGTTGGTGTACTTCCTACAGATAAAGAAATAGCTTTTAGACTTTCTCTTTCAGGTAATAAGCTTTCATCAGGATTGATTCCTAATTTATTAAGTTTAAAATATCCTTCACTGGTTTCATTACTTTTATGAATTTCAAAGGCAATAACATTTTTACCATTTGTAAGCATATCTTTAATATCTCTAAAATAGAGATCTGCAGTTTTTACACTTGAAGAAGTTTCTTTACTTCCATATCCCATGTTATCTTTATGATTACCATTTTCACTATCTTGGCTGCGGTAACCTTCATCAGGTACATTTAAGGCAGTTAATTGTTGACCGTTGATATAAACAATCACAGCATCTTTATAATTAAAACTTAAATGAATACCATTGACAGCACTTGCTTGATCAACATTAAAATAACCTCTAAAGAAATAAGCACGAGATGTTTTATTTAATGTTCCTTTTTCTGTAGAAAATTCTCCTGTTTGTTCTTTCCATTCATTGTCATTGTATTGACCATTTAAAGAAGCGTTATCGCCATCTTTATAAGTACGTGTCCATCCCGTATATTGTCCCCATTTATCTTTGGCTTGTGTACCATCGGCTGGATCAGTGTTTGTATCTAAATATTTAATTGTTGTGTCTTGATTCATGACAACAGTTCCTTTGTTGACTGTTTGATCACCTTGAAGTGCTATAACATTTGAAAAACTGTTAATAGCTAATGGTGAAACGGATGTCAATGACATCGCTGATAATACAGATAATGCAATTAATTTGTTTTTTTTGTTCATAAATTTTCTCCTTTTTCTATCGAAATTATAGAGGAGATCAGAATAATCAAAAATCAAAATAGAGTAAAAGATTGTTTAAGAAAATGTAAATTAAATTATCATTCAGTCAAAATGTATGACCAAACATCCAAAATATGATTGACATAATGAATGAACGGTCATATAATGAATGCGTAAGAGGTGATCAGTATGGATAATCAACGCCATCGAATTATTTTAAATGAATTAGATAAAAAAGGAAATGTGACTGTAGCTTCTCTTGTTGAACTTACAGGAGCGAGTGAATCAAGTATACGAAGAGATTTAGTAGAACTTGATCATCAAGGATTCTTAAAAAGAGTTCATGGAGGTGCAACCCTTATTCCTAAGGTAACACAAACGATTGAAGATCCATTAGGGAAAAGACAGTTATTAAATGCTGATGAAAAGAAAAAAATTGCAAAGTATGCAGCAGGAATGATTGAAGCCAATGATGTGGTTTATTTAGATGCAGGTTCATCAACTTTAGAGTTGATTGAATATTTAGATCAAAAGGAAGCACACTATATTACTAATGGTTTAATGCAAGCTCAACAATTGACCATTAAAGGATTTCATGTAGTATGTCTTGGTGGAGAAGTGAGAAATATTACAGGGTCATGTGTGGGTGTTAATACGATGAAGTCATTAAGTCGTTATCATTTTTCTAAAGGTTTCTTTGGAACAAATGGAATTGATTTAATGAATGGTTTTACGACACCAGATAGTGAAGAAGCTGCTATTAAGGAATTGGCTATGGAACGTTGTCAAATGAGTTATGTTTTATCGGATCATAGTAAATTTAATAAGATATATCATGTGACCTTTGGTCAAATAAATGATGCGGTGATTATTACAGATCATTGTGAAAAAGAAATTAAAGAACAAGCGACAGTTGTGGAGGTTAGAGATTAATGATTTATACAATTACTTTTAATCCATCTTTGGATTATATTATGCATGTTGATTGTTTTGAAGAAGGGGAAACAAACCGTTCAAAGCAAGAAGAAATTTATCCTGGAGGAAAAGGATTTAATGTTTCAACAATTTTAAGTCGTTTGAATCTTGAAACAACAGCTTTAGGGTTTGTTGCAGGATTTACAGGTGAAGAAATTGTTAGAGAATTAAAAGAAAGAGGATTTGACTGTGATTTATGTCAATTAGAAAGTGGTCTTTCAAGAATTAACGTTAAAATGAAAGGGGCTAAAGAAACTGAAATTAATGGAAGTGGTCCAGATATTCCTCAAGAAAAATTAAATGAGTTATTTGAAAAATTAGATCATTTACAAGAAAATGATATTTTAGTTCTTGCGGGAAGTATTCCATCTTCTTTACCTAGTGATATTTATGAACAAATCATGAAAAAATTAGATCAACAAGGAATTAAAATTATTGTTGATGCAACGAATGATTTATTAAAGAAAGTATTACCTTATCATCCTTTCTTAATAAAACCTAATCATCGTGAATTAGAAGAATTATTTAATGTAAAAATAGAAAATCAAGAAGATTTAATTTTCTATGCAAGAAAATTACAAGAACAAGGAGCAATTAATGTTCTTGTATCTCTTGGAAAAGATGGTGCTATTTTAGTAAGTGAGGACGATCATGTTTATTATTGTGCAGGTGCTAAAGGAAAATTATTAAATAGTGTTGGTAGTGGAGATAGCATGGTTGCTGGATTCATTGCTGGATATTTAAAAGATAAAAAATATGATGTAGCTTTAAAATTAGGAAGTGCTTGTGGAGGAGCAACTGCTTTTAGTGAAGATCTTGCTGAAGCTTCAATGATTCAAGAAGTCTATAAACAATTAAAAGTGGAAGAACTATAAATGAAAATCTTAGATTTATAAAAAGATGTTTCGATTGATGTTAACGCTACATGTTTAGATAAAGATGAAGCTATTAATACATTAGTTTCATTAATGGTAAAACAAGGAAACTTAAATGATCAAGATGTTTATAAACAAGGAATTTATGCACGTGAAGAATTAAGTACAACAGGAATTGGAGAAGGAATTGCGATTCCTCATGCTCGAAGTGAAGCTGTAAACGCTCCAGGACTTGCGGCAATGGTTGTTAAAGATGGTGTTGATTATCAATCTTTAGATAATTAACCAGCAAAACTGTTCTTTATGATTGCGGTCCCTAAAACAGGTGGAAACGAACACTTGCAAATTCTTGCGATGTTATCACAAATGTTAATGGATACAGACTTTAAAGATTCTTTAATTAATGCACAAAGTGTAGAAGAATTTATGGATTTGATCAATCAAAAAGAAGCTACACAAAAAGCTAAAGAAGAAGCGCAAAAAGAATTTACAGGAACTTATCGTTTGCTTGCAGTAACTGCTTGTCCAACAGGTATTGCGCATACTTATATGGCGGCTGAAGCTTTGGAAGAAAAAGCGAAACAAATGGGCATTACAATCAAAGTCGAAACTGATGGTAGTGGTGGAACTAAAAATGCTCCAACTGCTAAAGAAATTGAAGAATGTGAAGCTATTATTGTAGCTGCTGATAAAAATGTCGAAATGGCACGTTTTGATGGAAAGCCAGTGATTCAAGTAAAAGTTGCAGATGGTATCAATAAAGCAGAAGAATTAATTAATGAAGCTTTAAGTGGAAATGCACCAATTTATCATGCAGATCATGTTTCTACAACTGTAGAAAGTGAAAGTGATGAAAGTGTTGGTCGTCAAATCTATAAACATTTAATGAATGGTGTCAGTCATATGTTACCATTTGTAATTGGTGGAGGTATTTTAATTGCCTTAGCTTTCTTATTTGATGATTATACAATTGATCCAAGTAACTTTGGTAAAAATACACCATTAGCTGCTTTCTTTAAAACAACAGGAGATACAGCCTTTGGATTTATGTTACCAATCCTTGCAGGATATATTTCAATGTCAATTTCAGATCGTCCAGGTCCAGCTGTTGGATTTGTTGGTGGAGCCTTAGCTAGTCAAGGAAATTCAGGATTTTTAGGAGCTTTAGTTGCTGGTTTTGCTGCTGGGTATTTAATAAAAGGATTACGTAAATTATTTGATTATTTACCTGATGCTTTTGAAGGATTAAAACCAGTTCTTTTATATCCATTCTTTGGATTATTATTAATCCACCTGTTGCTGCTATTAATACTGCGCTTACAAATGCACTTAATTCAATGGGTGGTCCAATCAATAAATCAGCTTATGTTTTTGGTACAGCATCAATTGCTTCAGGTAATTATGATATTATGGCAGCCGTTATGATTGGTGGGATGGTTCCACCACTTGCTATTGCACTAGCAACATTCTTCTTTAAAAATCGTTTTACTGAAAAAGAACAACAAACAACACTTACCAATATTATTATGGAATTATCATTTATTACAGAAGGATCTATTCCTTTTGCAGCATCAGATCCATTACATATTTTACCAGCATGTGTTGTTGGTTCTATTGTAGGAATGTTTGGTTTAGCCTTATTAAAGAAACATTTAAAATAATATTGAATTCTAGGTGAAAGCCTAGAATTTTTTTTCTAAAAATGGGTAAGCTTTTTTAGAAAGGAAAATGTTATGAATGAAAATGATACTATTTTATTATTAAGAGAATGTGATTCTGGATTAAAGATGGCTATTTCTTCTTTAGATGAAGTTTTAGATGTAATAAAAAATAAACACTTTAAAAATCAATGTATAGAATCTAAAAATAAACATCAGACTTTAAAAAAAGAAATTGATCAATTATTAAAAGAAAATAATATAAAAGAAAAAGAGCCATCATTAATGGCTAAAAGTATGTCATGGTTAAAAATGAATTTTAAAATACAAATGAATGAAGATGACCAAACAATTGCTTCTCTTCTTTTTGAAGGATGTTCTATGGGAATAGAAACATTATTTAAATATTTACATCAATATGACCATGCTGATACTAAGATAAAAAAGCTAACTTATGATTTAATTGAAATAGAAAAAGAATTATCAGATAAGATTCAGAATTATTTATGATTACGAAAAATTATTTCGTAATCTTTTTATTTTTTTAAATAAAAAAGAAGAAAAAAGATAAAAAAATGACGATATATATAGTGGAGGTAAAACCATGGATACTATAATAAAAGAT
>OGXH01001082.1_pt1 | contig 20178 bp, 7 predicted proteins | sample 1576241 | NCBI WGS metagenome assembly OGXH01 (sample SAMEA3541529, study PRJEB24748) | human gut metagenome | biome: human gut; feature: human-associated habitat; material: faeces | place: China | collected 2012
TGGAGTTCTGCTGGATCTCCGCCAGCAGGATGCCTGCGCCGATGGCGTGGAGCGTGCCGGACGGGATAAAGTACAGCTCACCCGGCTTGACCTCTACCCGGTTCAGGATCTCGGTCAGGGTCTGCTCCTGGATGCGCTTTGCAAACTCCTCTTTGGAGACCGCACGGTTCAGCCCGTAATACAGCGCAGCGCCCGGTGCAGCATCCATGATATACCACATCTCTGTCTTGCCCGGCTCGCCTTCTACCCGCATGGCATAGTCGTCATCCGGATGCACCTGGATGGACAGATCCTGCTTGGCGTCGATCAGCTTAATCAGTACCGGAACGGTGGTGCAGCCGGCGCAGTTTGTGCCGAGAAAACCAGTGCCGTGTTCGTCCAGGTATTCCCGGAGGTTCTTTCCGGCATCTGCCCCGGTGGTCAGAATGCTGCTGCCGTCCTTATGGCAGGCAAGCTCCCAGCTTTCAGCGATCTTGTCGGCATCGCTTTTCTTGCCGTATTCTTCCCGCAGGCGGTTTCCGCCCCAGAGATAGTCCTTGCAGATCCCCTGCAAAAAAATCGGTTCTGTCATAATGGTTCCTTTCTAAAATTCCTGCAGTCCGAACTGTTTCCGGAATTCGTCCATGCTGCCGGCATAGACGTTCAGATCAATATGGGTCTGATAGCCGTCATAGCCCTGCAGTTCTCCGTCGTCCGTATACTGCCAGAATGTCCAGTCGAAATAAGGTTTATAATAATAGTTGCTGATCCAGATGGGATACTCGTCCGCAAAGCTTTTGATATAGGTGCGGTAGGTGTTGGGGGCTGCATAGAGAATGGGCTTTACCCCGTAGTGTTCTTCCAGCAGCTCCAGCATTTCCCGGATATTCTCCTTTGCAGTATCTGTATCCGGCATCACGCCGCCCAGGGACTCATAGAGTTCCACGTCGATCACCGGCGGCAGCGTGTTTTCCGTCACCGGAACGGTCTGGATGAAATTTTCCGCCTGCGCCCTGCCGCTGTCCTCAAACCGGAAAAAGTGATATGCGCCCACATAGATCTGCGCCGACTGCGCCGTTTCCCAGTTCTGGGCGAACTGGCTGTCGTTGTGGTCGATGCCCTCGGTGGCTTTGATAAAGCAGAAGTCCACGCCCTGGGATGCCAGCACATCCCAGTCGATGTTCCCCTGGTAGTAGGACAAATCGACCCCTCGCACCGGATAATCCTGCTTGCTGGGCACATCTGCCGCCTGCCGTCCGGTACTGGTGAGATAGATGTGCAGCAGCCGTCTGCCGCCCACAAAGGCGAACACCAACCCCGCAAGCACCAGCAGGGTCATGATCCAGCGGAAAACGTATTTTCCGTAATGTTTTCTTCTCACGAGGCAATATCACCCATTACAATGCCACGTCCATCGGTGCAGAAATAAACTCTGCCGTAGACATTGCTGTCCCCGGTGATGTACTTGGGGTTCAGATTGCCGAACTTGTGCTGGTCATCGTTGATCCGGAGCCAGGTCTTTCCCTTGTCCTCGGATTTGTAGATGCCGTAGCCGTTTTCGCCGTCATCGCCCTCTGCGTAAACTACTGGATAGCTGTTGTCCTTTTTACCTTTTCCGAAACCAATGCTGTCTACCGTGGGCAGGGTCTTTACGGTCTGGAAGCTTTCGCCGCCGTCCTCGGTGTACATAATCATGGTGCTGCTGGAGATCCAGACGTTGCCCTCCTGCCCGAACACGGTCACCGGCTCTGCGGCATCTGCCACCATCTGCCCGGTGGACTCGAAGGTCACGCCGCCGTCCTTGGACACGTAGAACAGTCCGTCACAGGTGGCGTAGAACACCTTGGGGTTCACCCGGTCTGCGGCGATCTTGGCGTTAAAGCCCAGACCCTCTACATAATACCAGGTCTCTCCCAGGTCAGTGGTCACATAGGGCTTTCCGGAGACGCTGTTCGGCACCCAGATGGTGGAGCTGCCGTCTGCGGACATTGCCACCTGTCCCCCGGTCGCCGGGTCGGGCTTATGCTTTACGGTCTCCCAGGTTGCGCCGCCGTCTGTGGTGAAATTGATGGTGGTGGTCTTTTCCTCGCTGAGGTATACCGCCGTGTTGGGATTCTGGAACGCCACGTCCAGATCGGTGGGCTTGCCGTTCTTCATAAAGTGGGCATCGTCCGGGCATTTCGTCACGTCCTCATGGGCAAAACCGGTCAGATCTCCCATGATGGAATACAGCTGGGGCGAATTGTCCTTGCTGGGCGGTGCCAGCATCTTGAACACTGCCGTTTCTTCCAGCCCGTAAGCATCAAAGGCAATGGTCACCGGCTCTGTGCCGATCTTGGTCATATTCTCCGTGGAATAGATGGTCGCACCGGTGCCGTACATCACTTCATCCGAATTGAACGGGTTGATGTTCACATCTGCCACCCACCAGCCGGTTTTCGCCTGGTTCTCGCCTCTGCCCCAGTCCAGCCACGCCGCCCGGGAGGTGTCCATCTGGTAGTTGTTTTCCTTGGTGTTTAAGTTGAACAGACCGCTCCAGGTCTTGCCACCGTCTGTGGTATAGTACAGGTTGTCACCGTTGTCCGACCACCAGCCCAGGGTGGAGACCACCACGGCATCCGGGTTCTGGGCATCTACCGAGATGCCGCCGAATCCACCCTGTCTACCGTCGCCCAGGTCAGGCGTGATGTCCGTGAAACTGTCTGCCTTGGTATCGTACACACAGACTGCGCCGGCAGTGGGAGACAGGTTCGGACCGCAGTTGTCGGAATATGCCAGATACAGCTTGCCGTCCGCAGAAAACGATGCGTGCAGGGGATACATTCCCGGTTCGTTTGCCGCCAGCGCCGTCCAGCTTTCGCCGCCGTCTGTACTTTTATAGATACAGGTGCCGTCCGTCATGGCTGCACCCACGTACATATCTGTCGAAGCCGGGTCGAATGTCACCCAGAGAATGCCGATGCTGTTGTTCTCCTGCTTATAGTTGCCCTTTACCGGGAACGAAGTGACCTCTTCCCAGTTCTTGCCGTAGTCAGAGGTTTTCCACAGACCACTGTCACGGCTGCCGAACCAGACTTCCTTGTTGTCGTTGGGATTGACGCACATCCGCTCGCCGCAGCCACGTCCGGACTGGTTGCCGCCGCAGCTGAACGGCGCATCAAAGCGTGTCCAGGTCTCGCCGTAGTCGTCCGAGGCAAACAGCGCCGCATCGTCACTCATATAAGTACCGCCGGCAAAATACACCCGGTTCGGTTCTACCGGGTCGGTCGCCATGCTTTCGATGCCGATATAGCCCCACTCGTCTGCGCCCAGAAAATCGGTGAGCGGCACCCAGTCGGTGTCCTTTTTCCGGCGGTACAGTCCGCCGATATCGGTACGGGCATAGACCAGACCCTCTTCCTTGGGGTTATACTCCATGCCGGTGACATAACCGCCGCCGCCGATGGCAACATTGCTCCAGGTATAAGTTTGGGCGCTGCCCGAAGTACAGCCGGTGCCGATGCCGCAGAGCATGGCGCCGCTCAGCAATACTGCCGTAAGCCGTCCTCGCTTTTTCATGTGTGTGTCCTCCGTATTCCATTGCAGGGAGACTGCAAAAATTTCCTACTTTCTATAATAACCGAAAACGGCGGATTAGTCAATATCTCTTTTCAATTTTTAAGGTGCAAATTAAAAAACGATTATTATCTAAATTGAATGAAATTCGACAAAAAATCATATTGACAAATGTTTTTCCTTTTTGTATAATAAAAATATACAATTTAACCATATTATTAAACACAGAATCGCAATTACGTGTCCTCATGGCATGAATAGAGTTGCAGCAAAGCCATCCTATTCAGAGTTTACTTTAATATACAAAAAATATTCACCTTATTACAGCTGACCATCGCCGAAATCCTGTATCATAATACTATGTTTTCAAAGGAGGTTATCTATATGAAAAAGAAACATTTTGCTGTTTTAACCTTTGCCCTTTGTTTTTCCCTTCTTTCAACTGCTTGTGGAACATCGAAAAACAGCACTGAATCCACGCAGACACAAAAGGGACTTGTCCTTACAGTCTCCAGCACAGCCGATTTTGTCGATCAAGCCACAACTTTACAAGAGCTAATCGACTCTTCAGACATTGTTGCAAAAGTTAACGTCCAAAAAGTTGATTCCTGTGTTTACAAAGGCACTGATTCTGTTGTTACTTCTATTACCCCAGAAATTTTGGAGATATATAAAGGCACCTATAATGGCGAGACTTTCGATATGTACGGTGGGTATATTAGCTACGCAGAGTATCAAAACGCACCCATTTTTCAAGAGAACGATGACGCTCTGCCTTTCGATACATCAAGTTATTCTGAATCTGAAATCAATAACGCACAACTTTACTGGGACTGGTGCAACGTATATATTCCAAGAGCCGGAGACACACTTCTTTACTTCGGCAAAGTAAGTGACAACAACAACTTTTTCCTTACGAATGCTTATCAAGGACTATTTCATTTAGAAGATGGGAACTGGACAAATCAGGCTTTAATCACTGGTTCACAAACGCAGCAAGAACTGCTCGTCACAGACCTGTTGAACATTTCCGGTTCGTCTGCTGTGGAATCCCCTCAAACCGGAATATCAAAAACAATTGATGCAATTACGTACACCTATCCCGGCAGCGATTACGATACTATGATTTCCATTCCAGAAAGCGCACTCACAGAAGCAATACAAAAAAATATTTCTGATGCAGAATAACAGCAAGAGCGGCAATGCAGCGACATTGTCGCTCTGTTTATTTATCCCCACACCACCGGCAGCGGCGTATCTGCATGGTCACCGATGTGCTTTTCCATCCAGACCATGTGATACCACCGCCCGAACTTATAGCCGCACTGATGGAATTCGCCCACCATCCGGTAGCCCAGCTTTTCGTGGAACCGGATGCTGTCCCGTGTCAGATAGGGGTCGCTTTCGCCCATAGGGCAGGCGATGCAGGCGTTCATATTGAGGAAATGCCGCCGCCGCAGTTCCTGTTCCAGGGCATCGTGGAGCAGTCTGCCGATGCCACGGCGTTTCTGGTGCTGTTCCACATAGATGGAAGTCTCCACCGACCAGTCATAGGCAGCACGGTCGTGAAATTTTCCGGCGTAGGCATAGCCCACCGGCACGCCGTCCTGCTCTGCCACCAGATAGGGGTATTTTTTTAAGGTATCCGCAATGCGGCAGGCAAATTCCGTCTCGGTGGGAATGTCGTATTCAAAGGTGATGGCGGTCTGTGCCACATAGGGCGCATAAATGGCAAGCAGTGCCGGGGCATCTGCCGGAACTGCCGGGCGTATCTGTATGGACATGATGAGTCCTCCTTTGGTGATACTCTGTCTAGGGTACACCTTTTGAGACGGATTGTCAAGACTTTTGGCGCAAAACAGCCCCCAGCGGTGCAAATTCCGCTGAGGGCTGTTTTATTATGTGAAATTGCTTACACTTTCAAAGAAATGCGTTTTAGTTCTTCATCTCGAAGTGTTCGCCCAGGATATCCTTGTTTGCGTCCAGAATCGGCTGGATGCACTCTGCCACGAATTCCTCGGTCTGCTGTTCGCTGCGGCCGGTAAAATTCTCCGGTTTCAGAATCTTGTCCAGGTCTTCCTTGGTAATCATGAACGCCGGGTCTGCCAGGAGCATATCGCACAGGTCGTTATCCAGACCCTCTTCCTTGACGTGCTTGCCGGCAACCATGGAATAGGTGCGGATCTTCTCATGGAGTTCCTGGCGGTTGCCGCCTTTTTCCACTGCGTCCATCATGATGTTTTCGGTTGCCATAAACGGCAGTTCACGCATGATGCGCTGACGAATCATCTTCGGATAAACCACCAGACCGTCGGTGACGTTCAGCATGATGTTCAGAATCGCATCCACTGCCAGGAATGCCTCCGGAACAGAAACACGCTTGTTTGCGGAGTCATCCAGAGTACGTTCAAACCACTGGGTACCTGCGGTGAATGCCGGGTTCAGACTGTCGATCATCACGTAGCGTGCCAGAGAAGTGATACGCTCACAGCGCATGGGGTTGCGCTTGTATGCCATTGCAGAAGAGCCGATCTGGGTCTTTTCAAACGGCTCTTCCATCTCCTTGAAGCTCTGGAGCAGACGCATATCGTTGGAGAACTTGCTGCAGGACTGTGCAATACCGCTGAGGGTTGCCAGAATCTGAGAGTCGATCTTTCTGGAATAGGTCTGACCGGAAACCGGAACGACACCGTCAAAGCCCATTTCCTTGGCGATCTTCGCCTCCAGCTCCTTGACCTTATCGGTATCACCCTTGAACAGCTCCATAAAGGATGCCTGTGTGCCGGTAGTACCCTTGGAACCCAGCAGCTTCAGATTTGCAATACGGTATTCCAGTTCGTTGAAGTCCATGAGCAGCTCGTTCATCCACAGGGTAGCACGCTTGCCCACTGTGGTCAGCTGTGCCGGCTGGAGGTGGGTATATGCCAGCGCCGGCATTGCCTTGTATTCCAGGGCAAAACGGGACAGGTTCGCCAGAACATTAATCATCTTCCGGCGCACGATCTCCAGCGCATCACGCATGATGATGATGTCGGTGTTGTCGCCCACATAGCAGGAAGTTGCACCCAAGTGGATGATGCCGGCAGCCTTCGGGCATACCTGACCGTAAGCGTACACGTGGGACATGACATCGTGGCGGCGGCGCTTTTCCTCTGCCTCGGCAACGTCATAGTCGATGTTGTCGATGTTTGCCTCCAGTTCGTCCACCTGCTCCTGTGTCACCGGCAGACCCAGCTCCATCTCTGCACGAGCCAGAGCCACCCAGAGACGGCGCCAGGTGGAAAACTTCTTGTCTGCGGAGAAAACGTGCTGCATCTCTTCGCTGGCATAGCGGGTGCAGAACGGACTTTCATAACTTGTGGTATTACGCATATTTTTGTACCTCTTTCTTTTGGAATCCGTTGACGGAATCGTTTCTTGTTCTATTATAGCATATTTCGGCAGGATTGGCAAGAGGGCGAAAAAACCGCCCCGACAGGAATGCCCTACCGAGACGGTCTTTCACGATGACGGAGACAGCTCACACGGAAAATGTGTGCCTTATCCGGTCGTTACGTTTTACTTTTTTCTGCGCTTTTTTCCTGTCACGAGCGCTGCAGCCAGTGCAGCGCCTGCCGGGATCAGAAGTGCCGGAAGTGCCTCGCCGGTCTTTGGCGTTGAGGAGACTCTTGTGCTGCCGGAGGACGAACCGGAACTGCTGCCGCTGCTGTTGCTGCGGGTAGTGGTCGTCGTCTGGCTGCTGCCGGCAGTGGTGGATGCAGAATCACTGCTGTCCGTGCCGGTGCCGTCGGTTGTCACCAGGGTTGCCGTTGTGGTCGGCGTATGCTCTCCATTTCCGGCGGTGGTGTTTCTCTCGGTCGTGGTCTCTTCGGCTGTGGTTGTCGTAGTCGTTGTGGTGGTAGTTCCTTCGGTTTCAGAAGTGGTCGTCTCTGTGCCGATGTACTCATCCACCATGACGATCGCCTTTGTGTCTGCACTATATGCGGTGCTTACGATCTGCCATGTACCGTCCTCCTGGACGACAGGTGCGCCGTTCTCATCGACGGCAACTGTCAGCAGCAGCAGATCGCCGTTTTCATCCAGCTGGAAGTAGATCGGCTCTGCAATTGCGTAGTCTGCCGGAGCGAGGACTTCGGTCAGGCAGTACGGTACGCCTGTTTCGATGTTGGCAAAGACGTGAGACACGCCCTCTTCCGATACCCACTGGTCGATGACATTGCCCGACTGGTCTGTGATCGTCAGCGTTGCGCCGCCGATCTCCTTGCCACCTGCGTCACACTTGCGGATGAGATAGCCGTCCGGACGTTCTGTGGTAACGGTGGTGGTTTCTGTTGTTTCTGTGGTCGTTTCTTCGGTTGTGGTCTCTTCGGTAGTCGTATCTTCTGTTTCAGAGGTTGTTGTGATTACTGTGGTTGTGGTCGTTGTTGCTGCGGTCGTAGTAGTACTTGTTTCCGTTCCGGTCTCCGATACGGTGGTCGTCTCGGTCGATGCTGTGGTATCCGTCTCCGTTTCCGTTGCAGAAACAGTCGTGGTATCGGCGCTGACAGATGTTGTCGTCTCAGAACCGGTTTCCGAAGTGCTTTCCGACGATGTGCTTACCGCAGAGGTAGTTGTTCCGCTGGTGGTGGTATTGGTCGGACCTGCACTGGATTCTGTAGAACCTGTGGTTGATGTGACAGTACCCGACGCACTGCCGGATGTGGTCACTGTTGTGCCGCTGGTCGTGGTGTTGGTGGGTCCGGCGCTGGTTTGTGTTGCACTAGTGGAAGATACTGTTGCACTGCTGGTGACAGTGACAGTGTCGGTATTGGTCTGGGTTGTAGCGGATGTAGAAGATTCGGTGACAACGGTAACAGTCGATACAGTTGTACCGGATACGGTTGCCGTAGTATTGCTTGCGGATACGGTCGAGGTTGCCGTAGTATTGCTTGCGGATACGGTCGAGGTTTCCGTTGTCTGCGTGCCGGATGCAGATTCCGAAGAGGAACTGCTGCCGGATGTCACGCTGCTGGAAACCGATGTGGTTTTTGTTGTAACTGTTGTCTCAGACGAACTGCTGGTTTCCGAGCTGGAGGATGTCACCTTTTTCAGTGCATCGAACATGGTGATAAGACCGGTTGTCTCATCGTATTTGTTCGTCTTGCTCTCACCGACTTCTACGTTCTGCACCTTGCCTTCCACCACTTCAAATGTGATCTTGGTGGTCAGTTCGTAGCCGTCCGGTGCGGCAGTCTCTTCCAGGGTGTACTTGCCGTCCGGAATCTGTTTCAGCAGAATTGCCTTGTCGCCGGATGTCCAGGTGATGACCTTGGAGCCAGCTTCATTGCCTTCGATCTTGCCGTTTTCTGCGGTTACATGGGACAGGTCTGCGCTGCCCTCATAGGTCAGTTTCATACCTGCGCCGGGCAGTTCCTGTGCAGCGTCTCCATTCTCGCCCATCTTTACAATGGATACTTCGGACGGTGCGTCCTTCATAATCACTGCGTTGGCAGATTCGCCCTCTTCCAGGCCCTCACGCTTTGTCACGTTTCCGTGTTCGTCCACCGTAAAGGTCATGGTCTCGGTCTTTCTGGTAAAGCCGTCCGGTGCAGTAACCTCTTCCAGGGTGTATGTGCCTGCCGGCAGATTTGCCAGTGTGACACCGCCCTTGGCTGCGTCAGAAGTCCATGTGATGGTGTTGTCCTTAACCTGGATCGCAGCCACGCTGTCATCGCCGTAAGAGGCTTTTACCTTGGAAAGGTCTGCATCCTTCGGTGCGATCAGTTTCAGTTCTGCGCCGTCCAGTTCCTCTGTACCGTTGATGCTCTGCTTGCCGATCGTAACGCCGGGTTTCAGTGCATCGAACATGGTGATAAGACCGGTGGTCTCATCGTACTTGTTTGTCTTGCTCTCACCGACTTCTACGTTCTGTACCTTGCCGTCAACCACTTCAAACATGATCTTGGTGGTCAGTTCATAGCCGTCCGGTGCAATCGTTTCTTCCAGGGTATACTTGCCGTCCGGGAGCTGTTTCAGCAGAATTGCCTTGTCGCCGGATGTCCAGGTGATGACCTTGGAGCCAGTCGCATTGCCTTCGATCTTACCGTTTTCTGCGGTTACATGAGACAGATCTGCGCCGCCCTCATAGGTCAGTTTCATATCTGCGCCGGACAGTTCCTGTGCAGCGTCTCCGTCCTTGCCCACCTTTACGATGGATACTTCGGACGGTGCATCTTCCATGACAACAGTCTTATCATCCTTTTTCGTCAGATTGTTTACGGTTTCGACCTTGCCGTCTGCGCCGACCACAAAGGTCATGGTCTCAGTCTTTTTGGTAAAGCCGTCCGGAGCAGTGTTCTCTTCCAGGGTGTATGTGCCTGCCGGAAGATCGGTCAGCTCTACGCTGCCCTTTGTGCCGTCGGATGTCCAGCTGATGGTTTTGCCATCGTTTTCAATGCCGTCCGTAGACTTGTCGCCGTAAGCATAACCCACCTTGGACAGGTCAACGCCGTCCGGTGCAGTCAGTTTCAGTTCTGCGCCGGTGAGTTCTTCGCCGCCGCCGACTGCCTGCTTACTAACAGAAACCGTTTTCTTGATGCTGTCCTTCATGACGATTTCATTATCGGAAACGTCATATTCCTCAGAAACGGCGGAAGTCTGTGTTACCTGACCATTCTTTATGGTAAAGGTGAAGCTTGTGCTTACCTTATTGTAGCCGTCCGGTGCAGCGACTTCTTCCATGATATATTCGCCGTCCGGCAGACCGATGATGTCAGTCTTGTTTTTGCCGTCTGAAACAAAGGTGATGGTATCGGATGTCTGCGTGTACTTGCCGTAATCGGCGTTGTCCTCCAGGGAGTCTGCCTTTGTCAGCGAAGTTTCTCCACGCTTGACCTCCAGCACATCTGCGTTCAGACTGCCGTCTGTCCGGGTGATCTTGATGGTTGCGCCTGCCAGTTCTGCGGAATCTGCAATGTCCTGCTTGTCCACGCTGATCTGCGAACGGTTGATAGCGGTAACCTTATTTGCCGCAAAAATACAGTTATTATTTTCAATCGGGCTGCCGTCCGGATGATTGGCAACCACATAGCCGCTTTCATCTACGCTGAATGTCACGCTCAGCGGTGCGTAGCCCTTAACTGCAGTCTCTGTCAGAGTGTATTCACCCTTTGCCAGATTTGCAATGGTTTCCGGTGCTGTCAAGGTCTTGGAAAAACCGCCGGGGCCTGTCAGCGTAAACGCACAGTTTGCCATTTCCCTGCCGTCTACATCTACCTTTGCAAATGAAATCTCTACATCGCTCTGGTACGCATCGGTGATGGTCTTATCGCCCGGAATGCCGGCATCCATGGTAACCATGTTGCCGTTGGAATAGCTTGCGACAAAGGTCTTTTTGCCGACTTCTGTCATGCCGCCGTCCGGAACTATTGTGTCTCCGTCCTTGTCCAGCTCAAAGACGTAGTAGGTCTTGCTGCTGTCTAGTCCCTCAAAGGTGACGGACTTACTGCCGTTGTCGCCGGCAGTAATGTTGATGTCTTTCTTTTCAACCAGCTGATAGCTCTCGTCTGCATTCTGCGTATACAGTCCCACCTGGATTGCATGGTCAACTGCCGGTTTGCCGTCCTCGGTAGCGATCTTGGTTACCTTGATCCTTGTGGGATTTTCGGTGGCATTGGTGATGACCGCATCCGCACTGGGTGCATCCTTGGTCAGCAGAATTGCCTGCTCACCGCAGCCATTATAGGAAACGTAGAACGTCGTATCTGTTTTCGTAGTGGGATCCTTGAAATCTGTTACGACGCTCTGGACAAAGGATTTCCCTGCGCCGACACGCTCTTTGCCGTTCATCTCAAAGATGTAATACTCGGTATCAGCGTCCAGACCGTCAAAGGTCACGCTAGAGCCAGCACTAACAGTTTTTGCATCAATCTGTGTATAGGTGTCACCGTTCTTGGTGAACAGTCCCACAGAGAATGCGGGTGTGCTCTTGACATCATCTGCGATCAGCACCTTGCTGACGGTGATGCTGTAGTCGATCTCCTCGGTGTTGGTGATCTCAGTTTTGCCGTCTGCCTGTACTGCCGCCGGTGCTGCCGGTTCGGAGGTATAGCGGATACCGCTGTCTGAGGTGTATTTTGCAAAGTCTGTATCTGCCAGAACGCCGTTGGCATTGGTTTCCAGCACGTAGAAATCCACGCCCTTGGGCACATCTTCAAATATTACGCTGTCCTTGCCTGCCTCGGTGAATGTCAGAGACTGTACCGGCGCATCTTCATAGCGCACATAGTCCCCGGCTGCATTCTTGGTGAACAGGGCAAAATAGAAGGTGTCGCCGGTGACGTTTCCGCCTTCCACGCCTGCCAGTGTCTTGGTCAGCGTGATATTGCCCACATTTTTGGTGTTGGTCACGCCGACAGTCTGGTTCGCCGTGGCATCGGTGGAAATTACATTATCGGTATATTTCGGTGTGTAATTCTGAATCCGGTTGCCCTTGGCGTCGGTTTCCAGGAGATAAACGTTATTGGCGTTGTTCTGCTGCTTGATCGAGGACAGGTCTACGTCCTTCATGGTGACGGAAGCCGCGGTTTTCTGTCCTGCCGGAACGGTGACGGAAATCACATCGCTCAAACGTGTGGTGTAATTTTCGTCAGCAAACAGGGCAAAGTAGAAGGTTGCATCCTTGGTCTCTGCCTCTGTCAGCGTCTTGTTGACGGTCACATCAATGGTGGTGTCCGGTGTCTGTACCCAGACGCCGACCTTTGCCGGCTCTGCCACCATGACGGTGTCGCCCAGAATGCTGGTATTCTGATAGGAGTACGCAAAGCTGTTCCATGCGATATTCTCCTCGCCGGTCTTTGCCACATAGCTGGGAACGGTTGCGGTCACTTTGACAACAGCTTCCTCACCGACCTTGACGGTCGTATCTTGCAACTGGATCCGGAAGTCTACGGTATCGTCAGACTTGATGTTTGTCCAGTTCATGACATCGTTCTGCCCCAGCCAGTCCTTGGAATATTCATCCAGGACGGAGGTCTTGTCGGTGGAGTAGCTGCGTACTGTTTTGTCAATTACATCTGTTCCGTTCACCACAACAGAATCAATGCTCTTGAGTTTCACGCCGAATGCGGAGAAACGCTCATAGCCGGAAACCAGACCCAGGTCTCCCACATAGGGCAGACGGTCGATAATGGTCATGTTTTCCAGATCTACCGGCGAGTTGTTCTTGATGTGGAGTTCATAGGTCACATCTTCGCCCTGCATACCCTGCACATAGTTGTGGGTAGGCTGGCGGCTGTAACCGGTATCGGTAGCCGGGTCCGTGTGCGGTGTGCCGGTGTGGTTCTGGTTGGTGTAGGTAATGGTCTTCCAGGATTCGGTGGTCAGACCAACGATGTTATAGTTTGCGTAGCTCCAGATCTGGTCGTCACGCTTTTCGCCGGCAACCGTATCTTCGGTGGAGAACGGCTGTGTCACGCTGGCATAGCCGGTATTGGTGATGACGCCCTCTTTTTCCTGACCGTCCTTGACGGTGGTGGTGAACTGGAATACAAGGCACTTGTTCGGTGCAAGCGTTGCCTTGCCCAGCTTGTCCGCATAAATAATCAGTTTCGAACCGTCGATCTTGTAGGCATCGCGGGGAACAGGCGTGCCGCTTTCCAGCAGACCAGTCTTGTCGTTTGCCTTAAATGTGGAACTGCCGTCGCTGTTATGCGTCAGCGTCAGTTCCTGGTAGGTCATCTGCAAGCCGGTCTCATTGCTGAACTGGTATGTCGGCGGCAGATTGTCGGTCAGCGTCACGCCGTCCAGTTTCAAGTCTGCCACATCGGTGGAGTCGCCTCTGCCGTTATACAGCACAGTCTGCCAGATCAGTGTATCACCGGCGGTGATGTAGCCGTTTTCTACCGGCTGTACGTCATCGGCATTGTAGGTCTGTCCTGCAAAGGATGCCACTGCCAGCTTGGCGAAACCAGGGGCGGGGGTGGTTTTGGTGAAGGAGATGTCCACCTTATCCTCCGGCGAGATCACACGGTCACTGCCGCCATTTTTGCCCTCCACCACTGTCACCTTGGAAAGGGTGTTTGTCAGTGTGACTTTTTTCGCCGTGCTGTTTGCCAGTTCCTGTGCCTTGTCGGCGGTCAGCTTGGCTTGGTAAGTCAACTTTACGCCAACGCCCCACTGATCTGCAAATTTTTCTGTGGAAACAAATGTAAAGGTCAGCGTCTGTCCAACTTGAGTTGCCTGAATGCCACTCAAAGCTGTATAATTTGCAGTTCCCTCTACACTATTTGGCACATATTCCATGCCGTCCGGCAGCGTATCTTCTACAACGATCGTTTTCCCAGCATAGTCATTATTTGAACCAGAAAGTGCCAAGCTGTAACTAAATGTTTTCTGCTCCAGATCTGCCGCTGTCATATCAACGATATTGGTCGTTTTGTCCGCACTATTTGTCAGTGACTTTTTCGCCTCAAAAACAGTATTGCTTACTGGATTCAAAATCATGTCATGTGCATACCAAGTTACAGTTTTGCTTCCGTGTTCGTTTACAGTCAGACCGCCTACTGCGGTATAGTTATAGACACCTCTCTGTGTTCCGAACTTTGTTTCAAATGCACTTAATGTCTGCATCAATGCACTATTATTCAGATTAGTACCATCACCATACCCCTGAATTCCCCTTTTTTCAGAAGCGTAGTCATTATTTGTATTAGTGACATCGTTTCCAAGTACCACGTATTCCACTGTCACTGATTCGCCAGCCGCCAGATTGATTCCCATAATATTAAAGGTTTCAACCGCATAGCCTCCACCATCAATTTTATTTTGCTCTACAGTAACAGTCTGAATTCTGGGGTTAGACGCATTGCCGTTAATTGCAACGACTTTCAGAACATCAGAAGCTTCCCACTTCAACGTTGTACCATAATCATATAAGTACAGGTTTTCCATGGTCGTGGTTCCGTGGTTGGTAAAAGTCGCCTGATATGTCAGCTTATCACCATTTACAATTTCTGTTGTATCATCTGCTGGTATACCATTTACTGCAATGATTTTCTTTTGCAAGCTATATTTGCTTAAATCTTCACCGCCGTAAATAGTATGCGTCGCAGTACCCTTTACTTCCGCACCTTCATATACTTTTGCGGTATTTGTCAGTGCTGCGGCTGTTGCAGAATCTTCCACATTTGCATATACTGTCAGAGTAATTGACTCCCCTTTTGGAACAGTAATCGTTCCGCCGGCAGTCAATGTTTTTGTATCAACGGAAGTAATATTTTTTGTGGTGCCGTCTGATAAGGTCAAAATGCCATATGCACCACTATTTTCACGGAATGTCATGCCGTCCGGCAAGATGTCCTCTATTTTCACATTTTCAGCATCTGCTTCACCATTATTCGTTACTGTAATTGTGTAAACAACATCTTTTGCCGTGCCAAATGTGTAATTGCCGACATCTGCCGTCTTCGTGATTCCCAGCTGTGCTTTCGGTCTATCCGGTGTAAACTTCACTTTATTTGACGGCTTTCCGTCTACGGTTGCAACATTGGAAATTTCTCCGTTCACGCCGTCTTTGATTGTACCAGTTACCGTGATCTGTACTGTCTTTCCTGCCGGAACGTCAATTTTGCCCGGGAAATCAGCCACTGCAGCACCATCTACCTTATAAGTCATATTTTCCAGATACTGCAGCAAGTTCGCATCAGAAACAGCAACATCTTTCGCATCCTTTGCACCGGAATTGGTGACAGAAATGGTATAAGTAGCAGTCTGCCCGGAAATGTCTGTGTAGTACTTCTGTCCCAGGTTCTTACCATTATAGATAACAGAACCACTCTTCACCGGCGTTTCAATCACAGCCTCATCCTTTTTCACCTGGATGGTCTTTTCCGCTTTTTCGCCGTGGTTTCCGGTAACGGTATTGGTCAGCGCCACGGTTTCGTCCTTGTCCACGGTACACTCGATTTCCTTGGTAACGCTCTTTCCGGCAGGCACGGCAATGCCTGTCCAGGCAGTGTCCCCGGTCGGTGTCAGTCCGTCCGGCAGGGCATCCGTGATATCGATATCACCGTCCATATCGCCGGTGTTGGTCACGGTAATGACAAACTTGACCTTATCGCCTTTTAAGTAGTATGCCTTTTCATTTTCCACCGTTTTGCTCAGACTGAACTGCGGTCCCTTGGGTGCGCTGACTGTCAGTTCCACGCTGTTTCCGCCGATGGACTTTTCCGCTGCATTGTCCCCGTAGGGCTTGCCGGAAACGCTCAGATCGTTGGTGACCTTGCCGTCTGCTGTACCGTTCATCTTTACGGTACTGCTGTTCAGCGGCAGTGCCACATTCAGACGCACTGCCGGCATCTCGGCGTTCTCGTTCTTGCTGTTCAGCACAAAAGAGATGTCTGCCTTTGCGCCTTTTACGGTGACGGTGGGTTCTGCATCATAGCCTGCCGCCTGGATCGCCGACTTTACGGCGTTCCGGATGGCGTCTTCTGCATCGCCCTGGAATGTCATGTTTTCCAGGCTGATCGTATCCTGGAAGGTCAGGCTCTTCACCCACTCTGCGCCTTTTTTCTGGGACGCATTGTTGGAAGAGGCGCTGAGCGTATAGTTCACCGAAGTGCCGCCTGCAATGTCGCTGGCTTTCAGACTGGTGCGGTCCTCGCTCTTGGACGCATTCCAGTTCATGGCTGCAATTGCGGTGATCGTATTGGACACGCTCTTTCCGGAGCCTTCCTGCGAGATACGCACCTCTGCGACGGTGCCGTTCGGCGTTTTGCCGTTCCGGAACTTCGCCTGGAGCCGGATCTGCTTGGTCTGACCGTTGTCAATACTGAATGTAATATACCGGCTGCCGTCCGGATTGACGTGCAGTACATATCCGTTGTACACTGCGCCGTCCCGGAAACCGTTTCCGGCAAAGTTGGGCAGCAGAAGATTCTGGTCGGTGATCTCGATCCGATAGGTGTCTTCTTCACCCTCATTGACATTGTTTCCGGAGATCGTCGCCATCAGATAGAACAGATCGCCGGATTCTACGCCTTCTTTGCCTTTCTCAGGATCAGGAATAGGGTTGTACTTACTGTCCCGAAATTCTATGCTGGCGTTTGTCAGTACCAGCGGTCCGCCGGATCGTCCGTTATTGTCTGCCGATACCGGAAACAGCATCGACGGCAGGCAGGTCACGATCATCAGGACTGCCAGCAAGACACTGATGACTCTTGTACGCAGGTGTCTTGTCTTTTCTGTCTGCATAAAAAAAACTCCTCTCATTGCGGGAACGCTGCACGCAGTCTGTTCTGCATTCTTTCGTGCAAACTTTGTACGGCGTTTCCTCAGATTTTTTGCACCGTGGCAGCAACATCGACAAAAACGATATACATACCACATTTTTTACGGCAATTTCCACCAACTCCGCCGCTTTCAGCTGTTCAATTGTTTCCACAATCAAAAGAACATTTTGGCACAAATCACGGAAATCGCTCTGATACAACTTTATTATACTGATTATCCGTGAAATTTTATATCATTTTTTATATAATATTTGAAAAGCAAGAGGAAGAATCAGGAAGTCTATTCAAACAGCTTTCTGATTCTCCAAATTTTGCAGCGGCATCTCCGGCGAATGGCTGTCCGAATTTACCCGCATGCAACTTCTTTCAATCACATATGACGAATCCCGCCATTGTTTTTTCAAATATTTCGTGAAAAAAGCTATTGCAACATCGACCAAAATCCGGTATAATAGTATTAGATATGTTCCAACCTGGCGGAGCAGTCTGTATTATGGTGGTTCGGCGCACCATAAAGAGGTACGAATGGGATTCCGGCACGGTTTCTGTGTGCCGGGAACGAGAAGATTCCGCCGAAACTGTTGAGGAGGATAACATGGCAGTAAAAACAACTGGAAATCCCCAGAGAGAAGAATTGAAACAGAAATTTGTAGACAGACTTCAGCTGGAGTGCAGTGTTTCTCCGGACGAGGCATCTGATAAGCAGATCTATCAGGTGCTGTCCGCACTGATGGTAGAAAAGCTGAAGCACAAGCGTCAGCACTTTGTAAACAAAACCAATTCCGTAGGCGGCAAGAGCGTGTACTACCTGTCTATGGAATTCCTGATGGGACGTTCCCTGAAGACCACCCTGTACAACCTGGAGCTGGCAGACGATGTTCGTGCCATCCTACAGGACTATCACATCAACCTGGACAACATCTTTGAGTGCGAGCCGGACGCAGGTCTGGGCAACGGCGGTCTGGGCCGTCTGGCTGCCTGCTATCTGGACGCTATGGCAACCCAGGAGATCCCGGCAACCGGTCACTCCATCTGCTATGAGTACGGTATCTTCAAGCAGATCCTGGAGGACGGCTGGCAGACCGAGGAACCGGACAACTGGCTGCCGGGCGGCAGCGTATGGCTGGACCCGAAGCCGGACGAAGCCATTGAAGTCCACTTCGAGGGCAATGTCCAGGAATACTGGCAGGATTCCTATCACTATATTTCCCATGTCAACTACAACACCGTTATCGCGATCCCGTATGACATGTACGTTTCCGGTTACGGCAGTGCCGGCGTTTCTACCCTGCGTCTGTGGAAGGCACAGGCACCCAGCTTTGACATGAAGGAATTCAACGAGGGCAACTATGAACAGGCTCTGTCCCGCAACTCCATGGCGAATGCGATCTCCAAGGTACTGTACCCTAACGACAACCATCTGGAGGGCAAGTCCCTGCGTCTGCGTCAGCAGTACTTCCTGTGTGCCGCAGCTATCGGCGACATCGTCAACCACCACATGAACGTATACGGCACACTGGAAAACCTGCATGAAAAGGTAGCGATCCACATCAACGACACACACCCGACACTGGCAATTCCGGAACTGATGCGTGTGCTGCTGGACGACTGCGGCTATACATGGGATCGCGCATGGCACATCGTCACCAACACCTTTGCCTACACCAACCACACCGTTATGGCAGAGGCTCTGGAAAAGTGGGACGTGAATCTGGTCAAGCAGATCGTGCCGCGTATCTTCCAGATCATCGTGGAGATCAACAACCGCTACTGTACCGGTCTGATGGAACGCAACGGCGGCGACAGTGCAAAGACCACCCGCATGTCTATCATCAAGGACAACCAGATCCACATGGCTACCCTGTGCGTCATGGCTTCTCACAGTGTCAACGGCGTTTCCAAGCTGCACTCGGAGATCATCAAGGACAGCGTATTCCACGAAGAATATCTGGATACGCCGAACAAGTTCAAGAATGTCACCAACGGTATCGCATACCGGAGATGGCTGTATCAGTCCAATCCGGGTCTGACCCAGCTGCTGCGTGACAAGATCGGCGACGGCTTCCTGAAAGACGGCAGCGAGCTGAAGAAGCTGGACGTTTTCGCAGACGACAAGGCCGTTCTGGAACAGCTGCGGAAGATCAAGAAGGAAAACAAGCAGCGTTTCGCCAAGTATGTCAAGAAAAAGAGCGGTCTGGTTCTGGACACCGACAGCATTTTCGATGCTCAGGTAAAGCGTCTGCACGAATACAAGCGGCAGCACCTGAATGCTCTGCACATTCTGGCACAGTACAACGCCCTGCTGGAAAATCCGGATATGGACTTTACTCCCAAGACCTACATCTTCGCCGCAAAGGCTGCTCCGGGCTACTATCTGGCAAAGCAGATCATTAAGATGATCTGGGCTCTGTCCGAGGAGATCCGCAAGAACCCCCGCATTTCCGACAAGCTGTCTGTATACTTCCTCGAAAACTACTGTGTTACCATGTCTGAACTGCTGATGCCGGCCTGCGACATCTCCGAGCAGATCTCTCTGGCAGGCACAGAGGCTTCCGGTACCGGCAACATGAAGCTGATGCTGAACGGTGCCATTACACTGGGTACACTGGACGGTGCAAACATCGAAATTGGCGATGCAGTTGGTCCGGAAAATATCCTCATCTTCGGCATGAAGACCGAGGAAGTCAACACCCTCAAGGCCCGCGGCTATCGTCCGGAGGACTATTACAACAACAATCCGGTCATCAAGAGCTGTATCGACCGCATGTATGCCGGCATCAACGGCTGCAAGTTCACTGAAGTGGCAGACTCTCTGCGGACACTGGATCCGTACATGGTTCTGGCAGACTTCGACAGCTATTGTCAGGTACAGGAACACAGTTCCAAGCTGTACACCGACAAGGACACATGGACCAAGATGTCCCTGCACAACATTGCCAACGCAGGCATCTTCTCCGCTGACCGTGCAGTTAACGAATATGCAAAGGATATCTGGAATATCTGAGAACGTGTTATCACACATTCTGATATAATCTGACGAAAACGGAGCAGCACAAACCCTGCTCCGTTTTCTTGAATGGGATGGGTTGTGTGAGGTATCCCTGCTTTATATTGTAGTGAAAACTATAGAAATAAGCCTTCCTTGAACCAGCGAAGCTGGTAAAGGAATTACAATGAATTTTTCCTTATCTGCAAATTTCACAGAAAAAATCCCTCAGTCAGCCTGCGGCTGCCAGCTCAGCACAAAGCACGCCCTTCGGGTGCCTTTTCAAGGGAGCCTAACCTAATACAGGAAGTATCCCTTTGAAAAGAATACTCTCCCACTCCGCAAAGAAAGGAGCATCTCTGTATGCGTTATTTTTACAACAGTTGGGAT
>OGXH01001087.1_pt1 | contig 20153 bp, 17 predicted proteins | sample 1576241 | NCBI WGS metagenome assembly OGXH01 (sample SAMEA3541529, study PRJEB24748) | human gut metagenome | biome: human gut; feature: human-associated habitat; material: faeces | place: China | collected 2012
TTAGAAGAATTTTAACTTAGCAGAAAAAATTTACACAAAGGACTTGACAGACCCGGCGACTGAGAATCCAGTGACATGCTTCCCTTTAGGAGAAAGTTGGTACCGAAGGTACCAAAAGGGGTGCATTTCCACGCGCCAAAGGCGCGGTTGTGCGGTTTGCCCCACTGACGACAGACATCAGTGACTGTGAATCCGTCATATAGCCGACAGCGGTAAGCCGACAGCGGACAGCAGTCCCATGTCTCACTAGCCCACCAGCCCACCAGCCCACCAGCTCACCAGCACACTATTCCTCAGTCGTCCCGGTCTACCTTATATTTCCTCTCCAGCTGCTTATAGGTATCCAGGCCGATGATGTGGTTGAACTGGCCAAATTCGATCATCCTGTCTGCTGTTCCTTCAGTGGTGCCGTTCTTCTCCAGGTCCGTGAAAAGCTCATAGAGAGCCTTGGAAATGGTATAGACTGCGCTGCATGCCCAGAACACGATGGAGTATCCCATTTCTTCCAGCTCCTTGGCAGGAATGAGAGGTGTCTTGCCCCCTTCAATCATATTCGCCACAATGTAGGCACCGCTGCCTTCCATGCCCCGGGCGAATTTTTCCAGTTCCTCCCGGCTTCCGATGCCGTCGGCGAAGCAGATTTCCGCACCGGCGTCGGCATAGCGCTTGCTTCTTTCGATGGCGTCATCGATACCGTAAACAGCGCGGCTATCGGTACGGGACATAATCATGGTTTCCTTGTCCAGGCGGGCATCCACGGCAGCCCGGATTTTCTGGGCATGCTCTTCCGCAGAAATGACCTGCTTGCCGTCCATGTGGCCGCAGCGTTTCGGCCATGCCTGGTCCTCGAAGAAAATGCAGGCAGCGCCGGCCTGTTCAAACATCCGCTCCGTGCGGATGATATTCAGCGCATTGCCATAGCCAGTATCCCCGTCCGCCATGGCCGGAATATCCACGGCATTGCAGATACCGGTGAGCTGGTTCACCATTTCACTGCAGGTAAGAAGGCCTACATCCGGCTGTCCCAGAATAGAAGCGGACACGGAATACCCGCCCATGATGACGCAGCGGATGCCCGCCTTCTCTGCGATTTTTGCCGTCAGCGCATCTCCTACGCCTGGAACAACCAGGATCTTGCCGGACTTTAATGCATTACGGAATTCGATACGTTTTTCAGTTGCTGTTTTCATAGTAAAAACCTCCTGGAATAAAATATCCTGCATTCATGAAACCACAATCCGCCGATTTCATTTCAAAAAAAGCCTCTTTCCCGCCCCAAAGCAGGAAAGAGGCGCATCGGCGCGGTACCACTCTCACTTATACCTCAGGAAGCATAAAGAAGGATGAAATAAAAAAAGCCCTGTCCCATCGGACAAGGGCGCAGATTGCGCGGTACCACCCTGCATTATACTCCACATCCTTAACGCGGACAAACGGCGGACCTACTCACTTCAGCCCGAAGCTCCCAGGGGACACGCCCGCCTTCCATACCGGTTTCCACCCTCCCGGCTCTCTGTCACTTCCAGCCAAGCTCAATCCTGCTCATCGCCTTTGCTATTTAATCGATATTATAATAGGCCCCGCCCCTCCTGTCAAGAATGGGCCGGGAAAGGAAATCGAGCCACCCCAAAGCCCCTGCTGCCACCGCTTTCATGAGGGACTTTTTAACCATCTTTCACATTTCATGAGGGAGATTCCGGTTTCGTTCTAAAATCCCCCTCAAATCTCAAACCTCTTTCCTCAAATCTCCCCTTCCAGTCTGCCGCCCCTCTCCTGTCATTTCGACCGCAGCGAAGCGAAGTGGAGAAATCTCCTTACTCTACGCGCCCCGCCGCATTTGACTCCACAGCAAAACACGTAACGTCAGGCCCCTTCCCCAGGAAGGGGCTGGGCGAAGCCCTGAGGATAGGTCCAAAGAATCTCCTCTTCCAGTCTGATTGTCTCCCCTCCCGCGGAAAGCGGACAGCCGACAGCGGATAGCAGAGCTCCCTCCTTTCTCACCCCTCAAATCTCAAAACCCTCCCTCTCCCATCTGATGCCCCCTGCCGCATAGGAATAAACATAAAAGAATGATATAATATGAAAAAAGATGGAAAGCATAAATTTCTCACTACATCCGGCTTTTATGGCATTGGTTTTCCAAGCAGGAAGAGGTCATTTTTATGATGAAACACACTAACAGCAGAAAACCTCCAATACTGGACAGCATAACTGACTCAGACATAATGGACTTGCTTCACTGTCCAAAAGAAATTACTTCCCATGCACGAAAAGACATGATGATAGAAAACGCTTCAGAGCGAAATGATATGGTTGTTCAATCCGCCAAAGATTACTACACAGAGCCGCAAATCTTCAAAATATTCATCCGACGCAGTGTCTTTCTTCCTGAAGACTTTTCTATCGGCCTTATCTGGCTTCCTAAAAACAATAATAGAATCATTCTTCTCAGATATAACGGGCGTCACGGCTTAAATCGTTCCGTTCCCCATCAGCGCGTTCCCCATATCCATCATTTAAATGCTCAAGATATTCAAATGGAAAAATATGACCCTCACCATGCTGCAGAGACAGACCGATACCATTCCCTGGAAGATGCTCTGCCGCTGTTCCTGAAAGAATGTAATATTATAGATGGTGAAAAAGACTTTCCACAGCTTCAGGAAATCAGTCTTTTTGATACGAAAGGAGAGGATAAGCCATGAACCAAATACAGCAGCTGCGCAACGCCCTGACGCAGTCCTTTCACTCCACCTTTCGTCTCGACGAAGTCCGAAAAGGAATCTACCAGGTTTTTATCCCCGCCTTTTACCCCGATGGAGACATGATAGACATATTCCTCAAGCCCGAAAGCAACGGGAATATACAGGTATGTGACATGGGCCTCACCCTCATGCGCCTGTCCTATACCTACGACCTGAATACAGAAGCCAAGCAGAAAATATTTAAACGAATTCTGAATGAAAATGGAGCCAATTTTCAGGAAGGAAATATCTTCATCAGTGCCTCTGCATCTGAAACATATGCAGTCATTATGCAATTTATACAGCTTATTGCCAAAATCTCTGACATGAAACAGTACCAGAGAATGGTCAGCCATTCCCAATTTTACGAAAACTTCAAAGACTATATCTTTACCGCTTTTCAAGCCTACCATCCGGAAGAAAATGTGACACCGATACACGAACGAAGTGAAATCAACGTGGATTTTGTACTGACCAAAGAAGGAAATAAACCCATATTCCTCTACCCGGTTCGCGGCACAAGCAAAGCCACCACCGTTGTCATGTCACTTCTCAGCCTGCAGGAAATAGGCATTCCCTTCACCGGAGTAGTGGTCCATGAAGATTTCGAAAGCCTCCCTGATAAGACCCAGAAATTTATTACAAATGCCGCGGACAAACAGTTCACCGATTTCAAACAATTTCAAGACCGCGGTGAGAAATACCTCCACCGCCTGACTGCCGTATAAGAAAACGCCGGACTCCACCCTCAAGGAATCCGGCGTTTCATATTTTCTACCCGCCGCTGAGTGCCTCACCCCCCTGCCGACTGGTATTTATCAGCCTACGTATCACTATCGGCACGTACCGAGATCCTTCACTGCGTTCAGGATGACAAGTGGGAGGCAGGGGCTGATATCTGGACCGCCGCCTCCTCAAATCTCAAATCTCTTTCCTCAAATCTCCTCTTCCAGTCTAACGTCTGGCGTCTGACCGTCTAGTCCCCAATGTCATTTCGAGCGCAGCGAAGCGGAGTCGAGAAATCTCCCTTCGCCATGTGACCAGCCGTATGTGGGAAGATACGTTTCCAGGCACCATGTTAGTCTGAGGTCTGATGTCTGAAGTCTGATAGTCTGCAGTCTGAACTCTCAAATCTCAAATCTCAGACCTCCTCCAGGCTCCGTTCATTGAGCAGGAAATCCAATGCATTGACCTTCTTGTATCCCCTTTCCAGATGGGTATAGGGGTCATCATCCATGGTGATGATAATCTTTTTATATCCATCATCCAGATTTTTAAAAGCGCCGATTTCCCTTTTCATCGTATCCGGACCGGACAGGGTATAAGACACCTGCACGTAAAAAGTATCCTTCAGATTTCGCACCAGAAAATCAATCTCCTTGTTTTCATTCTTCCCGATATCCACCAGATAATTCCTGCTTTCAAGCTCCAGAAAAATGATGTTTTCCAGACTGTGCGTCGGCTCCAGCTGCCGGAATCCAAGGACCGCATTCCGGAGACCGATATCTGCCATATAATATTTCTGCAGCGTCTTAAGATATTCCTTCCCTTTGATATCAAACCGCCTTGCCCTGTAAAAAAGGAAAGAATCACACAGATAATTCAGATACAGGCTCACCGTTTTGGACGTAACCTCCCGATTGCCTGCGGACGCCAGGGTACGGGCAATCTTATTGGCCGACACATAAGAACCGATGGACGAAGCCAGCAGCTCCATAATCGCCCGGAACGCCTCGGGATTTCGTATCTTATACCGTTCCTCCATGTCCTTCAGCGCCACCGTTTCTGCAATCATTTTCAGATACGTTGCCTTGCCCATGGGATTCTCCTCCTGCAGCAGATAGGGCATGCCGCCGTAAAGCATATACTGCCGGAAACATTCCCGCCTATCTCCACCATAAAAGGCATAATACTCCGAAAAAAGCAGAGGAAATACCTTGATTTCTATCCCCCGCCCCCTGAATCGGGTATTCACATCGGACGACAGAAACTGGGAATTGGAACCGGTGAGATAGATATCACAGTTGAAATCCCTGGCAAGGCCGTTCACTACATCCTCAAACCCCTTCACCAGCTGGATTTCATCAAGGAAAATATAGTACATCTCCCCATCATGGATGGCGTCGGAAATATAACGGTAAAGCGTCATGGGCTCCCGGAGACCGATATACCGGATACTGTCCAACGGGATACGGATAATATGGTCCGCCGGCACACCCCTCTGCAGCAGCTCCTGATAATAGAGCTCAAAAAGCAGCGTCGACTTCCCTGCACGGCGAAGCCCCGTAATAATTTTGATAATCTTCTTTCCCTTTTCCCGCAAAAGGCGATTCATATACCGGGGACGTGGAATAACCATCATATGCCTCCTCTCAAAATGGATTCATCCCCTCTATTATATTCCCAAAACTTTCTATTTTCAAAAGTTTTAGGAATAGATATCTATTCATTCTTAAAATTTTATCCGCATTTCAACGGATGAAATGAGATTTACCCGATATAATCTATATTTTTCTAAGTAAAAATACTATTCCCAAAACTTTTCATTTTCCAAAGTTTTGGGAATAGTATTTTGCCATTTACACTTCTTTTAGTCATTTTCATTCTAAAAGCCCCGCTCCCTGTCATTTCGAGGGTCGGAAGCGGAGCCCCGAAATCTCCCGCCTCTACGCAGCCCACCACATATGACACCGTAGCAAAAACACGTAACGTCTGGCTCCTTCTACGAGAAGGGGCCTGCATACTGCGGCAAAGCCGCCACCACCACCCTTTGAACCTTTGAACTCTCTGAACCATTTGAACCCGGGCCGCTGAGCGGCCCTTCATGTCATTTCGACCGCAGCGAAGCGGAGTGGAGAAATCCCCCGCCTCAACGCTATTCACTGCATTTGAGAGCAGCCGGCGCTCCACCGCCGCCTCCTCAAATCTCAAACCTCTTTCCTCAAATCTCCTCTGCCAGTCTGACATCTGATTATCTTGCAAGCCAATAATCCCTCCAAAATTATTCTTCCCTTGCATCCACCTTTTTATTCCCTTACAATATGGATAGAAAAAGAAAGGAGGCGAATCCATGACTGAGCAACGATTGATCATAACGGAAAGTATGATGGATTCCCTGTACGGTTCAGACAACGCAAAGTACGACCAGCACGTCAAACACCTTTTGGCCAGCAGAAAACTTCTCGCTGAAATCGTAAAAAAAGTGGTACCTGAATTCCAGAATACCAGCATCGATGACATTGCGAACAAGTATATTGAAGGAACGCCACTTGTGGGAAGTATACCTGTGGACCCCGGCCTTACGAATGCGGTGCCTCCCAAAATCTCAGGAGACCGCAATGAAGACGGAGCACCGAAAGAAGGATACATCACCTATGACATCCTCTTCCACGCCCGTGCACCGGGAACAGGGCTGCCTATTACCCTCATTATCAACGTGGAGGCCCAACGTACCCAGAAAGAATCGACACTGAAATACCATCTGATGAAACGGGCCGTCTTCTACGCCTGCCGCCTCATTTCCTCACAGAAAGAGCGGGAATTTGAAGGCAAGGATTATAATAGCATCAAGAAGATATACTCCATCTGGATCTGCATGGATTCGCCTACCGGAGACAGCTATATCAATCACTACCGCATGGAAGAAAAGCACCTGCTTCATCGCTATGAGGAATCACCCGAAAACTATGACCTGATCAATATCGTTCTCATCAGCTTGGGTAAAAAGGCCGATAAAGACAGGCTGATTCATCTGCTGCAGGTCCTTTTCACAGAGAGCCAGCAGACCTTTGACACGAAAAGAGAAATTTTACAAAAAGAATATCACATTGAAATGACACCGGAAATGGAACAGGAGATGAGTACCATGTGCAATTTGAGCTTAAATATTTCAGAAGAGGCCTTGAACAGAGGCCTGGCCCAGGGCCGTAAAGAGGGCCGTCTGGAAGGCCGTGAAGAAGGCCGTCTGGAAGGTCTAAATGAGACTGCCGCCCGCCTGCTTTCTATGGGCTTATCTGTGGAAGATGTATCAAAGGGCACGAGCCTTCCTCTTGAAACTGTAGAAAAAATCAAAAAGCAAATTATAGAGAAAAACAAATAAAAAGAAAAAGAAGAAGAAGAAGAAAAAGAGGCGTCCTAAAAAATAGGATGCCTCTTTTGTTAAACGCCCTGTCTCCGCCCCGTCATTTCAGCGGAATAAAGCCCCGAAATCTCCCTGCCCCCTGTAACCAGCCGCAAGTGGGGAATACATTTCCAGGTACCATGCCAGTCTGAAGTCTGACAGTCTGATTGTCTCCCCTCCCGCGGACAGCGGATAGCCGACAGCGGATAGCAGAGTTTCACCGTCTGATAGTCTGCAGTCTGAACTCTCAAACCTCAAATCTCTTTCCTCAAATCTCCCCTCCAGGGTGGGCTCATAGATAATGACTTCCGCTCCCTTGGCCTTAATCCGCTTCATAACCCCCTAGATGCTGCTCTAACGGAAATTATCGGAATTTGATTTCATTATGAACATATCCATAAGGCCTTACTGTTGCTGCCTTCAATATGTAATGTACTTTTTGCTGAACTCATTACTTTTTCTTAAGTTTTCGAAGCTGATGATGTGGATACTTTTCTCTTTGATTCTCCCACCACACAGCCAGCTGGTCTTTTCTTGTATTGAAAAGATGCCGCAACCTATATGTTACTTCTGCCGGCTTTACCTCAATCTCAGAAAAAACACCTGGATTCCCTGCCATTGAAGCCCTAATCACAAATGGATTAGCTGTCTTTCTAATCTTCTTTTCTACTTCTTCGTGCGTGCAGGTTTTTCCATTAAGCGTCCATTCAATTTCACCGCTTATTCCATGCCGATATACACCAATATGAGGATTTTCCCCTGGATAAGCGTACCAGTCGTAAGCAAAATTTCCATCCATTGTAATTTGCAAAACCTGAGGTTCTGCATCCATGCGCAGACTTTTGAAGATTTCCCATTCAGATACCCCTGCATGTTCTCCTTCTGTTTCCAAAATTTGAAATCGAATCCAGTTTACATCATCCTGTGCCGGAAAAGTTATCAGCGTTTGCTTTCCATTTTCTTCCATTGGTCCTGTCTCAAAAGAATTTCCGTTACTGAATGAAATCTTCCCCCGCAGGATTCTTTGTCCGCTTTCGACATTACCATATAAAGTAATCGCTTCCACATGCTGAGGCGCGGAAAAAGTACACTGGCACCATTTTCCCTTATCATTTTCTTCAGGAATCCATAGATAATCATTAAATACCGGCTCTTCTGAAATGATATCCTTTGTATTTATCATATGAAAATCATCCAAATAATCGGGATTGCCGGAAGATGCCGTCATCATGCCTTCATAGGCTAAGTTATCCGTCCTCCGGAACCAGAATACTTCATCTCCATTGACCAATTTCACGGCCCGCCTTACCGCCTTTTGAGAAAGATGGGCACAGAGTGCTTTGAAAAGGACATTCTCCGCCAGCCATGTACGGCACTCTTTCATAACCGGCAATCGAATACGTTTCCCCCAGTCATATGTGGGATTCTCCGTTTCAAAATGTTTATTCCGCAGCGTTTCCTTATTAACGATGGCAGAAAGCAGATGCCTTCCGTAAAAATCAGAAACAGAATCAAATCCGGTGGTATAGCAGTATCCCATAAGGACCAGGGGCCGGTAGTGGCTTTCCTTATGAAGAATTCGATTCATGACCTCCATAAAAGCCAGATAACACATGCGATGATCAGGATGATAGTCAAAATCACATGCTGCTATGGCTGATGGACGATACTTCTTTATCACATCTTCCATATCACCAAGAAGATTAGCCCAGCTGCATTCATGAGATTTTCCGATTTCCTGCGCTGCAAAATCAGGGTGCATGGAAATTCCATATGTATTTCCATGCGCTCCTGCTTTTACAATTTCATCTGTAGAATGTAAGAAAACAGATCGTTCTCCATGACGGCCGCCATCGGGATATCCCAAAAAGATAATGTCCTCTTCCTTTACACCCAAGATGGATAATGACTGAACAGCTTCGCGAAATCGTACTGCCGCAGGATATTCTGCGTCGCCATTTGTGATAAATACGCATTTAACGGGAACGCCCTCTTTTCGGACACCATAAATAAGGGCTCCTGCCAGGTTAATTTCATCATCCGCATGAGGAACAATGACCATAAGACCATTATCCCCGCATAACTGCCTATAGGAAAACGAGCTGCTCTGCACCATAAATTACCTCATCTTAATTTGCTTTGTTGCGAACTGTATCTGTAATCAACTTTTCCCATTGATTCCATATTTTATCAGGATTGTATTCTTTTTCAATATAACGTTTCCCACTTTGGCCCATGGCTTCTCGCAGCTGCGGATTATCCATCAGCCTCTTTAACGCTTCCACAATGGCCGGTATGCTTCTCTTCACAAGATACCCTGTATCCGCATTCTGAACGATTTCGTTAATTCCGGCACAATTCTCACAGCCGATAACCGGTATCCCTGCCTCCATAGCTTCCATAACCACTAATGGAAATCCTTCCTCCTTACTTAATAAGCAGAATATATCACTCCGTGCATAAACATTATCAACATGATGTGTACTTCCATAAATGAGAACTCTATGCTCCAATCCCTTTCTTTTTATCCACTTTTTCATCTCCTTAGCATACAGTGTACCATCATTGCCCCAAAGCTCAAGTTTCCAATCCGGGTATTCATTTGCGATAGATATAAAGGCCTCTGCCAGTAATTTTTGTGATTTATTGCCATTTAAAGCTCCTACACAGGAAATTACATGTAAATCCTTCTTAACTCCGGGCTGTGCAAAATTTGCCGTTGGGATAACCGTATTTCCTATCACGCGTACTGGAAGCCCCGGGCAGAATTTCTCAACAGCAGGAATCCCCGAGGGGAGCAGAATCTGCAAAACGCTGCACCTGGACAGGGCGTCCAATTCCTGTTTCGCCAACAGTGGGAGCTGATTTTCAGGATGTGAATGCATCATTTCAATAATAGGAATATCTGTTTTTGCATCATCAATCAGATATTTGGCTGTAGGAACAGAGCAGGAAATGATAACATCCGGTTTATAACTGTCTAAAAAGGACCCTATTGCCGGCCCATACTGCCTGCCTTTATACTTGGCATTAATTCCCTGTGCTGCCTTTTGGCTGAAAAGCCTGGCTGCTTCCCGAAGAATTCGAAGATGTGTAGGCAGCGTTTCTGAAATAACCTTACTTCCATCTTTAAAAAGGATATTATACTGCTTTACCCTTCTATCCAAAGGAAAATAGGGTTCTCCCTCGCACCAGTCTCTGTATATAATAGACACTTCATGGCCGCGGTCAACAAGAGCATTGGCTAAATTGCAGGTTACCCGTTCAACACCTCCACACATATTGACCCAATTAGACCCTAAGTGTGCTATAAGGATTTTCAATTTTTACTCCCCCATCTCATTTACCCTATCGTTTCATAGCTCTGCGCTTCTGCTGCCGGTCTACAATGATTCTTTGTATCTTCCCCAAAGGCCTCAGCCACAAGCTATTATGTAAAATCAGATATCTGCTGAATAGGACCAGCTGCTTTCCCTTCGTTGCAGTATGGCTCTGTAGAAAACTGATAATTTCCCCTTGTTCATAATGACTCAGTTCATTTTCTCCAACATTCAGCATATACGCCCGAGTTCCTGCTCTTAAGGCCTTGCGGGCACATTCTTCTACATAAAGAGGATTAAATACCCGCGCGACAGCTTCATGTTCTCTCCAGGCCAGAAACTGCCCATATTTCAGACGGATATATTTAGCCCCTCCATTACTCATAATACTTCCCTTGTTTTCATGGCTGTAAAAATAAAGCGAATTCTTTGTAATCGCAATCTTTTTTGCCTGATAAAAAACACGGGGAGCCGTATACAAATCCTCCATCACCTGTCCTACGGGATAACGGATACCATCCCAAAGCTTACGCTTAAACAGCTTGGCACAGGAAAAGTTCGGAATCTGATTGCGAAGAATTGCCAGCTGTATATCCTCTGTCGTTTTCAAATCCGGCCAATTATCGGAATCACAATGGATATACCCATCCGGTTCCACGCGGCTGTGTCCGCCTACAACGATATCCGCATCTTCTTCCCGGGCCATCGTATAGAGTGCCTGCAGAGCATAATCCGGTAAATAATCATCAGAATCCAAAAAATAAAAATATTCTGTATGTACTTCGTCCAGTCCCCGATTTCTGGTGGCGCTGACACCTATATTTTTTTGATGAATGACTCTAATGCGTTTATCTTTTTCTGCATACGCATCACAGATGTCCCCACATCTGTCCGGAGAGCCATCATCAATAAGAATAAGGTTCCATTCTTTAAATGTTTGATGAATTACGCTGTCAACACATCTATGAATGTACCTTTCAGCTCCATAAACCGGACAAATCACTGTAATAATAGCTTCCATCACATATCCTTCTTCAGCTTATGGGCAATATATAAGTCACATATAAAATAATAATGATTACAAATTGCCCAGCATAGCACTTTCTCTTTCGTTCTGCCTGTTACTGGATGCTTTCTGAAGTATTGTAAAGATTCCAAAATGTTTTCTCTTTCATCCTCATTCAATTGCAGTAATTTCCTATCCATGCAATACGCTTTGACCGCTGCAGATAGCGCCCTCTGTCCACAGAAATCAACCAATTGCGGATACCTGTTCTGGCTGAAACGATATCGATGGAGCCAAAGCTGATAGTTATCAAAATAATATCGGCAGGTTCTAGTATTGGAAATCGAATCTTGCCTGTCATCCACATGATAATAAAGAACATCCTGAACCAATGCAATACTTTCTGCACGAAAAAACAAATCCATCATCAGATACCCATCTTCTCCTGCAGATACCCGATTGGCCGGGAATGTCACCTTTTCCCATAAAGTCCGTTTAGCACATCCGGCCCATAGGACACTATACTCACCTTTAACAACATTTTCTCGCCATTGTTCAAGTGAACTCTCTCGCCATGTTGTTCGATCCGAAATACTATCCCCATTCACGATACTCTCTATATTCCAGATAATAACATCTGCTTGTGATTTTTCTGCTGCATGCAGACTTTTTTCCAGTAATTGATTGCTCACATAATCATCAGCATCTACCCAAAAAATATATTTTCCCTGTGCCTTACCCATTCCAGCCCTTCTTGCAGCCGTTACCCCCTGATTCTTTTGATGAAACACATGAAACCGGGTATCCATACTAGCATATTCATCACAAATGTGGCCAGATCGATCTGTGCTGCCATCATCAACCAAGATAACCTCGAAGTCAGAAAAGCTTTGATGCAAAATACTATCCAAGCACTTATGTAAATAATCCTCTGCCTGATATACAGGCACAATGATTGAAGCCTCAGGATTCAGCATAATATCACTCCCGTAGTTGCTTTATCTCACTATTTGCTATTAATCTACTTGCGCTTAATGTAACAATACATCCCATGATAGCAAAATACATACGAGCAGGAATCTTATTAATAATTGTTGTATCTACTAATCCCTGAATGAAGAATGCAAAAAAAGGAATGAATACACAAATACATAAAATTAACTCATTCCGTTTCTTTAGGGATTGATATATTCCCAGAAATGAGAAAACATAAAAGGTAATAAAACCGAAGCCGCCAATAATCCCGCCAGTTGAAAGAAAATAAAGCATCATATTGTGCGGCATGGTTAAGCCCTGTTCAGAAGCACCGACAGGATGATATTTCCCATAATAATTTTCTTGCCAATGGGAAGCACCTACCCCGATAAGCTTATAATCCTCCCACATTTCCACACTAGCTTCTGCCATAAATGCTCTTTCCCCTCCTAAATGAGATTCTGGTCGAGCATGCCCCATGCGATAGGCTCCAAATCCTCCAAAAAGAATAATAACCACAGTCAAGATGATACAGATTTTTTTTACCAGAGGAGTTATCTTACCTTTCACAATGAATAAAGAAACCAATGTGCTAAATACCATTCCAGCTGCCAATCCTATGAGTGCCCCCCTTGAAGATGTTGCATACAAGCAACAAAGCTGGGTAAATATAGTCATAGCCGATAGGAGCCTATAACTTTTATTTTTGTATTTAACCATATAATATAATATTAATGGCAGTGTTATATCTATCATTGTCCCAAAATGATTGGGATTTGCATAGGAACTGTATAACCTCATTCCTGGATGGAAATACCACTGATAACCTCCAATAATGCAGGCAATAATCGCACCGACAAGTATCCCCCACCGAACCCCCTGCCTCACGGAATACTTGGCAGAAATCCACCATGTCATAAAAAAGGGAATTGAAAGATATGCATATTCAATTGCTTTATGAACATCTTGGCCATCGAAATGAAAAATAGCTGTCAAAATAAATAAAATATATAATGAAAAAATAGCACCTGCCATATATTTAAATGGCCTGGATACATCAGGAAATATCTTTTCGTGATTTCGATAAGAATACCAGATATCGCATAACAGGAATATGATAAATATTGCTACAGCAAAGCTAAAGTAGGATGCTTTGAAGCACCAGGATAGTACAACCAGAAATAAAAACATAGCTAAATTTGCTGCCCTGCTTATTGCTAAACGATTCAAAATGATTACCTCACACTTTTCATACTCCAACCAATAGCAGTATTGTCTCTAAGCCTTTCCTCACTTTATACATTCAAAAAGATTATATGGCTAAGGCCTATATGCAAAAGATTTACTCAGAATTTACATTTCCTCTTACGATCTAAGCTCTGGATCTCCAGAAATGTGAATATCACCATATTTCGTAACAGCTTTTTCTTTTATCAATCCATAATCCACACTGGTAATATCATATTTTTCATCATATCCATTATTCGGTGCTGCAAGAATACCGCTGAGCATATCGTAAATCAAATCATTAGTAAATACCTTTTTTACATGCCGACGAAGGTTTCCTGCCACTGCCTGATGAGACATTCTGTAATCAGATGCCAGATATACAAAAGCAGGCGTGCGAACCATATCCCAAGTAAAGTTTCCATCTCCATGGAATCGAACCATATCTTCCCCGTGATCAGAGCAGTATACCATGGCCTGGAGATTCATATTATCCTTCGCATACTGATAAATATTTTTCAGCACTTCATCGGTGTACTTGATGCTGGAGTCATAATCATTCACCTTTTCCGGCTGACCTGCAATATGGATGCCCTCAAAATCCGGTGGCACACGATCCCTATAACGGTCATGACTGCCTTCCAGATGAATGACGATAAACTGCGGTCCATCCTTAGGCAGCTCTTTCAGATAGTCCATGACCTTCATGTCATCACCGCCCGAATGGGTGGTAGTCATCGATTTTCCAGAGGCACCGGAAACTAATGCCAGCGACATATTTCCCGGAGACGGCGCCTGATTGCTGATAAAGTAGGTTTTGTACCCTGCCTTATTAGCTACATCAGTGACAGTAATCATTTCATCACGGTCTCTGTCATTATACTGGTTAATATTTGTCAGGAACATGGACAGTGCTTTTTCCGTCAGAGGATAGCATGAATATGTATTCTTCAGCAGATAGAAGCTATCATTCTCTTTTTCTTTAGACAGCCAGGGCGTGGTTTCTGCCGGATAATCGGGATTGAAGGCTTTCATATGATCCCTGTTGGCACTTTCACCAATCACCACAATCACAGCACCGGGAAGCTTTTCCGGAGTTCCACCGACAAACCGGAACTTCTTTAAGTTTTCATCATGCTTAGCCATGGCTGCTTTTGCCCCCACCAGGTACTTGTGGGCTACATGATAGGGCCAGGCTGGGAAGATACGGGGAATCCAGTGGGCTATGGTCACCAGAGCTGCTATGGTAAGTACGGCAATAATGAGTTTTCTGACCAGCGCAGGAGATGTAACCCCTCCATTTTCATCAATTCTACTTCCCTTCACAATGAGCCAGCCAATGAAAACCATATAGACTGCAAACAGTACCAGTACCACTGCCAAGGAGCCAAAGCCTAAATGGGACTGGAGAAATTCCATGGCTTCCTTGGAATTGGTGAGGAGCACGGAAATCATATCGGTAGAAGTAAACCCGGCGCCAAAAATCTTGTAATACGTCATGTAGACAAAGGTGCTCAGAGAAAGGTATCCGATAAGAAGGAAATTGAATACTCGAAGGAAAGGCCTGATTTTCCAGCAGAGAGAGCCCACGTATTCCATTAAAAATGTGAGCACTAAAACGGGCATGAGGGTGAGCACATCATTGTTAAGTGCCTCTACCCGGATGCCCCAGTTTCCGCCGGACTTGGCCTGTATATAAGAAAAAGCACCAAGCCAGAGATAGAAGATAACCAGTCCCGGACGCCAGGATGGATGGAAAAGACTCCGTCCCGTCACCAGCTGGGCGGCAAATACAAAAATCACGCCGGCCAGTACATTACGCAGCCCATGATTCCAGTTGCCCAGGTCAGTCACGCCCACTGCCGGGTACCATACATACAAAACGGCCATGGAAATCACGGCCAGTACAAAATATTTCCCTATCTCTTTTACCTTCATAACTCTCTCCTGTCTTATATTTCGCTTTTAAGACATAAGCCTCTTATCCCCATAAAAGTTCTCATGTTAAACAGCGTTATCCCTTATCCTTTTTATTATATATGTATTCTAACAATAAGCAAGAAATTTCCTGTAATTTATCTTCTTACCTGTTTCTCCGGTACAGAGTATCCGCAGCACTTCCAATCTTTTTATATCAATTTCCAATCAATGGATTTTCCAACTCTGCCCCAGCTATTTTAGTGTAATATTTTAACATTACTTCACTTTAACCTTCACATTAAAAATTGACCATCAATAAAAATAGGCATCTTAACGCAACAATTCATACGTTAAGATGCCTGCTTTTATCGTGCTCATTTCGTTTAACTCATTTTTAACTCAACATGTTGAGTTAAAACGGTAGCTTTGAGGAGGTGGAGACAATCAGACAGTCAGACGTTAGGTTGGGCGAGGTTTGAGGCTTGAGGTTTGCGTCTCCATGTTCCTCAGGGCTCTGCCCAGCTCCTTCCTGCCGACCGGTATTTCTTAGTGAGCTGGTGGACTAGTGTTTTAGTGAGCCAGTAAGAGTCATTAGCAGTGCTTACCAGGATTCTTCACTTCATTCAGAATGACGTGTCTGGCAGGAAGGCCCTATTGTCCCACCGCCTGCGGAGGTAGCAAGGGAACTGGATTCATAGGGAGTCGACAGAAGACTGGGAATCCAGTGACACGCTTCCCAACGGGGCGAAGGTGGTACGTAGTACCAAAGAGGGGAAAAGAGATTTGAATCTCGGTGTTCCTCAGAACTTCACCCAGCTGCTTCCATAGGAAGGAGTCTGCGTTACGGAACTCATTTTTGCATCTCCAGCGCTGCATGACAAAGAGCCGTCGTCCCCTTTCCCAGGAGGGGCGACGGAGGAAGACGAGGCCGAGGTAAACGGACAGCGGGCGGCAGTAAGCCGACAGCCCCCACTATCCCACTATTTCATTCACTTTTTCATACAGCACGGTGAGGGGCAGGCCCACCACGTTGTCGTAGGAGCCGCTGATGGTGTCCACCAGGAGGGTGCCTATGCCCGGGATGCCGTAGGCGCCGGCTTTGTCCATGGGTTCTCCGGTTTCGATGTATTTTCTGATTTCTTCTTCCGAAAGGCTGCGGAATGTGACTTCCGTGGCGGTGACGGAGAGGCCGGTTTTTCCTCTGTACAGGATGGCCATGCCTGTTTTGACCACATGGGTCCTGCCGGAGAGGCTTAGGAGCATGGAGAAGGCGTCTTCTTTATCCTTTGGTTTGCCCAGGACCCGGCCTTCGAGCACTACGGTGGTGTCGGCGCCCACCACGGGAAGGGCGTCACCCTTCCGGGCGGTGGTGTCTTTGGCTTTGCCGAAGGCGTTGACGGCGCACACCAAGTCGGTATGGGAGAAGGGGGCGAAGGCTGTTTCCAGTCCTTCTTTCCTGATGAAGGCAAGGGCTTCGTCCTCATTGGTGACTTCCGGGAAATGGCCCGGTTCGATGTCCGCTTCCCAATGAATCTGCCGGATGAGTTCCCGGCGGCGGGGTGAGGTGGAGGCCAGTATGATATGCATGATTTCTATTTCCTTTCTATGAAAAAAGGGGATGTGAAAAAATGCAAATCATTCTTCACGTTCCCCTTTTATTTTTGTTCTATTGAGGGTCTGCGCCGGGAAATCTCCTCCGCCACGGGGCTTGTACCAGGGATGAGATTTCTCGACTCCCCTAGAAATGACAATCGGGCAGAGTGGCATCTGTGTCATCCGAGATATGCGATTTCAGGGTTCTAATTCCGCTCTTTCAAATTGTTTACTATTTGATAGAGCTTCAGTCATTCCTTCACAGCCACTTTTTTATTTATCACGGAGAGCCCGTTTCAGGATTTTTCCGGATGCGTTCTTGGGAAGTGCGTCCATGGGAATAAAACGGCGGGGGATTTTGTAGCTGGCCAGGTTTTTGGAGAGGTATTTCCGGATACGGGTTTCATCGAAATCGTATCCTTCTTTCATCACCACATAGGCCCATACCACCTGACCGCGGAGTGGATCGGGGTGGCCGATGACGGCGCATTCGGAGACGCCTTCTACTTCGTAGATGCAGTCTTCCACTTCGCCGGGATAAATGTTTTCCCCGTTCACAATGATAAGGTCCTTCAGCCGGTCCACGATGTAGATGAATCTGTCTTCGTCCATGTAGGCCAAATCCCCGGTATGAAGCCAGCCGTCGGGTCCCAGCACTTTCTTTGTTTCCTCTTCCTTATGCCAGTAGCCCTTCATCACGTTGTCGCCCCGCACCAGGAGTTCGCCCACCGTGCCGGGCTTGTAGGGGCCTTCTTTTTCGGTTGCGATTTTCACTTCCACGCCGGGAATGGCGGGTCCCACGGTAAGGTATTTCAGCTTATCCGCCGGAAGGACGCTCACCACCGGCGCCGCTTCCGTGAGGCCGTAGCCTTCCCGCACGGGATGATGGAAGCGGTCATAGAAGGCCTGGGCCACGGGCTGGGGAATGGGGGCGCCGCCGGAAATGAAATCGTGCACTGTACGCATGACTGACGGTTCGCCCCGGCGGGCCAGAAGGTTGTACATAGGAGGTACCATGATGGCAATGGTGATGCTGTGTTCCACGATGGTATTCATGATTTCCGTAGGATTTTTCGTCCTCACGATGACGATGGTGCTTCCATGCATGAGCCCTGCATGGATCACCGTGGTGAGCCCGTAGCAGTGGAACATGGGCAGTACGCAGAGGATTTTATCCTCCGGCTTGAAAATGACCTTTTGGGTGAACTGCTTCACGTTGCGGACGAGATTCCGATGGGTCAGCATGGCCCCTTTGGGGCTGCCGGTGGTGCCGGAGGTATAGACAAAGGCACACACATCATTCTCCGTCAAATCAGCAGGGAAGTCCGGCGCTTCCGGAGCATTCCGTTCCCGGGCCTGGAAATCCAGGTCGTGGATGTCGATGGAGGGTACGGAAACGGAAAGCTTCGTGTCCGTCACCAAAAGCATGGCCTCCGCATCCTTCAGGATGTAGTCCACTTCCCGGTCCACCAGGGAATTATTGATGGGGATAATCACGGCCCCCAGGCTCATGACTGCCAGATGCACATAAATAAACTCCGCCCGGTTGGCCGAATAGAGCCCCACCCGGCAGCCTTTCCTTACACCCATACCGTAAAGCCGGTTCCGATACAGAGAAACCAGAGCCCTGAGTTCCCCATAGGTTACCCTTTCATCGCCCTCAATGGCCACATGGTCTGAAGGCGCCTGGTTGATGATTTCATGAATAAACATAGCGCACCTCACTTCTGCTCTATTGTAGCAGATTACAGATTGTATCTCAAATGGGCGGGGTGCGGGAGGGCGGGAGGGTTGACGGCCCCGGCGGGCCGAAGGTTCTTAGGGTTCTTAAGTTTGACAGCCACTGCGTGGCTGAGGGTTGTGGTATCGCCGCCGGAGGCGGCGATGAATATAAATGCCGCCGGAGGCGGCATACATAACTCCCCTCTGAACCAGGCCGGAAGGCGAAGCCGATTCCGGCCCGAACCCATCGTTCGGCGCGAAGCGCACGAACGATAGAACCCGGGCGCCGAAGGTGCCTGAACCCTCTTGCGGTCGGGAAGACAGCCAAGCCGGAAGCCAGCAGCGGATTATCCCATTTCCTTTTTACTCTTCCATGATATAATAATGCAATTAGAGGGCATCTCCCTCTACGCTTGTTTTTTATCTAAGGAGATCTGACTATTGGGTAAAGTTGCTAAAGCACTGGCTGCACTGGCTCTGGGTGCTGTCACTGCCTATCTGTTTCCCCGCCGGAAGACGCCGTCCCTGCCGGTGGGAGAGAGTTCCTATTTTCTGGAAGACGGAAGCGGCACCTGCCGGGATTCCATCCCTGTGTACTACTACAAGCCTGCCACCTGGACAGAGGAGCAGCCTGTGTTTATCGCCTTTCCGGGATATACCCGGAAGGCGGAACGGTTTGAAAAGCACCTGGAGGATTTGGCGGTGCGCTACAATATGCTCATTGCCTGTCCGGAATTTTCCACGAAGAAATATCCCGGCGCCCGCTGGTACCAGGAAGGAAATATTTCCGATGCGGAAGGAGAGAAGGGGCACATCCAGCCCCGCCGGCAGTGGACGTTTGACGCCATCGACCATGTAACCGCTGCGGTGCGGCGCCGGACCCATGCCAAAGGAAAGGTTATCCTCTTCGGCCATTCCGCCGGCGGCCAGCTCATGCACCGCTATTCCCTCTTCGCCAGCCATCCCGCTGCTGACGCCATTGTCTGCGCCAATGCAGGCTGGTTCACCATGCCCGATGAAAATGTATGCTACCCCTACGGCATTAAGAACGTGCCCCTTTCTGACAAAGACCTGGCCCGTGCCTTTTCCCGTCCGGTCATCATGCTCATGGGCGGAAATGATATTTCCCGGGAAAAGCCCTTCCGTGACACGCCGGAGGCCAACGCCCAGGGACAGAACCGCATGGAGCGGTGCAACAACTACTACCATTTCTGCGAAGCCAAAGCGGCTGAGCTGGGCGTCCCCTTCCGCTGGAAACTGGATGTGGTGGAAGGCTCCGCCCATGAAGGAGGAAAAATGGCGGAAGGCGCCATGAAGCTCTTCTGCCAGGAGCCCCTGGATGAGACGGTGGGGATGTGATGGGGCGCGAAGCGCCCCAGGTTCAGAAGGTTCAAAAGGTTCAGAGGGTTCAAAGGGTTGTGGTATCGCCCTGCGGGCGATGAAGTTTATAAGCCGCTTCGCGGCAAAACCAAACAACCGCGCCTGCGGCGCGTGGAAATGCACCCCTTCTGTCGCCTGCGGCGATC
>OGXH01001093.1_pt1 | contig 20115 bp, 16 predicted proteins | sample 1576241 | NCBI WGS metagenome assembly OGXH01 (sample SAMEA3541529, study PRJEB24748) | human gut metagenome | biome: human gut; feature: human-associated habitat; material: faeces | place: China | collected 2012
AGCATCTGCCGCACCTCGCTCGCCGTATCGGCACTTAGAATTATGCGGTGTTGCCAAAGAAAAATAATTGACAATTCCAATTATAATATGCTTTAATGAAGAGTAAAGCACTTACAATGTAACAATCTGCAATGCTTAAAGACACTGAACTGACCCGAACAAATCTCAAGGAGATATACCATGGCAGAACGCGAACTGCGGCGGATGAACCGCATGGAATTGATAGAGATCATCTACGCGCTCAAACAGCACGAGGAGGAACTGGAACGGCAGAATGCCAATCTTCGCCGACAGCTTGCAGACCGCACGCTGCGGCTGGAGCAGGTTGGTTCCATCGCCGAGGCCGCTTTGTCGCTGAACCGGGTATTTGAAGCCGCACAGGCTGCGGCAGATCAATATTTGGAATCGGTCAAGGCGCAGTACCCTGTGCAGGGCACCGAGTTTTCGCCCACCGCGAATAACGAAGGGGCATATTGGAAATGAAGGGACTGAGCGGAAAGCGCGTTGAGATTCCCTCTATGGAGGAGATCACGCAGGAGCGCAAACGCCTGTCTTACCGCAGGCGTTACAAGCGTGTGCTGAAAAGCACCGCCTATGCGCTGGTCGTTGTGGCAGCCATTGCGGTGCTGCTGGCAACGAACCTGCTGCCGGTGCTGCAGGTGTCGGGTGACAGCATGAACCCAACCTTGCAGGATCAGGACATTCTGGTTCTGCTGAAAACAGATACTCTGGAAAAGGGAGATCTGTGCGGCTTCTACTGGCAGAACAAGCTGCTGCTCAAGCGAATCATCGGTATCCCCGGGGATGTGATTTCGATTGACGGCAACGGCCTTGTGACGGTGAATGGCGAGGTGCTGGAGGAACCGTATGTCGATGAGCCGGCTCTGGGAGAATGTGACCTCAGTTTCCCGTATCAGGTGCCTGAAAATCGCTTCTTTGTGATGGGTGACCACCGCGCGACCTCGATCGACAGCCGGAGTACGGTTGTCGGCTGCGTTGAAAAGAGTCAAATTGTGGGCAAGGTGTTTCTTAGGGTATGGCCCGTGCCCCGTATTTCGTGGATAGGCTGATGGAGGAGTCCACATGAGAAATCAATTGGACAAGGCGATTCGGCGGGTAATGGCAGCGCGCCATGCGGAGCACCGCCGTGCTGCCGTGCTGGTGATACTGGCACTGCTGACGATACTTTCCGTCAGCTGGCGTCTGCACCAAGTAGGCATCGCGATGACGGACGATGAATACTCCTGCGGATATGAGGAGCATGTACACAGCGATGCCTGCTATACCGAGGTCTTGATCTGCGGTTATGAAGACGGAGCATCGGAAACCCCTGCTGATTCAGCGGAGGAAGACGGCGAGGCCGCGCCGGCAGCCCACTCCCATACCGCAGACTGCTACCAAAGGGTGCTGACCTGCACCCTCCCGGAGCATACCCACACGCTGGAATGTCTGGCGGACATAACCGCAGATGTTGAGACCCCGGCAGACTGGGACGAGCAGAGCGAGGGCGTGAGCAGCTTCTGGAGCGATGCCATGACGGAAATCGCACAGAGACAGCTTGGTTACACCGAGAGCGCCAAAAACTTTACGGTGGACAAGGCGCTGGGAGAGACCTTGGCGCAGGCCCATCACTACACACGCTACGGTGATTGGTACGGCAACCCTTACGGGAGCTGGGATGTGATGTTTGTCGCCTTCTGCCAGCATTATGCAGGCATACCGGAGGATGTCATCCCGCAATGCGCAAGCCTGCTTCAGCTGCGCACGGAATTGGAAAACGCACACCCTGAATACATCACCCCGGGTGGCAGTGAGGCCACACCGGGCGACATCGTACTCTATACAAATGCCGCCGGTGAGGAAACGATCGGCATTGTAACCGCGTATGATGGCGCGAACCTGACCGTTGTTTCCGGCGCTGTGGACGGTGCGGTAGCGGCTGTGACAGTCGCAGAGGCCGATGTCACCAATACCATCCGTGTGTTGGATGCGTATGGCGTGTATGCGCAGACCGGCGCATCAGACGGATCCGAAGAACTCTCCTTTGATGCGGACGCCATTTTGGCAAGAGACGGCGCGGTGGCGTATATTGTTTGGCAACGGCCGGATCCCATAATGCCGGCTGCGGAAGACGATGATACACTGACCGCAGCGGCAGCAACCCCTCAGTATGACAGCGAGGGCAACCTAAAGCTGGATAATCTGCTGACAAGTACAGCTATTTCCATCAATCAAGGCGGCACTTGGGAACCGCTGAATAATTTGGCATCTATCAAGGACGGCACCCAGGTTCAGGTGGAAATCGTCTACAGTGTACCGGCGAACGCATTCAAACCCGGCGGCAATACAGCGACCTATACCCTGCCGGCGGGTGTCTATCCCAAAGTAGATTTGTCAGGAAACATCACCGATTCAACCGGAACGATAATTGGTACTTTTGCGCTTTCGAAAAAATCCCCTACAGTCACATTTACATTTAGTAACGACACAAGTCGGACGTTCACCGGCACCTTCAAGTTTAATACCACGATCAATTACGCTGAGACCGGTGGCGACGGCCAGATACATCTGGGCGAGAAAACCTACACCATTGAGCCGGAGTATTCGCTGAACACGAAGAAAGAGCACACCCTTTCGGAAGACAAAAGTAAGGTAAGCTATACCGTCACAGTCAATGCCCCAAATGGTACGCATGACCAGACGGTCACCATTACGGACCGGCTGGCCGAGAATACCGCAAACGGCAGCTATGATACGAGCAGCATCAAAATCGACGGGAAGCCGCTCTCCGAGTATACAGGTGCCGCCATCACCTACAACACAGACGGCAAGGGCTTTACGATCACAGGGCTGCCGCCTCTCGGATATAACCAGTCGTATGAGCTGACCTATGATGTAACTGTGGCTGCCGTGACAGGCGCAGACGGTTCCGGTACGCTCGTCAACACGGCCAAGGGCACAACCAGTACGCTGCAGAGCAACGAGGCCAAGGATACCGTCACCGTGAAGGAGAGCAGCATTGCCAAAGCAGGCACCTATGACGCTGCGACCCACCGCATCAACTGGGTCATCAAGGTTAAAAATCCGGGCGGTGACTTGGCAGGCTATACGGTGACTGATATACAGGTCACACAGCTGGACATTGTTGGTGATGTAACGCTGAAGAGGGCTGACGAAACAGTTGTAACAACCATCACTGGCAATGATTTTCTGACCAACGGCTATACCTTCCCGGAAAACTCCAATGCGAGCGCCTATACATTTACCTATCAAACGGTTGCACCGGACCCGGTGAATGGTACAGTTTCTGCAACCAATCAGACAACGCTGGAAAAAGGTTCACGTTCCTATACCGCGACAGCCAATGTTTCCACCGGTGTAGGCAAAGCGGATATTCGAAAGTATCGGGGCACTGTCACGCCGCTGGAAAACGGTGACCAAAAGGTCATGTGGAATATAACCGGAACGGTTCCCGCGGGCGTTAACAGTTTCAAAATCGTGGATAACATCCGCGAACCGCTGTACGGCGTCAAAACCCAGCTGGAAACCGCCATTCGAAACAATCTGCGCTTGACGATGGAAGGCGGAACAACGCTGACATGGGAGGAGGCAGAGGAGAACGGCATACAGATTCAGCTGTCACTTTTTTCCAACGGTTCGAATGACTGGAGCGATCCCGACAACGGCATTCCGGTTTCCGATGATGCAACCGCGGTGCATCGCATCAGGCTGCAGTTTAGCCGGCCGGACGGCGAGAAGCTGCGCATTTTGAGATGCACCATCAGCGACATTCCAACGGTGGCAAAAACGTCTGATATGGCGAACAATACCACGAGGCATTTTGTGAACCGTGCAGAGATTTACACCGATAACGCCGGGAACGAGGGCTGGAGAGGAACTTACGATTATACAAAGATCGGTTCTATCACCAAGGAAACATCTGACACGAGCGGCGATGGGTACAAGCAGAACAACAGCACTACCTATGCCAAAAACAAGGTCATCTGGTATCGCATCAAACTGAATCTGGGCAGCGGTGATGTAGACAAGACCAAAGCGCTGACGGTGGTAGATAAGATCCCGGACGGCATGAAGCTGGCTACGGACAATAATTCTCTTAGCAGCTATAGGATTGCGGCGGATCTGGATACAGCGTCGGGCAATAAATATACGGGAAAAATCAAAAAAAGTCCGAGCGAAAACATATACAGCCTTGTGTTTGGTAGGGATACTTATTGGTCGATTGACACTTCAGATCCAAATCAGCTGACCATTAAGGTCCTTCCGGTTACGCTGAACAAGCTGATTGACCCAAACAAAACAACGGATCATTATGTGGAGATCCGCTATGCGCTCCAGCTGGATGATGCGGCAGCCTGGAACGAGCGTACTCTCGAGGAAAAAACCTATACGAATACTGCCACATGGGACGGTGCATCGACATCGTCCGGCATGACCATCACGCGCCCGAAAAAGGAGCTTCTGGAAAAGACCGGCAATTATGATGAAAAAAACCATCAAGCCAATTATACCCTTTGCATCAACCCTCGCGCAGAGGATCTCGCTCCGAGCAGTGACACACTGGAACTGACGGACACGATGAAAAGCGAATACTTCGGCAAAACCGGCATGGAGCTGATGCTGGATTCTATCAAGGTGTATGAATACATCCTGCAGGACGGCGACTGGGTAAAGGGCAACGAAGTCAAAGACAGCGTTCGCGTTGAAAAGGTTGAAGAAACCGCATCGACGCGGAAGTACAAGTTCATTCTGCCGGACGAGAAAGCCTTGGTACTGGAGTATTCTTATAAAATGAATCCGGGTAATCTCGCAAGCGACATGGCGGTTACCAATACGGCTACGCTGGCGGGAAAAATTGTAGGCAATCAGGTTTCGGTGAAAAGCGACAGTGCAACGGCAACTGTAAACAATGCCGTTCTGACTGTTTCCAAGACGGATTCTGCTACAAACTTAGCCATCACGGCAAGCCCGGCAACCTTTGCGATATACCACTATAATAAAACCGACAGTAAGTGGGAGTCCATTGGAACGTGGCAGACTACGAATGGCAGCTTTGACCTGATATTTGCGCAATCCCCTGCAGCAGGCAGCTCGCAGCTGGTCATCAAGGACCTGTATAAGCTTGTGGAAACAAAGGCTCCAACAGACTATGCGCCGGATGCAACCCCGCACTATTTTATCTGGAATAGCACAGCAACGGATAATGACAAAAAAGCAGCTGCGCTTACAACTGCAACCGGAGCTACTGTCCCGGAAGGGGTTACCACTGCAAACATCAGCTTTTTGGGCGTGAACGGAGACCGCACCACAATGGCCATCCCCAACAAGCAAAACTGCCTGACCCTGCGCAAAATCTGGTATGGCATCGGGAACGACACGATAGAAGCACCGGTGGACGAGATCCAGGTGCAGCTGTACCGTTACAAGGATGGAAAAGACAAGGCGGACGCGGAGACGGTCGGAACGCCGGTCACCTTGACAAAAACTGACGGCTGGACCAAGAAAATTTCTTCCTTGGAGAGCGGTTATCACTACTATGTAGAAGAGTTAGGAACAGGCAGTGGCGCGCTTATCTTCTATGAAGTAAAGTACAGTGAAAGCAACGACACCGGTGTCACCGGCGGCGGCACCATTACCATCACGAACAAGCAAAAGCCCAGCTATGAGCTGCCCGCCACCGGCGCGGCCGGCACACCCCCGTATACAGCAGCAGGCGCCCTGATAATGGGCATCGCGCTGATGTTAAGATATCTTATCAACAAACGCAGCCATTCGAGGGGGGGGGTGAAAATTAGAAATAACCCCTCCACCGATGTGGACAACGCAGACCAAACTATTTGAGCAAGGAGACATAAAACCAATGAAGTACATGAAAAAACTCATGACACTGCTTGCCGTGCTGACGCTTGCACTGGCCATGGCCGTCCCAGCGTTTGCAGAAACGACAACAACAACTTATACAATCACAATCAATAATGGCACCGGCACCTATGCAGCATATCAGATTTTCAAGGGTGACCTGTATAATAACACGCTGTCCAACATTGAGTGGGGCGATAATGTTACAGATGAGGGTCGGACGAAGTTTGGTAATGCAGCCGACAAGGCGAAGACAATCACAACAGAAGCAGATGCCAAAGCTTTTGCGGTTGAAGTTGCAAAGTATTTGACCGACCCTCCTGCAGGTACAGGCACGGATTCCATCACAGATCTGGCAGCCGGTTATTATCTGATCAAGAATACTAATGTAGAGGCAGGCGAAGTTTTTACCGACTACATTCTGCAAGTTGTCGAGAATGTCACTGTCCAGCCGAAGAGCGGAAAGCCAACGCTGGATAAACAGATCAGACACAATGAAACAGGTGCATGGGGTGTTGTCGGTGATAACCAGATCGGTGACACCGTTGAGTTCCGCACGATCACGACTGTTCCGAATGTGAGCGGGTATACCCAATACAAGTATGTAATCTACGATGAAATGTCCGCAGGGCTGACATCAAATGTCAAAAACGAAAATGACGTGACGATCAAGGTAAATGATACAACAGAATTGGATAAGAACTATTATACTGTGACGGTTGACGAAACAAATGCAAATAAGTTCACAGTTACAGTCGATGTACTGAAAGCCATTCAGGACAACAAAATGCTTGCGGGAAATGAACTGTATACATACTACACAGGTATTCTCAACGAAAATGCCAAGGTCTATAATGACGGTAAACAGGACAATAAAGCATATCTGGAGTACAGCAACAACCCGCATGATAATAAGACCACAAATAGTACCCCGGTGAAGGTCGTGTATGACTGGACCTTTAAGATGGGAGTCAAGAAAGTCGATGGTGCAGATGGCACTCCATTGACCGATGCGAAATTTGTCCTTAGTAAGGAAAAAATTGTGATTTAGGCGCGATTGGTGATGATGGACAACCGCACAATACTGAAAACTTGATTAGCCTTATCAAAAACAGCGACGGTTCCTACACAGTTGCTCCGGCTGGTTACAACGGTTCTGTGGTGAATGTTATTACGGCGGGCGATATCACCATTAATGGTCTGGATGACGCCACAGTGTATTATCTTTATGAAACAAAAGCACCCGCGGGCTATAACCGCCTGACTGATGCGGTAAGGTTCGAAATCACCGCCACTTATAGTGATGCCGGTGATAATTGCACAAGTGTAACCGCAACGGTAAACAATGACGTACAATCGAGTGTAAGCGTTAACGTAAGAAACAATAAAGGTTCTACCCTGCCCTCCACCGGCGGCATCGGCACTACCCTTTTCTATGTGATCGGCGGCGTGCTGATGGCCGTGGCTGCCGTTCTGCTGGTCACCAAAAAGCGGATGAATAACAAGTAAAGGCGCATTTGCCGTCATATACCAATCCTTATAACATTAGGGAGTAACCCATGAGAAAGAACCTCAGCACAATTATTTTAATATTGATCTTCCTCGTGGGTCTATCCGTGATGTTATATCCCTCCGTCAGCGACGCTGTCAACCGGAAGCATCAGTCCCGCGCAGTGGCTGGCTATGCCGAGGAGGTAGAACAGCTGTCAGATGCGGATTATCAGACCTATTTCGATGCTGCCGATGCGTACAACCGGCAGTTAAACACCACCCCCAATGCCTTTTATAAACCGGATCTGGTCAGCGGCTATGCGCAGACGCTCGACATCTCCGGCACGGGCATTATGGGGTATATCACGATCCCCAAAATCAGCGTTGAGCTGCCCATATACCACGGCACCGATGAGGGCGTGCTGCAGGTGGCAGCAGGCCATCTGGAAGGCAGCAGCCTGCCCGTGGGCGGTGCCGGGACCCATGCGGTCATATCAGCGCACCGCGGCCTGCCCAGCGCAAAGCTGTTCACCAATCTGGATGAGCTGGAGGTGGGCGACCGCTTTACCATCACGGTGTTGAATCGGGTGCTGACCTATGAGGTCGATCAAATCTCCATTGTGCTGCCTACTGAGATCGACCAGTTGCTTCCCACCGAGGGGATGGATTATGTCACCCTGATGACCTGCACCCCCTACGGCATCAACACGCACCGCCTATTGGTGCGCGGCAAGCGGGTCGAAACTACGGAAAGCCAAAAGCATATCCGTGTGGCGGCAGATGCATTCCGCATTGAACCCATCATCGTGGCCCCGATTTTGGCCATCCCGATGCTACTTGCGGCACTGGTCGGTGTGCTGGTTGCCCCACATCTGCGCAAGCGCAGCAAGAGAAGGAGGAAATAACATTATGAAAAGCATCCGTGATCGGTTGGCAGTGCTGCTTATGCTGTGCCTGCTGGTGTGGGGCGCTGTTCCGGCTCTTGCCGCAGAAACGGTTGATGAAACGCGCATCGGCTCCATCAAGGTATTGCTCTGTGATACCGAAACCGCAGCACCGCTGCAGGGCGGTGAGCTGACGCTGTACCGTGTGGCGAGTGTCTCTAAAAACGGCGCAGATATGAACTTTACCTATACAAACGGTTTCGAGAATTGCGGAATCGCGCTGGATAATATATCCGAAAGCGCACTGGCGAGCCGATTGGCAGAAAAGGTGACACAGAATGCACAGGCAGTCACCAAGACCGTCAACGACAGCGGAATCGCCGTGTTTGGTGATCTGAAGGCCGGGCTTTACCTTATTGTGCAGAAGCAGGCAGCCGAAGGGTATGACGCCATACAGCCTTTTCTTGTGACGGTTCCAATCATGGAAAACGGGCAGTATGTCTACGACGTGGACGCCCACCCCAAAGCGGGTACTGCAAGCCGGAAAACAACGCAGACGCCGCCCACGCAGGAAGTGCTTTCTGCACTGCCGCAGACCGGACAGTTGAATTGGCCAGTCCCCGTGCTGGCGGTGACTGGCGCTGTACTGGTGGCGGCAGGTGTCGTACTCAAAAAGCGAAGTGGTCAGAATGAGAAATAAGCTGGGGAACGCCCTGATTGCGCTTGGGGTTCTGGCATTGCTGGCAGCTGTGCTGCTTATGGGCTACAACCAGTGGGACAGTACCCGCGCAGAAAAAGCAGCCGACAGTGTGCTGACCCAGCTGGAGGAATCGATCGCAGAGCCACGCACCATCTATCCCGGTGATGCAGCAGAACCCACAGCGGACACGGAGATGCCTGTTGGCACCATTGACGGCTACGACTATATTGGGTATCTCTCTATTCCGTCCATCGGGCTGGCACTGCCCGTGATGCAGCAGTGGAGCTATCCGGGGCTAAAGATCGCGCCGGGGCGGTATTCCGGCGCGCTATATACAGATGACTTGGTAATCGCGGGACATAACTATGCGCGTCACTTCAGCCCTCTGACGCATCTTACGGTGGGGACAGAAGTGCTTTTTGTTGACATGAATGACAACACATGGCATTATGCGGTCTCGGATACAGAGGTTCTGCAGCCAACCCAAATCGAGGAGATGGCGGTCAAAACGTCCGAGAGCAATTGGGATCTGACATTGTTTACCTGTACCACGACCGGTCAGGCACGATATGCGCTGCGCTGCGTCCGCACAGACGAGTGAGCATGCGTGTCGTTTGTGGACGATTAAAAAGCGACTATCGTTACTCGAATACACTTGTCTATAACAATTTCCCTTGGCCGACCACAACTGAACAGCAAAAGCTAAAAATCGAGCAGACCGCACAGGCTATCCTCGATGCCCGTGCGCTCTACCCGAACAGCAGCTTGGCAGACCTTTACGATGAACTGACCATGCCGCCGGAACTGCGCAAGGCGCACCAAGCCAATGACCGTGCTGTGATGGATGCCTATGGTTTTGTAAAAGGCAGCCCCGCCCGTACCAGCGAGAGCACCTGCGTTGCCGAACTGATGAAAATGTATCAAACTCTTACAAGCAAATAAGACAAAATGGGTTGTCCGATGATGTGTCGGGCAACCCATTATTTGCTATTATCAGGCATTGTAAAATTACACCACGGGTAATTACTGCACCCAATAAAGGAGCCGTGCTTCCCCTCTACGCGGTGCAAGGGATAGCCGCAATCTGGGCATATCCAAAGTTTGGCATCTGCCATCGTCTTGAAATTCACAGGCGATGTTCGGCAAGGACGGCGCTCTTTTCGTGGCTTCTTCAAATCATCAATGGAAGTAACAAGTGACCGCCCCATGCAAAGCACATAATCGTCGCCAACCTCAAACTGATAATCACAGTTAAAACAGTCGTCAAGCTGGCTGGCGCAGGGTTTTCCATTAACCCAGTGCAGCTTTCTTGGGCAGAAATCCGTATAGGCTACATGTCCTTTGTGGAAAATACGTCTATTTTCCGAGACTTGGAGAAATGCTTGATAATACTTGTCAACCTGCGTATTGAATATCCATTTCTTATTTTCACTGTTGCCAAGAAGAACTTCTGATAAGTCGGCGGCTTGTATATATCGGTCAGCCTTACTTAAATCGATTTCAATGGTAGAGATTCCTGCTTGTTTCAACTTAGAGAGTTTTTCCTCGTCAACTGCGTGGGTAACATAAATCTCTACGAAGAACTTTTTTCCACCCGCATAGACGGCAACATCTGGAATAATGCTGCCATGATTCTGCTCGACATCAACTTCATCAATTAAAATCTCTCTCGCAGGTGAAATAAGGTGATCTCTGAGCCACGGTTTGTCCGGGCGCAGATATAACTCCGGAATCACCATGCGGCGGGCATTAGCAAGAATATCCTTTGCCAATAAATGCAAGGAGGTCTGATACCCAAAAGCACAATTTGTGCCTGCCTTGTGTGCAAAATGGTGGGTCATTTTCTGACCTTTCTTTGCCACAAGCTGCTCCCCGCAGGCGGGGCAAAAGCAGTCACATTTGAGCCCCGCAGGGACATCCTCTACGGATACCAGCTTCCCATTGGAAAGAGCATATATTAGGTTCCCGCCCTCATGTCTCACGAGTCGAATCGCCTCACATTCGTATGCTTACAGTATAAAACAAACAAATTTCAGCATCAAGAAAAAAATTCTGATTTTTCTCTAATTTTTTTCTCCGAAAACAGTCTTTATATTATGAATGGCCTTGAACAGGATGCCCGATAAACCGCAGGACTTGATTGCCGCACAACAATAAAGCAAATAAAAAACAAGCTTTACCATTTTTTCTCTGGCAAGGCTCGCTTCTCTGCTTTGTTTGTTAATCCAGTCGGAACACCTGCTCCAGCTTGGGCTGGGCACCGGTCACGGGGTCCATTTCCAGCTCCAGAATATCTTTCATATACTCATTCCAGCGGTCCACAATGGGGCTTTCTGCCTGCACTTTTTCAGCATAGGCAACGCCTTTTTCGCATTCATAGTAGCCAAAAAGTTCATCTTTGCAATAAAAAATGCTGTAATTGCAGATGCCTGCCTCTTTCAAAACCTTGACCATCTCCGGCCAGATCTCTGCGTGGCGGCGCTGATACTCTGCCTTGCAACCGGGTTTGATGCGGCCTTTCCATGCCATATGTTCCATGTTGATTTCCTTTCCGTACAAACATTTTTATTTTGTATTACGTTAAAACCAAAGTCAAAAAACAAGGTTGCATCCGCACCTTATTTTTGGTAAAATTACTGTAGTGTTACTATTCTTTTCCTTTACATTATATTGCTTTTTTCTGATCTATTTCATACCACAAAGCACTGTTTATTTTGTGATAATTCTACTGAGGTGATCCCTTATGTTAACCTATAATATGGACGTGGAAGAGCGCAGTGTGTGGCTGCGTGCAACGCCAAATAACGCCGTGTTGGCACAGCCGTTTTATGCAACGGAAGCCGGACTGTTTTATGGGCGTTCCCACTTTGCCACAGCCCGTACAGACAAGGAAAGTTACATCCTTTTTTATACCCTGGCCGGGGCTGGCTTGATTGAGCAGAACGAACAGCACATTGAGCTGCCGCAAGGTGCCGCACTGCTGATGAACTGCCGCACACCGCAAAGTTACTGCACGGCCCCCGGCTATGATGTATGGGAGCACTACTGGGTACACCTTGACGGTGTTGGGGTTAAAACGTTAGCCGATTCCGTACAGTCGCAGGGACGGCTTACCGCTGCGCATGTCAGCCGCATGGAGATGCAGCCTTTGTTTGAAACACTGTTTGCCGAGTGGAAAAAAGAAACCACCACCGCCCAGATCGAAATTGGGTTGACACTGCACAAAATGCTGGCACTGCTTGCCCACCAGCAGCTTTCCGGGGACGAAAGCCGTTCCAACCGGACCATGATCAAGCAGATTGCAGATTATATCCGTGCACATTATGCGGAGCCCATCAATCTGGATATGCTGCTGGCACAGATCCCTGTCAGCAAAAGCTGGTTTTTGCGGCTTTTCCGGCAATATATGGGCACAACACCGTATAATTTTTTGTTATCCACCCGTATTACCCGCGCAAAAGAACTGCTGGTCCTGACAGATTTCCCTGTCGGCGAGGTTGCCCGCCAGGTTGGCTTTGAGGATGAAAGCAATTTTTCTACCCGCTTTTCTTCCATGACAGGCCAAAGCCCGCAGCAATACCGCAAAAGCGCACTGAAGCCTTTTGCCCAAAATTCATAAACACAAGACAAAGCACGGTCTCATGATGATTTTTCTATCGCAGAGTCGTGCTTTCTTTTATTTTTCACCGGTTCAGATCAACGTTCGCTTCATCCATTCTTTGCTGTAATACCGCACCACCGGGATGATACAGCCGGAAGCCCAGCTTAACGGGGTGGCAAGCCAGATGCCCCACACACCCAGGTCCGGCGCCAGCAAAGAGGCAAACGCCAGCCGGACCCCCATCTCAAACAGGCCTGCAACCAGGCTGACATTTACATCCCCTGCACCGCGCAGCACGTTCAGATAACTGTTCATTACCGCGGCAATAATATAGGCAAACCCCATTACACTGAGAAAATCCGCCCCTTGTGCAATGCTGGCAGCATCGGTGGCTGGGTCAAGGAAAATCGACAGCAGCAGCCGGCGCGATGCAAACACCGCGACGGCCAACACCAAGCAGATCACGCAAAGCGCTTTCAGCGAATCACGCAGGCCCTGGCACACCCGGCCTATATCGTGTTTTCCCATATTCTGCCCCGTGTAAACGGCCAGTGCATTGCTTACCGATACCACAACCTGAATCGTCAGCGAATCGATCCGCTGCACAGCGGTGTAAGCCGCCATGGTCACACTGCCAAAACTGTTTACAATTCCCTGCACGGTCATACCGCCAAGGGTTATCATGCAGCTTTGCAGCGCCGTAGGCAGGCCAAAACGCAAAATCAGGGCGGCATCCACTTTGTTAAAACAGAGCCGTACCGAGGCAAAGGCAAAGGGCTGCTTCTGCTGCCATAGTTCGCAAAGGCAGACCCCTGCAGAAAGGAACTGTGCCGCTACCGTTGCCAATGCTGCCCCGGCTACCCCCATGTGCAGCCCCAAGATAAACCACAGGTCCAACACAATGTTGCAAAGGCTGGAAACCACCATAGCGGCCAACGGCGTGCGGGAATCCCCAGTGCTGCGCAGCACAGCGCCCGCGGCGTTATACAGGGCATTGCCCAGCAAAAACCCTGCTGTAATACGCAGGTAAGTCACACCGGCATCCAGTAGATTTTCCGGAACTTGCAGCAGGCGCAGCATTGGCCCAGCCAGCAGCACCCCCAGCAGTGACATTACAACGGATGCCGCTAAAAGCAGCGTCAAAAATGTTCCCAACAGGCGGCGCAGTTCATCATACCGTTCAGCACCCCAGTATTGTGACACAATAACGCTGACACCTGTTGCAAGCCCAGCCAGCAGCAGAAACAGGCAGGCATTGATATTGCCTGTACTGCCCACTGCCGCCAGCGCGTCTGCACCAAGTGCCCGTCCCACGATAGCGGTATCCACCACATTGTACAGCTGGTTGAAAAGGTTCCCCATCAGCAGCGGCAGTGCGAAAGAGAAGATGACATTCAAGGGCCGCCCTTGTGTCATATCAACGTTGGAACGCAGAACCCGTCCACGAATGCTCATAAATTTACCATAGCCCCTCCATAGGACAGTGCATTTCCCCGCAAGCGGCACAGGGAATGAAGGGCCGATTTCAGTGTATTGGCCGCAGCACATCCCACTGGCATAAGGAACCGTGGGGTTCCCGTTGGCATAACGTCCGGTGCTGATCAAAATGTACACCGGACGTTATGTTTTTAGTTTTGGGGCAAAATTTTGGTTTCCAGCCCATCCAGCTCAACGGCAATATCGCCATCGGGGGTCTTGACCACTGTAGATTTCTTCTGCGTGCTGTTATTGATGACAACCAGAGTTTTGTCGGCGGGGAACCATGCGGCCTCGGTTTCGGGGTCCGTGGTCAGCCAATCGCTGTTCAGCGGCAGCCCCTTGGCCCACAGCAGCAGGTTCAACAGCATGCGGGCGTTGACAGGGCTGTATTCAAACCCGGCCATGTACACACCGCGGCCCTTGCCGAACGCATGGGCAGCAATAGCGGGGGTGCCGTCCACCTCAGCCAGCACACGGGTACCGCCGTCGGTCATGTACAGGTGGTCGTGGGTTTTCAGCGTTGCACCGTCCGGGATCAATCCATCCACCGGTTCTGCCTGCACCGGCCAGCGGCCATGGCAGACACGGGCACCGGTATCCTCGTCCACGCCCAGGATGCGTGCCATGCGGAAGGTATCGCCGTAACCGCTTACTGCGGACGGTTCCTCTACCCCCAGCAGTACGCCGCCGTTGTATACCCACTTGTTCAGCGCGGCAACCAAGGTTTCATCCTGCCAAGCATCGCCGCCGCTCCATGCGCTGCCCGCGCGGCCTGCGTTGATGATAACATCTACATCGTCAGGCACGCCGTTCTTCACATCGTCAAAGTTGATGAATTTCACGTTCACCGGAAGCCCTGCCAGCGCTTCGTTGATGTGGATAAGGGTGTGCATATAAGTCTCATGGAAATGGCCGGACAGCGTCCAGGGGCGCAGGCTGCCCCAACTGTGCAGAACCGCCACCGTCAACGGCAGGGTCGCCACGGCACCATGGGTATGCAACTCCTTAATAGCGCGGAACTCGTCAGAAATATCCGCGATATACTCCACAAAATCCGGGAAGTCATTCAAAAGGTGCAGGTAGCCGCCCAGGCCGATGCGGTCGATCTTGGCCCGCAGCAGGGCGCGGCGGACATGGTTCCAATACTCAGCTGCATCGCGGGTGGGGTTGCCGCCCGGTGCAAAGGTCGGTGCACCGCCCAGGCCCACCGGGAACAGGTACGGATGGAACCGCAGCTCATGCACCGGCGCATCAACGCCCGCGCACATCCGGACTTCATAACCAGAAAACACGCACTTGATGACGCCGTCAAAGCCGAATTCCTTAAAGTGCGGGCCGTAAGGTTCAACGCCCACCCAGCTATCGTCATAAAATACATAGGCACGCTTGCCGTAACTGTGGACCAAATCCACCAGTTTTTTGCCGTACCCGGCCACAAACTGCTGGGTAAACTCCATGTAATCCCGCTTGTGAGCCGTCGGCGGCATGTGGGTCACCTGCAGGCTGCCCTTGTTGATAAAGTCCTCTGCCGTCAGGGTATACCCATACTGGGCCGCAAAATCATCCAGCGCCTTTTCCGATACGGTAAAGTCATAGCTGCCCCAGTCCGTAAACAGATTCTGGTTGCGCTTATCGCTGCCCCAGATCCAGACGAAGTTATAGAACATACTGGTAAACCGCACCACGTTGGTCTGGGGGTGGGTCTCGCACCAATTTTTCAGCCAGTCGTACAAAAAGTCCTGAGCTTCCTTGGTGCGCGGATCAACAGGCAGCAGGTGCTCACTGGTCCAGCTGTTGGTAACATGGTTGTACATGTTGATCTCTTCCCAGGTGCGCCATGCCAAAAAGCTGACCGTGTAAGCATGGAACAGCACTGGACTTGCCACAGTCACTGTACCTGCGGCAGCATCCCACTGCCATGTGTCCGCAGGCAGCAGCTTGTTGGCCGTGCGGTCCCAAACCTGCCAGTAACGCAGGGCTTCGGAGCGGTCATTGATCTTGAACTGCTCATCAAAGAACCCCGCCATCGGCTTAACGGTCAGCGGCTCTTCGGCAGCAATGACCGGCTCTGTGCTCAAAAAGGACTGCTGTAAACATTCCGGGTGTTCCTTTGCCCAAGCATTGTGGTCACGGATGATGCAGATGGTGGAGTAAATATCGTACCCGGCGTCGAGAATTTCATCGGAAAGCTGGGTGCCATCACTATCGCGGATCACATCCGCGCCCCATTTTTTTGCCAGTTCCAGCGTAAGTTTTTCCTGCCCAGATTCACCCGGCAGCGTAAATCCGCCGCTTGTATGTTCAAATTTCATCTCCAGTCACTCCTTTATTCAAATATGCAGGCGGCGGCAGATTTCTGCAGCGTTACTGCGGTTCAGCGGTTTTGTCAGGGCTTCGGGGGCAATCAGGCCTTCCGCCACAGCCTGGCCCACTGCCCGCCTTGCGTAAACGGGCACAGAGTCCGGCACAGGCACGGCATCCGCCAGCGGGCGGCGGCCTGCAGCGCCGGGAATCAGCACAGCCAAAAAGTCAGCCGCTGTTACTGTCTGATTCGGGTAAAGGCTGCCATCCGCAACCCATTCCGGTGGGATCAAGTCATTCTGCGCGGCGCACTGTATGGTTCCGGCATACGTTTCATGCCCGACAATATCGCTGTACAGGTCATTGTACACATTGATGGGAAACATTTTAAGCGCCTTGATTGCCAGTTCCAGTGCTTCGGCACGAGTCAGCGTATCGTTGGGGCGGGTGGCATCGTAATCGGCAAAGGGATCGCCTTCCGGTGCAGGAATCGCGCAGTCTGCAGGAGCTTCCAGCGGTACAAACGGCGGTGTCGGCGTCCACTCCGGGGCATCCGTCACCATCAGCCCCAGCGCATCGCCCAGGGCATGGGCCACAAAACCCGCCATTTTATAAGCACCAAAATCATTGGTGTGGGTATAGTCGCCTGGGTAAAACCACCGCTTAGCCGTTTCCAGCCCATCCTGCTGCATCAGCGCCATGGCCCAGGTGTGCAGGTCAAGAACCATCACATTTTCAGCTTTGCCCAAAGTCAGCACTGCATCAGCAAAATCTGCCAAAAAGTCGTTATAGTGTGCGGCATCTTTCCAGCTGTTGCGCGCCAGCGGTGTGACCAGCACCGGCACAGCTCCGGCTGTGCGGGCTTCTTTTATATAGGTACGCAGGCGGTCGGTATAGCCGCCGTATGCCTGCAAATGTGCCAATTTCTGGTCATTGTGGCCAAACTGGTAGAGGCAGATATCCCCTGCCCGCAGCCGCGGTTTGACAATATCCCAGTGTCCTTCGCTCGTAAAGCTCTCGGTGGTCAGGCCGCTGTGGGCGTGGTTGGTGATGCAGACATCCGGCAGATAAGCGGGCAGCATCTGCCCCCAGCCGCAATAGCTTGTGCCCGGTGCATAGGGCAGATTTGCCGCCTGATCGGTCACAGTTGAATCACCGCACACCCAGATGCGGCGGACATCCGGGGCTTCGGCCACCGCTGCCGCCGCCAGTGCGCCCCCCACAACCGTCACGTTCACAGCGGTACTTGGCACGGCATCTACCTGCCCGCGCGGCACGATGGGAAACACATCGCAATACGCTGTTATGGTTTTGTTCTCCCCTGCTGCCAGTGTACCGCGCCAGACAAGACGGCGGCGGCCGATGAATACCAGCACTTCCCCTCCATCTGTACCGGTCACGGTAATTTTGGTACGGTAAACACCCTCTGCAGGAACATCTACCCGGAACCACACCGGCAGGCTGCGGCATTCCAGGTCCTCTGCCCGTACTGCATCGGTGGCAGTTGCCTGCACGCCGTATTCCGTGCAGGTCACATCACAAATTGCGGTACCCGCGTACCACCACTGCGGCAAAAAGCTGCTGTTCGTTTCCGGAATGCGCAGCGCCGCATTGGCGTTGTACACCGCACCGATTACAAAACCGAAACCCGTTTGTTTGTTGTAGGAAGATACGCCTTGCGCGATGTTCCATGTAAACTGCATCTTATGTACACTCCTTTGTACATTCAACAAATGGTATATACTTTCCGTGGGCGTTGACGGGTCGGTGCAGGCACCGTCCCTTGCAACGGTTGTTTTGCATAAAAATTGGGGCCGCTGCCCGGCAGCGGCCCCAACAGCGCATGATGTATACGCGATTTTAAATTTTCTTACTTGACAACCAGGACATTGCCATCAGCAATCAGGCTTGCCTTTTCATCGAGGATTTCCTGATAACCGGCATCCAGATACTCCTGGCAGTACTCCTCATACTTGGACTCAAACTCGTCGGGGCTGCAGGTAACGCAGTCAACATAGGCTTCCTGCCACAGGCTGTTCAGGTCAGCGCTGTATTCGGTGGTAGCTTGAACTGCCTTGGAGAAGATCGGGGTGATGATACCGCCGCTCTCGCCCTTCTTTTGCAGGTCGTAAGCATCTTGGACAACCCAATCATAACCAGCGGGAGCCAGGGTTGTCTTGTTGGCCTGCAGGTCAGCGGCCTCGTCGCCGTAGTGCTGGACCTCCTGAACGAGGCACCAGTAGTCCTTGTTATTATTGTTGCTCAGCTTGTCGTCACCGGTGTAGTCGGTGTTGTAAACATTGATGCCGTCCACGACGTTATAGGTCTTGCCCTCTTCGCCGTACTGGAGGTACTTCAGGTTATCGGGCTGGCTCATCCAGTCAAGGAACATATATGTGGCGGCGCGCTCCTCAGCGGTGGCGTTGGCGTTGATGCCCATAATCATGCCGTAGCTGGGATACTCATAATAGTGTGCGGTGAAGCCGTCGGCAACCGTGCCGGAAGCGGTAGAACCCATAACGGCTACTTCGGCGTTGGGGTCGTTGGCCAGCAGGCTGCTGAACACATCGGTGCCGCTGGACATATAGAAGCTGTACGTAGCGCACTGACCGGAGACAAACTTGCCCTTGGCCAGCGTGTCATCGGTGGTCAGGTAAAACTCCGGATCAACGATGCCTGCGTTGTACTTCTCGTTCATATCCTGCAGGTAATTCTTGGTGGCGGTCCAAGTAAACGGTGCAACGTTCAAATCCAGGTACTGGGCCAGCTCGTCATCGCTGGTGCCCTCGGGGATCCAGTTGTAGAAGTAGGTGAAGCTCTTGGTGATCAGCGGAGCGTTCTCAACACCAAGACCCGCGTCCTTGAAGGCCTGCATGGCGGTCTTGAGTTCCTCGTTGGAGGTGGGCACATCCAGCCCGACCTGATCCAGCCAGTCCTTACGAATCAGCGTGACCCAGTTGTAGTAGATGGGGTCGCGCTCTGCGAAGATGAAAGCATTTTCACCGTCCAGCTTGCCGTAGGTCTCGATGGTGTCCTTCATGTTATCCCAATAGGTAGGGGCATAGTAGGCAACTTCATCCAGATCGATGGGCTGCTCAGCACCTTCGGACCAGTAGTTGACAGCAGCAGGCATATCATAATGGAAGATAATGGTGGGGGCGTTGCCGGCGGCAATCATCTGGTTAAAGTCCTGCACCTCATTGGAGCGGGCGATGGCAACGTATTTGACGGTAACGTTATACTTATCGCCGAACTCGGACTGGATCCAGCGGGTGTAGTAGTTGTCTGTGGGGTTCCAGTTTTCAAAGCCGCGGTCATAAACCGGGATCTGGATGGTGACATTCTCCGGGAAGCCCGCAGAATAATCAGTGTAGCTGCCCGTGCTCTCCGCAGTGGAAGCAGCCGCAGTAGAGGAAGCGGTGCTTTCGGCTGTAGAAGCAGCGGCAGAGGAAGCAGCAGAGCCAGAGGACCCGCCGCATCCGGCGAGCAGGGTTGCGGTCATGGCAGCAGCCATACCAAGTGCAAGTGTCTTTTTCATTGTTTTCCTCCTTTTTGAAAAACAAATTGTTTAACGTTTTTGGCGCCGTTCTTGGCGGCAGTGTTTCATAAAGTTGTGCGTGAGTTGTCCTCTTTGCGGTATCCTCTTGCGGCGACCCGCATCGCGCTTCGGGGTTTGTGTGCCCTCGCGTCCTGTTTCTACCTCAGGCAGCGGCCGGATTTTTAAGGCAACACCGCACAATTCCCGCCTTACGGCTTAAGCACCGCTCCGGCAGCTGCGG